>OGGK01001017.1_pt1 | contig 21709 bp, 15 predicted proteins | sample 1571171 | NCBI WGS metagenome assembly OGGK01 (sample SAMEA2581958, study PRJEB24529) | metagenome | biome: Human gut stool | place: China | collected 2011 | reverse complement strand
TTTTTAAGAAAAGGAGCGACAATATGAACAATCGAATAGACGCAATCTATGCAAGACAATCGGTAGACAAAAAGGACAGCATTTCCATTGAAAGCCAGATTGAGTTTTGCAAATACGAATTGAAAGGCGGGAACTGCAAAGAGTACAAGGACAAAGGGTATTCCGGGAAAAATACGGAGCGTCCACAATTCCAACAGCTTATGCGGGATATTGAAAGCGGCCTTGTGCGGAAAGTGGTGGTTTACAAGCTCGACCGCATCAGCCGTTCCATTCTCGACTTTGCGAAGATGATGGACTTCTTCCAAAAGTACGAAGTGGAGTTTGTGTCCTCTACGGAGAAGTTTGACACCTCCACCCCGATGGGGCGGGCTATGCTGAATATCTGTATCGTGTTCGCCCAGCTTGAACGGGAAACGATACAGAAGCGGGTGACGGACGCTTACTACTCCCGCAGTCAGCGGGGCTTCAAGATGGGCGGGAAAGCCCCTTACGGCTTCCATACAGAGCCGATTAAGATGGACGGTATCAACACAAAGAAGCTGGTGGTAAACCCGGACGAAGCAGCAAATATCCGGCTGATGTTTGAGATGTATGCCCAGCCCACAACCTCCTACGGGGACATTACCCGGTACTTTGCGGAACAGGGGATTTTGTTCCATGGCAAAGAGCTGATACGCCCCACGCTGGCGCAGATGTTACGCAATCCTGTCTATGTGCAGGCAGACCTTGATGTGTACGAATTTTTCAAAAGTCAAGGGACAATCATTGTCAATGACGCTGCCGATTTTACCGGCATGAATGGCTGCTATCTGTATCAAGGGCGGGATGTGAAGCCCAGCAAAAAGAACGACTTGAAAGACCAAATGCTGGTGCTGGCTCCCCATGAGGGCATTGTCCCCTCCGACATCTGGCTGACCTGCCGCAAGAAGCTGATGAACAACATGAAAATCCAGTCTGCCCGGAAAGCCACCCACACATGGCTGGCGGGAAAAATCAAGTGCGGGAACTGCGGGTATGCCCTTATGAGTATCTTCAATCCCTCCGGCAAGCAATACCTTCGCTGTACGAAACGGCTGGATAACAAGAGTTGTCCGGGGTGCGGGAAAATCATTACTTCGGAACTGGAAGCGGTTGTTTATCAGCAGATGGTAAAGAAACTGGCAAGCTACAAGACGCTGACAGGCAGAAAGAAAGCGGCAAAGGCAAACCCGAAAATTGCAGCCCTGCAAGTGGAGCTTGCCCATGTGGACAGCGAGATTGAAAAGCTGGTGGACAGTCTGACGGGTGCAAACAATGTCCTGCTCTCCTATGTGAATGTGAAGATAGCAGAACTGGACGGGCGCAAGCAGGAACTTCTGGCGAGGATAGCGGAACTGACGGTGGAAGCCATTAGCCCAGAACAGGTCAGCCAGATTTCCGGCTACCTCGACACATGGGACAATGTATCCTTTGACGACAAGCGGCGGGTGGTGGATTTGATGATTACCACCATAGCCGCTACAAGCGACAGCTTGAACATCACATGGAAAATCTGACGGGCGGAACCCCTCCCGTCAGATACCTACTCTGTGTAGTCCCTTGTAAACTGTACTTTACTGTGTGATAAACTATTTACATCCACTTTGGATACCTCCTTTGATTAGTGCGGTTGGCGAACCAACACTATTATATCATTGGAGGTTTTTACTGTAAGCTAAAGCGATTGTTGTCCACCTGCATAGCAGGTGGTTTTTTTAAGGATTGCCTTACAACAAAAAGAGAGCAAATATTTTACTATTTGCTCTCTCAGAATTTAAGATTCTCCACTTATATGGCAGGAGCTCTCCCGAGTTTAAAATCTTCCACTTATATGGCAGGAACTCTCCCGATAATCAATTCCTTATCTATTAATCATTATATGCTTTCTTAATGAAAAAAGCAATGAGTATTTTAGCAGCACTTGTCCCATCACGTTTTTTATACTATACTGATATCATCAAATCGAAAGAAGGTACTCTCATGACAAAACAGGAAATCAGCGAGATCAAAAAGCTGTTCACCCCGAAAAACTGCTCCATCACAAGAATCTGCGGATGCTATGTGGATGGAGAAAAAAATAAAAAGACAGAATTAAAGCAGGCCTTTCTGGCACTGCCGGAGGAAGAGATGTTCAAGTACTTCGAGATTCTGCGGAAGAGTCTGTCCGGCACCATCAGCAAAAATCTGCTGAATCTGGAATTCCCGTTAAAGAGTGAAACGGAGGGCGGCACGCAGGAATTCCTGCTGCGTCTGCGAGACAGCAGGCTGAAGGACGATGCATTGCTTGAGCAGTTCTATGACCGTATCATCGAGTCTTATGAATATGTGGGCAATTATCTGATCTTGCTGATCCACGATGCCTACGATGTACCGGGTCGTACCAGAGACGGCATCGAAATGGAGGACGCTTCCGACGAAGTCTATGACTATATCCTTACCTGCATCTGCCCCGTGGATCTGTCCAAGCCGGGATTGAGCTATAACGCTGTGGAAAATACCTTCCAGAACCGTATCCGCGACTGGGTGGTAGGTATGCCGGATGCAGCCTTCCTGTTCCCCGCATTCAATGACCGCAGCACGGACCTGCACAGCACTCTGTACTATTCCAAAGATGCGGAGGAATTAAAGGAGAACTTCGTAGATCTGATGTTAGGCTGTCCTCTTCCTCTGTCCGCAGGCGGTCAGAAGGAAACCTTCCAGTCACTGGTGGAGGAGACTCTGGGCGATAGCTGTGATATCGAGACGGTGAAAAATATCCACGAGAAAATGAATGAGATTGCCCAGGAACATAAAGAAGATCCCGAGCCTGTGGTATTAGATAAAAATGAAGTAAAAACCATTTTTGCCAGCAGTGGTGTAGCCAATGACCGCATGGAGGTCTTCGACCAGTGTTTCGATGCCACTGCCGGTGAAGCCACCTCCCTCATGATGACCAATGTCTACAATCCCCGCAGCTTTGAGGTAAAGACGCCAGATGTGGTCATCAAAGTCAATCCCGAGCGCACGGATCTCGTCAACACGAAGCTGATCGACGGCAGACAGTGTCTCGTTATCGAGCTGGACGGTAATATCGAAGTCAACGGCATCACCGTCCGGGCTGCCGGAAGCGGGGACAGGGAAGAATCTGAAGAATAAACCACCTGCCAAACGACAAGAATCGCACAACGAACTTGTGTAAAAAACCAGGAACAGCCTTACGAATCCAAACATCCGAAAGCTGTCCCTGGTTTTATTTTATGCGAAATCAACTATTGAATCTTGAAGTACTGCATGCTCTCCGCCAACTCATCAGCAATCTTCTTCAGCTGTCCGGCACTGTCATATACCTGCTTAAAGGTATCCAGAACCTCCTGTGTCTCGGTATAGGTCTGCTGCGTACTATCTACATTGTCATGCGCAATCTGCGAAAGCTGCTCCACAGCCTCCATGACTTCTCCACGGGACTCAGCCAGTCTGCCGGTACTCTCTCTGATCTGCAGGATACTCTGCATGGAATCTTCAATCTCCTTCAATACCTCTGAGACATTGGCTCTGGTCTCCTGCATGCTTCCACTCTGCTCGATGATTATCTCCTGCATCCGCTGCATGATCTCCATTTCCTGGGCGGAATCTTCCATCAATGCTTTCGTGGTCTCTTCAATCTCGTGACCGGACTGGTTGGACTGTTCGGCCAGCTTCTTGATCTGGTCAGCCACTACGGCGAATCCTCTTCCGCTCTCTCCGGCTCTTGCCGCCTCGATGGAAGCATTCAGGCTTAACAGATTCGTCTCTTCCGCGATTGATGTTATAAACTCCATCGCTGCATTGATTTTCTGAATGGAGGCATTGGTTCTGTCTGTCTGCTCCTTGACCTCTCCGATGATCCGCTCCACTTCTTCATTGATATGGCACAGCTGTGCCAGCGTATCTGCGGTCTTTTTACTGGATTTCTGCATGGAAGCTGCATTTTGGTTCAACGTATCCACTTCTGTGGATGTCTCTGTGATATGCTCTCCCATGATCCGCATATTCTCGGAAGTACTCTCGGAATTTCTAGACTGCTCCGTAGAATTTGCTACCACCTGACTTACAGCGTTCTGTACTTCGTTCATGGTACTGTTGGTAGTGTCTGCCGCATTTCCCAGCGCCCTGGAAGCCTCCAGCAGACTCTCGGAATTCTGGGAAATTCCCTTCAGGATACCCTTCAGAGTGTCCTTCAGTTTTACGGTAACCCGGGACAGATCTCCGATCTCATCCTTCCTCTTTAACATCTTGTCATCAACCCAGACAGTCAGATCACCCTCTGCGACCTTCCCCATGATACCGATACTCTTCTTGATATTCCGGCTGATGGAAGTGGCCAGCTTCAGTCCCACGCCCATACACAGGATCATCGCCACACATACAGCTGCACCTATGCCAAAGATCATGCCGTTCACTACGGCATCCTTGTCCTCTTTATTCGTACCCACGAATACCATGCCGATGATCTCCGCAGAGTTGTTCTGATAGACCGGCATGAAATAGCCGTAATTCATAACTCCGTCCAGAGAGACCGCACTGCTGAAATACTCTTCTCCGTTCTGTAATACCTTCTCCACGATCCTGTCTCCCGCCGGAGAATTCAGAATCCGATCTCCGTTACTATCCACGGCGGAAGTCATGATGCGACGGTCCCCGTAGAAAAAAGTCACATCCATTCCTGTATTGTCCCTGATCCGATCCACTAGGCTCTCGGAACGGGAGATATTATAGCTGCCTTTCCAGATGTCGCCATTACTGGATTCCATATAGTCACCGGTGTTCTGGTCATATGCTGCCAGCGTTGCCGCAGCCGTTCCCTTCAGTCCTTCTTCGATTTCCTCCATCATGGAACTGTGTACCGTCGTCAGCATAAAAAAGATAGATAACAGTCCCAACAATACTACCGGTCCGATGGTCATTGACAGAATCTTTTTTTGTATACTCATGAAAATGCCCCCTATTCTACCACAGATACGGTCTTGAAATACCAGTTGATACCTCCGGTGATCGTTGCATCATCCAGCGTTGTTCCTTCTTTGCCCACGGTCTCTCCCGTATTGGTCTCGATCACACCGTCAAATACCCCATTTTCTCCGGATAAAATCTGCTTCTTGGCTTCCTCTACTTTCTCTTTCGTTCCTTCCGCACAGAAATCCGCCAGATCCGTGATGCTCACCAGATTTTCATTCATGCCGCCGTAATAGTTGCTGCCGTCCCAACTGCCGTCAATGACGCTCTGCACTGCTGCCGTATAGTAAGCACTCCAGTTCCATACCACACTGCACAGGCAGGACTGCGGAGCATCCTTACTCATATCCGAATTATATCCGATACTGTACACACCTTTTTCCTGTGCCAGCGTCTGGGGATATACGGTATCACAATGCTGTGCAATCACATCACAGCCCATATCCAGTAACGTCTGTGCCGCAGCTTTTTCTCCCTCGGGATCGTACCAGCTGTTTGTCACCTTTACATATACTTTTGCGTCCGGATTCACCGAATAGATTCCCAGTGCAAAGGCATCTATACCACCAGTGACCTCCGAATTGGAAGAATCCATAGCTGCCACATACCCGATTTTATTGGAAGAAGTATTCATTCCCGCCACGATACCGCTCAAATATCTCGCCTGATAAATTCTGCCGAAATAGTTGTTGAAATTTTTACCGTTGCTCAGGTAGCCGGTGCCATGGGAAAAATACACTTCCGGATATTCTTCCGCCATTTCCGCTGTAGTTTCCATATATCCCCAGCTGGTAGTGAAGATGATATTGCAGCCTTCATCAATACATTCCTGAATTGCCTGTCTGGTCTCCTGCGTATCACTGTCATTGACATTAATCTTGCGGATGATCTGATCATCTGATAATCCCAGATTCTGCTGCATTCCCTGAATTCCCAGATCATGCGTGTACGTATAGCCGCTGCCATCTGCCGGATCCGACAGATGCAGTACTCCTACCTTGATCTCCTCCTTTGGAATCCCTGCAGTCTGTGTTGTTGCGCTGCTGCCGCTTTCCGACTGCACCACCTGCGTAGTCCCATTGCTACCCCTTGCCTCATATCCGATGTTTGTAGCATAATCGTCCACTTCTCCGGTATTTCCGCAGCCTGTCAGTAATGCACACCCCAGAAGAATTGCCGCTGCCTTCCAAAAGTTTCCTGTTTTACCTCTTCCCATATACAAGTACCCCTTTCTCTTTTGTAGTCTATGTATATCTCTTATCTCTACCGTCTGATTTCTCAGAATCGGTTGATTCTACAAATATAAACTACAGCCTTCCCTTATTCCCTGCTGCCATGGCAGGTAAAATAAATCACCTGATACTCTTTCGCGATCTCTGTAAGGAACCGCATTGCTCCCTTGGTCCGGTTCTCATCCAGGTTCACAAAAGGATCATCCAGAATCAAAAACGGCTTCTGTTCCTCATACATGGCTTCCACCAAAGCAAGTCTCATACAGATACCGATCAGGTCACGGTTGCCCAGACTCAGATATCCGATGTCTCGGGGCATATTGCCTTCGACCACCTGCAATCTGGTATTGGCATCCATCTGATAATTTTCGCATTCCGTTCCCGTGAGAATTCTGTAATATTTCCGGAACCCCTGCATAACAGGTTCTGTATATTTCGCAGTGAACGAACTCTTTGCCTGTTCCAACAGATTTTTTGTCATTCCAAGCAATTCATATTGTTTGAGTCCTTCCTCTGTCTTCTCCTGCAACGCTTCCAGCTCTTCCTGCATATTTTCCACAGTATCCCAGGATTCCTGTAAGTCGGAAAGTTGTTTCTGATAGCTGTCAATGGTCTGAAAACGTTCTTCCATACGCTCCGAAAGGACCTGCATTTCATCTGCCAGACTTTCCAGGGATTCCTCTCCCTCCGGGATCTTCAGTGCCAGAAGTGCCGGAATGTCCTCTTTCTCTTCAAACGCTTTTATCTCCTGCTCGATTCTCCGATATTCCTGTAACTCCTTCTCATAATCCTTTCTATGACTTTCCAGTTCGGCCAGCTGTTCTTCCGGGTGCTCCTCCGGAATCAGCTGCAACGACATCAGATAATTTTTTACCTGTTCTGCCAGCGCTTCGTATTTCTGCTTTTGCTGTAAATATTTCTTTTGTTTTTCCAGTAAAAGCTGTCTCTGTCTGCACTTTCCCGCCAGTTCATGCAATGCCGCAAGATAATTTTGTGTTTCCGGTACTTCTCCGTATTCTGCAAAAAACTGCTGCAAATCTTTCTGCAATGCGGCAATTCTCGCAGTCTTTTCATCCGATCCGTCCTGCTTCTGCCGCTCCAAAAGTGCCTCGTAATCTCTTCTCTTATTCTGCAGTTCCACAAGCCAGGAGGTCAGTTCCAGTCCTTCCCGAAGTCCCCAACGAGTGCAGAAATCATCAATCTGTTCTTCCTCTATGCGGACCTGTGCCTCAAGTTCTTCCATTTCCTGTTCCAAATAGGAAAGCTCTGTATTTTCTCCCGTTTGGACTTTGGATCTGCCTGCTGTAAACAACAGTGCCGCTGCCACAGCTGCAATTCCCAGTACCATCAGGACTCCTCCGATCACTCCCTGTCCCAACAGGATCACAGCAAAACCGCCAATCGATAAAAGAATGCCAAAAAGCAACAGCATTTTTTTCCTTTTACCTGCTTCTTCCTGCTCCCGTAAGCATCTGGCATCTTCCTGTGCCTGTATGGATTGCAGGGTTTTCCTCTGTATTTCTTTCGCCTGCAGAAGACTTTTTCCTTCATTGCGGTTCGTCCAGGCATTTTTTACACTGTCGATCTCCGCCTCCTGTGGCATTCCTTCCGCAAAATATCCGGAAAGCTCCTCTAACCGTCTGCTCTCTTCCCCTGACAGGGCATTTTTTCTTATCGTACTTTCCAGGCTCTCAAGTTCTTGTGCCTCAGCATATTTTTCTTCCAGCCGGGCATTGTCCACCATGGGGAAATTATCTTTTAACTGCGCCTGTTCTTCCACTGTCAGGCAATAGATTTCCATTGCCTTGCGGACAGAAATCCCCTGATTGCAGACGGCTGCTTTTTCGCGTAATTCTTCCCCTTTTGGTATCACGCCGTTAAAATAGCTTTCCGCTTCTTTTAAAGTCTGCTGTCTCTGTGCCATTTTTGCACGCAGATCCAGGTACTTCTCTTTTTTCGCCTGTTGATCCTTATAAATTCCCAGTTCCTTTTGTCTCTCCTGCAGTTCTGTCAGTTCCGCAGAAAGCTTTTCTCTCTCCTCGATTGCTGCCTTTTTCCGAGTATCAATACTTTCCATCGTATTGTGTATCTCCTGCCCGTTACGGATCTGCGTCTTCAGTTCCGTAATGCGGTCCTTGCTCTGACGGAGCGATCCGGTCTTACGAGAGGGTGACATGCTGTTTAACAGATCGTTCAACCGCTTGTCCGCTGTCTCAAAATTATTGATATCGTCCGTATTCTCCGCCAGATTCCCGATTTTGGCATTGATGCCGTCCGTAACAAAGGTCTCGCAGTCATTCTGTGAGATAAAAATCGTTCGTTCAAAGGATCCTGCGTCGATCCGGAACAACTCTTCTCCCAGATTTTGTGTAAAATCACTGCATGGCAGATTTGTTTTCGTATCTGTCAGCTGAAATTCATCTTCTGCGCTTTTACTTCCGAAGGTTCTGCGGACAGAATATTGCTTTCCTTCACTTTCGAATTGCAGTTCTCCGCCATAGACGCCCTTTTGCCAGGGACTGTATCTCTTCCTCTCATTTTCCAGTGGGTCCCTCTTCCCTTCATTCCGGAATCCGAACAGCATAACGCGTAAGAATGCAGCCAGTGTGCTTTTTCCCCAGCCGTTTCCCTCACAGACGGTGTTGCAGCCATCTGTAAAATCATATGTAAAGTCACTTAGTTTTCCGAAATTCTCAATGTGACATTTGATCAGTTTCATGCGTCCAGGATCTCCTCTCCGGCCAGTGCCTGCAATCCGTAATGTATCACTGTCGCCTTGTCCTCTTCCGGCAGATCTGCCCTGCCCATGACAGTACGGATAAACTCTCCCTTTAAGGACTTATCCTTTGCAAAAGCAGCATAATCCACCAGATACTCAGAGCTGTCCTTAATCTTCACAAAATAAAAAAGGTGGCTGAACTGATGTAACAGAAAGTCAATATCCTTTTCACTTTCCACATCTATTTTCCCGACCAGTTCATACTTGATCAGACTTTTCTCCGGGTAACCTTTCCCGGCTGTCTCGGCTCTCATCCGTTCCATGATTTCCGTCGTGGATTCACAACCGGTAATATCCACCGGGATGGTATAGAGCTTTCGGGATGCGAAAGGAATAAACGTACTGTCAATTGTACCTGTCAGCTCATCAATGTCAAGCATCACAAATCCATGCTCTCCGCATTCATCAAACCCTCTGCCCTCCAGACAGCCGGGATAACAATAGACGCCTCTCGCATCCAGACGCTCTTTTTTATAGCTGTGGATGTGTCCTAGGGCAAGATAATCAATTCCCTTATTTTTCAATGCCGTCAGATGAATGATCTCCGCCTTATCTCTCGCACTGTATTCCGATTCCTGCCCATGCAGGACTACAATGTTGCATTGATCCACATCCAGTGACAGCGTATTATATATGCTTCCACTGTTTTCCGGTGTCAGTTCCACCCCAGTAACCGCAACTCCCTTACCGGAAGTATTCTCCGTCCCTGAAAGTTCATAGCTTGTCCAGTTGTTCCCAAATAGATGAAGATTCTCCGGAATTTCCGAAAGACCGGACGTAAAGCTTCCTTCGTCATGATTCCCCTGTAAGTAATAAAAAGCTATTTTGGGATGTCCCTGAATTAAGTCTTTTACCACATTCCGGGCGGTAGCGGATACGTTTTTCGTATCGAACAGATCTCCTGCGATTATGATCGCCGCCACGCCCTGCTCTGCCCCGTAGGTAACCATATTCTGAAAAGTAGTCAGCAATTCCGTCTTGCGTTCTCTCGCTTTTTCTTTGGTCAGATTTGCACTCATTTTGGAATCCAGATGGATATCCGCACAATGGATGATTTTCATATTGCTGCCTCCTGTATCGTCTCTGTAATACATGTCGTGTCTTAAAATATCTTAAAACAAGGTCGTACGGATCTGTATTTACAGACATTTTTATTATATACGAATCTCTGTTCGATTACAACAAAAACGTATCGGCAGTGAGACATTCGATCTCATTTTCCGATACGTTTTATTTACTACCTGTTTCCGTCCAGCTTCAGTAAATCCGAAAAGCTTTGCAAGGGGTATGTTACAAAAGCAAAAGCTGCTGCCTCCCCTAATCCCGCACTGTCGAATCCTCCGGCTTTTGCTGCCAGAATACCGGCTTTTGCATCTTCCACAACCAGGCATTTTCCCGGACACAGCCCCAGATACTGTGCTGCACACAGAAACACTTCCGGGTCCGGTTTTGACCTTGTAATATTGGTTCCGTCGCTGACGGCATCGAAATATCCGGTAAGCCCAAGCCTTTTTAAGATCAGTTTGGTGTTTTTGCTGGAAGATCCTATTGCCAGTTTTCGTCCGCGGCTTCGCAGCGTATCCATAGTCTTCCGGACTTCTTCGGACAAATCCGCCTCGCCCATATTTTGCAACAGACCTACATATAATTGGTTCTTCTTTTCCGTAAGTGCTGCTTTTTGCGCTGCGGTGAGCGGTTCACCGTGATATTCTTCCAGCAAAATCTCCAGACTGTCCATACGGCTCACCCCCCGCATCCGGTCATTGATCCGGTCATCAAAATGAATTCCGAGTTGATCCGCTATCTGTTTCCATGCCAGGAAATGATACCGGTCCGTATGGCAAATGACACCATCCAGATCAAATATTATTCCCTGATAGTTTTTCCTACACATGCAGACTGCCTGCCGTAATCAGTTTGCCTGACTTCCTGTCAAAGAGCAGGATATCCTCTCCGCCAACTTCGAATTTCACTTCCTGTCCGATCTTGTATGCTGTATTTCCAAATACTACACCGGTCAGCAGAAAATCTCCGATGCGAAGCTTAATCGTGGATTCCATACCGGTGGGCATAGCACCGTAGATCACGCCGTCCAGACCTGCACCATCGTGTAATTGCAGGGCTTCCGGACGTACACCGATGACAAAATCCTCGTTGGTGATCACGGGAGCTTCCTGCAGTGCATAATCATCTTCATTCACTCTGGCAATATGATACTTGAAGACTTCATCCTTGTTGGATTTCTCCACGGCTTTCTTATCCTGCATTTTCTCTTTGTGACGGGCTGCCTCATCGGCTTCGTTCTTATCTCTCTCTGCGAACCAGCTTTGCAGATCCAGAGATTTCCCGGGAATAAACTGTGCTTTTCTGCCATCCAGAATGGTAACCTCAATATTGCCCTGTGCGTTCTGCTCTCCCTTCGCCTCAATAAAGTTGATGGAAGGATTTCCCACGAAATCCGCTACAAACAGGTTATTGGGTCTGCTGTAAACGGACAGTGGCGGCTCATACTGCTGTAAAACGCCGTTATTGATCAGGCATATTTTCGTTGCCAGCGTCATGGCTTCCATCTGATCATGTGTCACATAGACAAACGTACTTCCGGTCTCTACATGCAGACGCTGTAATTCATATCGCATTTCCAGACGAAGTTTGGCATCCAGGTTTGACAACGGTTCATCCATGAACAGCACCTGGGGTTCCGGTGCCAGTGTTCTGGCAATGGCAACTCTCTGCTGCTGTCCGCCGGACAGTTCTGCCGGATAACGGTTCATGAACATGCCAATCTTAACGATTCGGGATACCCGGCGTACTGCCAGATCGATCTCTTCTTTGGAATATTTTCTGACCCTGGTTACTACCTTGCCACCGGATACAACTTCGAATTTCTCGTTAAGCTCTTCCCCTTTTTCCTTATGACCTGCCAGGATGCTGTCCCATTTTGCAGTCAGTTCCTGCTTCTTTTGCTTTGCGGCACTTTCTTTGTCTGCTGCCTCATGGAGCTTGTAATTATACAGTTCCTTTGCAGTATAGATAGAAATGGTGTAATTATCGATCAGCTTCAGATAGACCATATCCAGGTCTAATTTTCCCTTTTTATCTCTACATTCCTCAATGAGTTTTACCAGTTCTCCCGGATTCTCCAGTGCCTTGATCATACTCTTTAAAGCTCTGGCTTCCTCATCGATCACGGGAAGTTCTTCCTTGATGTTACCCAGTCCGAAAGAAATGTTCTGGTAGACAGTCATGTTCGGCCACAGTGCGTAGTTCTGGAACAGGAATCCGACCTTTCTCTTATTGGCCGGAACATTGATTCCTGCCTCACTGTCGAACACCACCCGGTCTCCGATCTTGATCTGCCCGCTGGTAGGGGTCTCCAGACCGGCGATCATACGTAAGGTAGTGGTCTTACCGCAACCGGAGGGACCAAGCAGAGTGATAAAGGAATTGTCCTCCATATCCAGACTCAGATCATCTACCGCATAGAATTTTCCCCAACGTTTTGTAACATGTGTTAATTTGATTTCCGGCATAGTTATTTACCTCCGATACCTTCATCCAGGCTGGACCCGGTCAGTTTATTTACCAAAGTGTTAAAGATCAGGATCGTTACGATCAGGATCAGGTTGATGGCGCTGGAGAATGCATACAGTCCCATCTCATCGAAATAATCCAGTGTCGTGGAGAGGATAAAGCCCTGCGTACATAACAGTAAAAACAGGGACAGCTCTCGCAGACAGGTCATGAACGGAAGCATATATCCGTTGATAATGGAAGACTTCTGGATCGGAATGATGATCCGCAGCATCCGCTTGTACCAGGGAATATCCTGGATGATGGCCGCTTCCTCGATCTCTCCCGACAGCTGCAGCATGGAGTTCAGTGCACTTCTGCTGGCAAAGGGAATGTACTTGATCACGCCTGCGATGATCAGCAATGTGTAAGTGTTGAACAGGTTGATCTTGTCATTGGAGAACAGGATGAAGAAAGCTGCGCCCACTGCCAGGGACGGCATCAGGTACGGCAGGAATGCCACACCGTTGACGTAATTTGCCCACTTGCTTCTCCGGTTCTTGGATACTGCATAACCGATCAGGGTGCCGATCGTACCTGCGATCAGAGCACAACATACAGCGACTAACATCGTTCCCTTGAATGCTCTCCAGATCAGCGGATTGTGAAGAATACCGGGCTGTCCGTACAGAGCACCGGCTCCGTTGTTATCCGTCAGCCACCACTTGGTGGTCAGAGCACCGGAATCCATGGTATACAGGAAACTGTAATCTCCCGGATTCGGAAGGAAAGTCTCCAGTGCGAAGGACAGGATCGGGAAAATACTGGTGAAGAAGGTGATGACGATCAGGATGACCGCGATCAGATATTTCCCGACTTTTCCTAAGTTGATCTTGGAGATCTGTCCGGATTTACCGGTAACCGTCGTATAATTTTTACGGCTCTTTAAACTCATTTGGTTCATTAACAGGATCGCCACACCGAAGATCATCATGATGATGGCAAGAATACTGGCTTCCCCGGTATACTTGGAGTTCATGGAGATATACTTGGTGGACAGAGTGGTCAGTCCCAGGTAGTGCGGTACGGGATAACTTCCCATGGCGCTTCCGAATACCAGCAGGATCGTGGAAAGAATCGCCGGTTTTACCATAGGTAAGGTAATGCGGAACATGGTCTTCCACTTCGGTGTATCCAGGATTGTCGCTGCTTCCTCCAGATTGGCATCCATGTTGCGGAAGATACCGCCGATCAGGATGTAGGCAAAGGGGGCGTAATGCAGTCCCAATACCACTGCACTGGGGAACAATCCCAAGCACCACCATTTTGGCATCGTAATATTAAAAAGAGATGCCAGCAGTCCGTTGGAGGTTCCGGTGACTGCATTACTGTTGAACACATTCTGCCATACCACAGCCAGTGTCCACTGGGGCATGATGTAGGGGAAAATAAAAATAGAGCTTAAATATTTTTTACATTTTAAATTGGTCCTCGTAATTAAGAATGCGAACAAGCCGCCGAACAAAATGGAGATCAGGCAGGTAAATACTGCCAGAAGCACGGTATTTAACAGCGGTGTCCACAGATTTGTTCTCGCCAGTTTACTGGTGAACAGATCCGCATAGTTGGCAACGGAATACCCGCTTGCCTTTCCGGTAAGATGTGCATCGATGGTGCCCGGATGGATCTTAAAGGTATCCTCGACGATTGCCACGATCGGCGCCACTGTGGTAAAAGTAAGTACAATACCAAACAGAAGCAGAATGATATTTTGTGGCTTGGAGAAATACGTCTTGATCTTGTTCAGAACAATCACCATCTTGCTTGTTTTTTTTGTGGCACTCTGATTCATGGTTAACCTCTCTTCCCAATACAAGCTTTTGGTCCTGTAAACCATCCACCCCTGCGAATAAGAAAACTGCTACTTCCATGCAGGCATGATGTAGCAGATTTTCTTATTCTGACAGGACGAATAGTCACTATTTTATATCATATATCACTCAGCAGTATACTTCGGTAACAGCTCGATCCAGCTTCCTACCGTGAAGGATACGGATGCACAGTACTCAGGATCTTCCAGCACCAATTCGCCATCGGTAGACCACCAGTCGAAGCCTCTGTCATTCTTGCTCTCGTATACAACATTACCGTTCTCATCATTACCGCCGGTGCTGTGCTGATAGGTAGCTTCGATTGCCTTTGCCACTTCAGGGTTAGCGGAATAACCGCCCATGTCTTTGCCCCATGCGCTGAAGCCGTCTTCCGTACAGGTCATGTATGCGATGAACGCACATGCAGTCCAAGGCAGCGGGCTGTTATCGGTAACGAACAAGTAATGACAGTAACCGTAGCCACCGATTCCCTGATAACCATCCTGATAAGCGGCAACCTTGATATTGTTCACAGATACACCTGCGGACTCTTCTACGGAGCGCAGTTTACTATATACTAACAATCCACACTGATCGGTAGCGGAATCGGATACCAGCGTATTACAGATAGGTCCATCATCGGTCTGGGCATTGTAGCTGCCTACCCAGAGCTTGATCCATGCCAGAGCATATTTACCATCAGCGCCTAAGCCTAAATCATTTGCCTCGGATTCCATCTCATCAATCGTGGGCTGGAAGTAAGCCTGCTCATCAGCGGGTAATGCATTGAAAGCATCCTTTAACATGGCTGCGTATTTGTCTTCGGTCAGCATGTACAGGAAATTCTTACCTACAACCTCGGAATCAATATCCATGAACAATGCGTGAGTTCCTTCCGCCACGAAGTCCCAGCAGTTGTCATATACTTTATCTCCGGTACAGTTGTATTCGAATACCTTATTCAGCGTCTGTAATGCCAGATAACCGTCCACCGCATCTGGTGTGGTTCCGTTAGCCTCTGCCCATTCCTTGGGAATGAACGTATCCAGTATTCCGGTCTGTGTCATCTTGGATTCGATCTGATTACCATCCTGGATCAGGGTCATTGCGAAGGTTCCTTCCGGCTTCAGGGAATCAGCGGTCAGCTGTTCAAAGATCTTGTTGTTCTTAGGCTGCTGCCAGTCAAATTCCATGCTGTAAGAAGGATCGATAGACTGCAGATACTCAATAAACAGGGGTAATGCTGCTTTACCGCGGCTGGAATTACCTACACCGTAAAAGGTCTTGCCGTTGGATTCTTCGATGGCCTTCTGTGCCAGTTCCTCCATGGTCATTCCTTCTGCCTGTTTGATGATCTGCTGAGTTGCAGTAAGATTTGCGTCGTCGGCTACCTCCGGGGTCTTGGTCTCTGCCACCGTCTCGGTTCCGGCTGTCTGTGTGTTATCTGCGCTTCCAGTTGCCTGGTTCTGGGTCTCGCTGCTGCCGCATCCGGCTAACATACCAACACTCAGTGCACAGATCATAAGTAACGATACTACTTTTTTCTTCATATGCTGTCCTCCCTTGAAACATATAGTTTGTATAACCCTTCATGGTCCACTTACTTGGAATGGGATGCTTCCCACTTCCGTTCTGATGATTCTATTATACGTTGGGAGTTCAGCAATTTGTATAAGGTAAAACTGTTATTATTTTAATATTTCTGATATTATGTATAATATTTCTGCTATTTTCTCGATTCGTTTGTGCAATCTGTTATCTCTTCAGGCTTCTGTCTTGATATTCCGAAGGTGTTACACCGACAATCCGCTTAAAGCTGCTGGAAAAATGTGCAATATCACGATATCCCACCTGCTCTGCCACCTCATAGACTTTATTCCTGCAGTCATTTAATAATTTCATGGCTGTCCGCATCCGCACTCTGGTAATATAAGCTGCCACCGTATAATCCGTCTCCTTTTTGAAAGTATGACTTAAATGTCCCTCGCTGATTCCCACATGTTCTGCGATCTCTGACACGCATAACTCAGGATTTTCATAATGTTCGGTAATATAATCCACTGCGGCCATGACATATTTGCTCTTGTCGCCTTTGTTCAGTACCAACTCCGGAAGCTGATCATCGCCAGCCTTTTCCTCACGTTCCTGTGTCTTTTTCCGTTTATCCAATGCATTATTCACTGCCTGCTCCAGCTCTCCGTCCCCGAAGGGTTTTAACAGATAATCACTTGCAAACAGCTTCAGGGCACTCTGTGCATAGGAAAAATCACTGTATGCGGTTAAAAAAATCACACTGACATCATTGCCTTCACTGCGCAATTCTTTTAACATCTCGATTCCGTCCATTTTAGGCATACGGATATCACAGATCAACAGATCCGGATGATATTTCCGCACAGCTTCCAGCCCCTCAACGCCGTTACCGGCTTCTGCCACGACCACGCAGTTCAGTGCCTGCCAGTCTGTCTCCATCACGATCCCCCGGCGCACCAACATTTCATCATCTATTACGATTACTTTGTACATAACCCAATTCCTCCCTGTCTTTTGCACCCTATGTCTTTTGTTTTTCTTTCCTTTTCGTCTTTCCCCTATGAATCACTCTCTTGAATGCTTCTCTTTGCTGCTTCCTTTTCAGGCTTTTTCTCTTCTGACCGGCAGCCGCAATGTCACCCTGGTACCTCCGGATTCCTTACCATCCTTTGTAGTTTGGATATTTCCATCCGATTTTCCCATGTAAATACCGTATTCCTCACCGTAAGTCAGCCTGATAATGGTGTCAACATTTGATACTCCGATATGTCCCACAAGCTGCTCCTGTCTCCTGTGATTGATTGCCTCCATTAAATCATCCGGAGCTCCGCAGCCATCGTCAGTCACCTCAATGCAGAGTACACCGGTCTTCCCTGTAATCCGCACATGGATATTTCCTTCTTCGCTCTCTTTTAATCCGTGTAACACTGAATTCTCTACAATCGGCTGAATAATCAATTTCGGGATTACACAATCTTCCAGTCCTTCTTCCATTTCCACGGAATAGGAAAACTTATCATTGAAACGGATTTTTTGGATATCTACATAGCAATTCACCAGCTCCAGTTCTTCCCTGAGATAGATAAACTGCCTCTTAGAGATACTGGTGCGCAGAATCTTGGCCAATCCGGCTGCCATGGTCGCAATCTCCGGAATATGATTGGCCTTCGCCACCCATTTCATGGTATCCAGGGTATTATACAGAAAATGAGGGTTCAGCTGCGCCTGCATCATGGCAATGTGAGACGCGTTAAGTTCTTTCTGCTTCTCTATCTTCTCCTGCACATTCTGTTCCAGTTCATTTGCCATGATGTTAAAATTCCTTGACATCTGCCCCAGCTCATCTTCTCTGTCGGAAGCGATCCTTACAGTCAGGTCTCCCTCCTGCAAAGTACGCATGGCAGTATTCATCCGTTCGATGGGACGGGTCATATTTCTGCCTACATGGGATGCCACACCTACACACAATAAAACACTGATGATCAGCATTACGGTAAGTACACTGTACATGGAATTCAGTACTTCCGTGGAAAATACACTTGGACATGCCATTACCGTATATAATCCGGTATTTCCCAAAGGTTCTATCAACAATTCTCCCGCACGATAAACCCCCAGTAGCTTATGTCCTTTCATCAGTTCTTCTCTAATTTTGTCTGTCTGCAGATTACCGCTTTCAAAAATCGTTCGCCAATAGGTATCTAAAAAGGCGACTTCCGCCTTACTGTTTCCGTTATCATAGAGCAGTTTTTCAAAATTTTCAGCCCGCATGCCGATAACGATGTAGCCCTCTAAGGTATTCTCCTTCCCGAGCAGTTTCCCTGCAGCATACATCAAAATGTCTTTATCATTAGGCTCCGCCCTGCGCAGAACCAGGTTTTCTTCACTTTCTTCGACGGCCTTCAGAATGCCCCAGTATACCGGCAAATCTGTTCCGGCATTTCCCTGAGCTGTGGTATAAATACATTTTCCGGTTTTATCATACAGGTCAAACTGCGCATACTCCCGCAGCCCTGACACTTCCCGGTAAAATTGCAGATAAATCTTACTCTTTGACCAGGAATCCTCTTCATTGATCTGCCCCACGATTTTACTGTTCGCATTAATGCTTTCTACTGTTTCCTCGAAATTTTTAAAAAGATGAAGCACACCGGCATCTATTTGTTCTGCCTGCTCTGTCACTCTTTTTTCATAATCACTGTTGATCTTCGTCTCCATAGTCTGAATGAGAGATACGCCGAACAGCAACAACGGGAACAGTGCTACCACAGCAAAACAGAATAACAGTTGTCTGTGAAATGACTTTTTTATCCATTTTTTCATCTGTTTTCCTCTTGTAGTCTCTCCCACGCAGTCAGGATATTTTCTTTTTCCCGTGCAGCCCATTGAATATCATAATCAATTGCCTTTAACTTGTTTTTTTCCTGAATTGCGTATTCATCCATATCATTTCGAACTGTTCTGCGGAAAAATTTTTCTTCCACAAGTCTTTGTACATCAGTACTTACCGTAAACTCCAAAAAAGCTTTTGCGTTCTCCGGATGCCTGCATCCTTTTACAATCGCAGTTGCATCTGGAATCGCACTGGTTCCGTCCTGCGGATAAATTATAGTAATGTCCTCTCCTTCCAGAATTTTCTGCCTGGCCATACCTTCACTGGTGATTCCCACCAGCCTCGTTCCTGCGTTTACTTCCTCCAATACTTCCCCGGATGATGCAGAAACATTGCCATCCAAGGTATCACAGAAGTTGCGCAAAATCGTCTCCTCATCTTCACCCAGTACTTGCAGCATAGTGCAAAGTGCTGTATAACTGCTTCCCGACTTTGTTGGATCCGCAAATGCAATTTTCCCTTCCCAACGATCTGTCTGAAGTTCTGCCCAGGTCTTAGGCGCAGCTACAGGATAAACCAGCTTATTATTATAGATAAAAACAGTCGGTAATACAGAAAAAGGAGTGTAGACATCTTCCTCTGCGCGATATTGCTCCTGAATCCGTTCCGCCTCACTGACCGTGTATGGCTGAAAATAATCTCTGCATTCTTCAAAGCTTTCAATTCCACCGCCAAACATAACATCAAACGTCCCCGGCTCGTCTTGCTGTAATTCATCAAAAAGTGCTATCGTATCTCCTGCCTTTAATTCCACAAAAATACCGGTACGTTCTTCAAATTCTTTAATGATCGGTTCGTATACATCCTCTTTATGCGAAGTATAGATAACAAGCTTTTTATCTTCCGGAATCTGATAGATTTCTTCCTGCGTCTGACTACATCCGGTAAGCAAAAGCATTACTCCTGCCATTGTCAGAATGCCGGCAATTCTGCTGCATTTCTTACTCATTGTCCCCATATTTTACCCTTATTCTTCTCTTCCTTTTTTAATTTGGTACCTTCGTCCATTTTTCTACTTATGAGGTACCACTACTCTCTGTCATCCGGCAAATCCTAAGCATTCGGTCGTACTGCACATACATTTTCTGCACTTCATTTTCCAAAATATAGTAGTGACGAATATACGGAACAAGCAAAATCAGAATCACAACCGGAAGTAAGAGTGAAAAAAGGCTGTCGGAAATCACGTTCAAAAGAATTGCCAGCATCTCCAGTAGTGCAAAAGTCACTGTCACAATCAGATGAATCAAACGCTCATGTTGGAAAAAACTTATCTGTGTCAAATGTTCTTTCAGCTTGTCCCTGACGATTCGTTCCCGTTCATTCGCATCCTGCTCTTCTGTCCGCGTGATACCTCCTGCATTACCATCTTCCTGCGTCTGTGCGCTCTGTTCCGTTTTCTCCAGCCATTCATCAATACTTCTCCGATATTGCAAAATACGTTGTTCCATGGTGTCTGCCACCTTTCCGATATTTGTATTACTCCATCATAGCGATTCTTTTGTTGTTCGTCAATGCGGCACGGGGACTAAATAAAGAAATAAAAAACGCCTCTATGCAAATGCATAAAGACGACACACATATTTTTGAGTATAACAATGGGGCCTATAGGGCTCGAACCTATGACCCTCTGCTTGTAAGGCAGATGCTCTCCCAGCTGAGCTAAGACCCCATATGAGCAGTCGTTCCCGATTCTGTTCCCGACTGCTCTGCTAGTATACCTTATATTGTTTTAATTGTCAACACATTTTTGAAAACTTTTTCATCACTTATTTTTGAAAACCTTTTCATCACTTGTCATCGGTTCCCTGATCTGGCTTCTGCTGCCCGGTCAAAGGTGCCTTTGTTCCTGTCTCATTACCAGTTGCTTTTTTCCCAGCTTTCCGTTTTTTGAAGGATTTCCGGATCTTCCACACCAGACAGCCTGCCACTGCACCGATCGCAGCCGCAGTGATCCAGAATGGACTGGTCACGATCACGCGGATTCCAAAGTTTTTCAACCCTTCTGCCAGCCGTCTTCCATTATCTGACAGTCCTTTTAAGATCTGCTCGCCGGTGGACTCCGGAACAGCTTCCGTATACCGCTTCACTTCATTGATATTTAATGTCACCTTGCTGTACTCAATCTGGTTGTCATAGAGACGAAGCTGGGATTCGTAAGATTCCAGTTCATAACGGATATCCGACAGCCGCTCTTCTAATGCAATGATGCTATCCATGGAATCTGCCTTTTCAAGCAGTGCCCACAAACGCTCCTGCTCGATCTTTAAGGTCTTTTTATGGCTCTCAATGTCGCTGTACTGCAGAGTCACATCCTGGGTGTTTTCCGACCTTCGGATTACGTTTCCCGCTGACTCCACGCCATTTAAAAATTCATCCAGCCGGTCCTTTGGCACACGCACAGTCAGATCTGCCCAGCGCATCATCGGATTGCCCTGCCAGTCTAATTGATTGCCAGAAACCGTTTCATCTTCAATATATCCACCGATCTGCTTGATCTGTGTTTCCAAGGCTGTCATCAACTGTTCGAACTGCTCAGTCTCCACGTCCATACTGGCCGTTTTTATCAGTTTTCGACCAGTTTCCACGGTCGCTCGGTTCTCTGTCCCGGATGCCGCGCCCGCTGCTGCATCCTCAGAAATCATCTCCCTTTCCGCAGACACCCCGACATTCCCATATTCCATAGCGCCTGCCGCCGTCTCCATGATATAACCTTCATTTGCACTACTTTTCGAACCGTTTCCGGCTCCGCATCCTGAAATAATGGTCAGTACTCCGGCGATTGCAATACACAGCCAATACTTTCTCATAATCATTTCATCCTTCCATGCTTCATAGTTACAATCAAAAATCCATTCCAGATCAGCTTCGCTGATGGAATTTTTACTTTCTAGCCTAT
>OGGK01000977.1_pt1 | contig 22323 bp, 20 predicted proteins | sample 1571171 | NCBI WGS metagenome assembly OGGK01 (sample SAMEA2581958, study PRJEB24529) | metagenome | biome: Human gut stool | place: China | collected 2011 | reverse complement strand
CCTCCGTCTGGTACTGAAAGTAAAACCTTTCAAGATCTTCACTGCTATACATAATTCTATAAATTTGGTTGGCAGCGAAGATAGGACTTTCAATTAATAGCCATTTTTGACTGCTTACATAAAATAGGATTGGCAATATGCCAACAGTTAACAAGCAAGTTATTTTTTTAACCATTCTGTGTATAGGCACTTGAAAAAGTGTTTAGGCAAAAGGAGATGCCCTAAATTGAGTGCTTACTAAAAAAACAATCAAAGCATTTGATATAGAAAATAACTAGCGTTCTCATAATCAAACATCTCAATATTTTGATTATCGACCTTACCTGTAAAATAGCATTGAGATTCATAATCAAATCCTTGAAATTTTGATTTATTCCATTCTATAGTAACATGATAATTGGCTACATAATCAAAAAGCATGTCAAAAGCTCCTTTTACATGTCCGTTTCTCTGATAATCAAATACATGAATTCCAGAAATAGAACGATGCATAACCAAGAAATGAAAATATTCACCCTTTGAATAATCAAAGACCATTTGTTTTTTACGATAAGGATTCACTTTCATTCCACAAATGAAAGCGATACATGCCCTTTTATCGTTTGTCATCTTTATAAAATTTATAGATGTTACTATTGCTATGCAAATTCAGAATCTTCTCCATTTTACGGGAAGCCGAACAATTACATGTCTCTAAATGCATATAGGCCAATGCATATTCATTATATATATTTGTCATGAAAATCCCCGGGTCATCACTACCTAACACGACAGACGGAAGCAATATTTTTTCTTGGTCAACCTCAAGCCATTTTTCCAAATGATATTCTTTTAAATGTTGATAGTGACTGATACATAAATTGCTTGTAGGCAAAGCTTCAATAACAATTTCCTTCCTAGCAAGATATTCCAAAATTAGCAATTGTATAATTCCCAATGCATCAGAACTAAATAATTTATCCGTTTCTATTTCTATCACTTCATCATAATTCTTCCGGCTGTTTACAGTATCCCCCAAGTACTTCCGTCCATTTGTCGATGCATGATAAGCTTCTATAATTGGTTTGATCCCAGACTTGCCAAACTCAGTTTGTATATCATTATACTGTTCGTATGAATAATTGGAATACCAGCTATCATAACGCATATCCGCCTTTTCCAAAAGAAGAAACGGATCATATTGCCTATATTCCCAAGCTTTGCTCAACAGATAGGGCAGATAATACGTCCCATATACCTTATAAGAATATTCCGCAATCTCACTCTCAAGAGGCAGAACCAGATGTTGCAACCCTTCATGTTTTGATTCACGTATCAGTTTCCATACAAATACCAAATCATCCAACCACTCTCCTTGTGGCAAATAACATATTTTCCCAATTCTCCGTATCCACAAATCAGGTGATATGCCTATCGCCGTACAATGTCCTAAACGGTCGCCCGGCCACAAGTCTAAAAAAATCACGGCTTCTACAATAGTTCTCAGTCCACTCACTAAGTGGCTAAAATCCTCTCCTGCATGAAAAGTGAAATGTTTCACTCCCTGGTTTCTTAAAAAACGATACGTTTGTGCAAAGACCTCCGGTCCTGCATCAAATTCACTAGCAGCCGCATCGACTCCCACTACATATTGTTTGTTATCAGGACTTTCTTTCAAAAAAACGGCCAAAGCGATGGCTTTTCTTTTCAGTTCCTTTCGCAGGAAACGGGATCTGATATTAAACTTCTTCTCGAACGTTTTTTCCGGACGCTTTATGAAATGCGCAATCAATCGCAAATCCGTATCCTTCAAAAATTCCGATTTTCTTTTAGCCTCTTCGAAACCTCTTCGTATTCTGCTAACCAGCAAACTGTTTTCTACGGATGAGTTCTTTGGAGAAAAACGGCCTTCGATTAAAGCTAGCTTTGTACAAAAGTTACATCCTGCCAGCTGTAAAAAACGTTTTTCATAAAACTCTTCAATATGCCACCTAAATGAATTTTCTGTCAAGAGCTGGAATTGCGGGAATCCCACTTGAAGCCGTTGCATCACCACAAACCGATGAACCATGCCTTTTATCAACAAGTAATGATGGAACATACCCGCCACTTTGGTATCATGATAATTCCTTATTTCACTCATGACACACAGGCAGAACAGCAATTCATCTATCATCATCCCAGTTTCACTCATCCCCCCGAAATCCCCCCACAAATTTCTCAATCTAACCGGAGATGAATAATCTTTCTCCCCTTTTATGATCTCCTCCTTAATTAAGCCATTACTAATAGCTATTTGTGTTATCAATCTGCCGCGCAAGTCCGCCGCCTGCTTCATCCGTTCATACAATCTGAGAGGTGTAAAATCCGAGATTATCTGTTCCGACAATTTCCTGACTGCCGCTTTACTTTCATACGCATCCTGATAATCTTTCGCCATCTTATAAGGACTCCTCAACAATAAATTCCATAACACATCCGTCTCTGTTGTTCCGTTCAAATGAAGATGCAAGTCATTCAGTCCTCCTTCCTTCTCCATTATATAGTTAAATGCCGGTATGTATGGAAGTAACTGGACCGTATGTTTGAACTGCTTCAAGAAACAGTTGGCAAACTCCATCATTTTCCTCCTGTCCTTTTGTAATGCCGATGTAAACTTATCCGCAAAGAAAGCGGAAATCAGTAACAAAGGGGGAAACTGCTTTATCAGTTCCATCCATTCTGTAAAACGATCAGCCTTTACATATAGTTCGTGATTTACCGATATCAAATATTCTTTGGCAAGGTCATAAGGAATCCCTCCTATCAAGTCCGGCAAATCCCGGTAAGCCGCTAATGCATTCTTTGCCAATCCTTCATAATAAGAATCATGCTTTAGAGGAGCGTTTTGTCTTTCCAGTGCAATCAACCTTCGTTGAACCTGTCCTATGGACACCTGTCTACTTGTTCCCCAATAACGTTCATACTCAAACAAGCTTTCGTTATCACACAATAGTTGAGATAATATCGGAATCATCTTTATCAGATATAGATTGCATTCAGAATAGCAAAGACAGGAGAATCAGACTGATGCAGTGATTCATAATTCGCTTTTACAAAATCAGCTACATTTTTTATTTTTCCTTTCAACAAGTTTATTTCATTGAACAGTTCCCTAAGACCAAGTTTTGTCTCGCTCATTTTATTTGATATATCATCTTTTATGAAATCCACCTGCATTTCATCCATGCCATTATGTAGCAAGACTTCTAATTCATCCACCTTTATTATATTTTTTGTCTTTTTACGAAGAGTCTGTTTCTCTTTCAGCAATTGCTGGTATTCTTCTTCCTCCCCAGGTAACAAAAATTCAGACGTATTGTATGTTGACAATTTTTCTTCCACTTCCTTCAATTGGATAAAATACTTTATCCACTCTTGAATTCCATTATACCTTTTCAATTCCCACAACACATTCTCCTGCTTTTTTAGCAATAAAGCCAGTTTATTATTCATCTGATCATATTTTAACAATTCATTCAAGTACTGTTCTTTCTCCTCAATATCATTTTGCATCAAGTATTTTAAAAAGGGATTCAAAAAAATCTCTAGCAGAGGACATTCTGAAAGCCATTTATAAAAATCAGTTTTACCGTTTATCGTCATTTTAGAAGATGCCGCCTTTCTGTTATGAATATAGATGGTCTCAATATCCCCTATTACATTAAAGTTCATATTGGGAATTCCGTATTCGGCCATTTCTTCCACCAATGCAGCATTCAGCAGAGCCACAATATACGCATTAAATTTCATACCGGCACTTCTATATTTATCATCCTCGTCTATCTGTAACATCGTATTATAGAACCGGATAAAAATATGATAGAGTAATGATGTCGAAACCTCCACGCTCATATCTGCTGCCCACTCCTTCAATTCTCTAATAACAGTAGTCCACAAATCGTCCTCCTTTATATCTATGGTGACATCGTTCCAATTGGCCAATCCTTCTTTCCGGCTCACCGGATCCAAGAAGAAGGGTTGCAGGAAATTACTATATGGAGCTTCTTTGGATAACATTTCTTCTAAACTGTCCGAACCGTTGTTCTTACTGTAAAACAAGGTTTCTCTGATAATCGCCAGCAACCTGTAAACAGAAAGAAAAACATTCTCATGTTGCCGAGTATCTATTGTACCCAACATAGGAAGCATGGAAAGCACCTGATTGCTTTCCGACAGCAAGACAGGAGCATTGTTGCCTATAAATATAGTTCCCGCCATGGTTTCAACATTCTCCTGTTTGTTCCTATTCAACTTGCTGTTACAAAAGGCCTGTGCCAACCCTACACTCTTCAGTAAATTGATATTAGCATTCAATTGTGAAAATTCAAGTAAGTCACGTACCATACTCCGATCCGACAGCTTTCCTCCCAACCTTTCGCTTAAAACCTCTATATACGACAAACGTATCCAATAATCAAAAATCAGGAAACGATTTTTTCGTACCAATTGATTGAATTTAGTTCCGACAGCAAAAAGAGCCTTGTTCAATATATCATCATTGGTTTCCGGAAGGAAGTTACTGCCTGTATACAATGCATTAGCATGTATCAGGAACTTCAGCATTTCAATAGTATACACAGGTGTCCCGTTAATCAACAATTTAGTATTTGCCGCCTTTTGATTGATGTCATTTGCAAAAACATTCAGCAGTCCTGTAGTTATATCCATTTTCTCCTTTTGGGCAGAATTGAAGTTCAATAAAGTCAGGATACGTACCTGTCCCCTCAAAGATAATCCTAACAGGAAATGGCATATTTCAGTATTAATCCTTTCATTTCCCGATGATATCCCGATACGGTTCAACAAATCCTTATAACATTTGACAATAGCCTTTCCCTTTTTCGTATCCGTATAGATTACTTCCAAAGAATAATCATCCTCTTCCAGATACTCTCTGATTGTTTTTAAATGTATTCGGTATTCCGGTTTCAAAAGTTTAATCAGATATTGATTTTCCAATTGGTCTATCATTTCCGCAAATTCCTCTTTTCTATGTCCGGCATACTCCATTTCCTTTTTCAAGAAGTCATCATCAAAACATTTCCAGTTGGCTTTTCTTACCAGTTTGCTATAAAGTTCCAGGTCTCCGGTCAGTATGGTTATTATCTGCCCGGAAGTAATGTACTTTCTCAACACTTCCAATATTTCAAATCCTTTCTTAAAATCCGTATCAATATCATCAAAAGGAATCACAATACATTTTTTATCCAGCAACTTCAACGTTTCTCTGATATAGATGTGGAATCTCTCTTCCAAATTATTAAAAGCCTTGGCTTTATTCATACCCTGTATAGAAATGAATTCTTCATCATCCCATCCGTCATATACATTATCTTTACCTATGCCATCAATAAAAGGCAATGCCTTTAGCAAGTCATTATAACAATCAGCATGTTTTTTCTGTTCTTCAAAGCGCTTGTCTCTGACGGAATAATAATTTTCGTTCAAAGCGTTTTCCACACATTCCTGAATAGCGGCCAATATATTGATAAACGGATGTTGCTTCGTTTCAATCAATGAAGGATCTATAGGACTTAAGCATAATATATCCTTTCCCTTGTCTCTTTTTATTCTGTCTAGAAAAGACAATAAGAAAGTCGTTTTCCCTGCCCCACGACTGGCAAAAACAGAAATAGTACTATGAAATCTATGAAAATCAGTATTTTCCCCAACTTCTATGGCATTGTCATACAACTGATCCCACATTCGCATAATCTGTCTCATTTTGGAACGGTGTATCAGGCTCTGTTCGTCATAGGGTGCAGCGTCCGAATAATCACACTTGGAAAAATCTAAAACTACTTTATTCTCCATCTTACAAAAATTACGGTTAACAGCAATAGCTATAATAGCTTAATATCACTTCTCTTATTTGGGTTCTGGCATATCGTCTGGCTTCTATAGCAGACAACCATACCGATGATAACAATACAGCGAAAATGACAATGAACTCGAGCCATGATATATCCTTGTTCAGTCCCCATTTTAAATCTATCAATACACCTATAGCTACTATAAAAGAAAAAATCAATCCTTCAAAAACAGCCTGCATTACCCACATTCTGTTCATAAAGATAATCTGTTCTTTGGCTTCTTCTTTTTTATGTAATTCAATCCACATGTAACTATAGGCTAGTTTTTTATCCGAAACTGATAAAGATAAAGCATTAGAAGCCAAAGCATTCATTGTTCTGTCGTAGGTTTCTTCAAAATCTTTATCTGTATTTTGAACTATTTTTCGAATCAGTCTCCCGATTATCCAAGAAGAAAGTCCGCAAATGTATGCCAGAAATATTCCGCAAACAATAGTTATGGATATGTTTCGTATAAAGAACTCATAGTAATGATAATGAAGGTCAAACAGAACGATACCCAATGTAAAACCACCGGAAACAATATAGGAAAAATCCAATATGCTGAACGCATTGGACAGTATGTCTATAATCTTCTGAAAACTAGGCATAGAAATAAATATTAATTAAGTTATTTCAGATGGATTTTGAAATAAATGCCGCCGGAGAAGTATTTCCCGTTGTTCAGTTCGGCAATAAGATTGATGTGGTCTTTCCAGAGTTGATAATGTGCGCCGATGTTTATTGTGCGGGCGTCGTATTCGGCCATCAGGTCCAGCCCGTTCAAAGCTTTCACCGCCAGGTTGTCTTCCGGCAAAAGGTTGAATTTGAAATTCACACCTGCGGCAGGCTTTCTGTAATGAGGGAACCAGCAGGCACGGTAATCCACGTATGCGGCGTGAACGCCCAGTGTTCCTATCCCGGCAAAACTGAAATGCTTGGTTGCCGCCAGATAATATCGTGTAAAATGATTGTTCTGCATACCGTCCTCATCGAACTTGATAGCCCCACCGCCGTATGATTCATGCGAGGTGGGATCGTCCAAACCAAGGACTATCTGCGGAGTCCAGGGCTTCCACCAGCCTTCTTTCCACAACCGCAGGCGAGCATTGAAGGCACGGTCCTGATTGGTGTACTTTCCCCAAGACTGTTCCGGAAAATAAGTGGAACCATGCTCTGCATAATTGATGGTACAGGTATATCCCACTTCAAGCCAAGGAAAGATGGTTATATTCAGATAATAATTGAATGTGTATTTTATCTCATTGCTATTGAAATACTGCAATGGAACAAGATGCAACACATTCCCTCCCGCCATAAATGTCTTGTCTTTTTGCATCTCGGCAGTGGGGGCATGAAGAAGTCCCGTTGTGCCGTATAGTGCCTGTGCCTGACTCTGTAACGAACTAATCGCAATAAGGCATACTAAAATTAATCGTATTTTTCTACACATTATTATGAGAATTCCATCTATCTTTGCTTCCATGAAACGTTTGCAAGCAATAGTGTTATTAGTATTGAATGGGATGGTCTGGCTGGTGTCTTTCATTCTGCTCCTACCCGTTGTTTCCTTACATAGTTTATGGAAACTATGCAAAAGGATCTTTGTAAAGCCCCAATAATTGTTTGGCAAAATAATAAAAGAACTGAATATCATCTATAAAATAGCGTCTGAACAGTCGCTTGGGTTCTTTCAGAAAGCGATAGAACCATTCCATCGCCAAGATTTGGAATATTCTGGGAGCACGTTTTATATTACCTGCTTCGAAGTCGATGGTAGCGCCAAGAGCCATCCATATATCTACTTCAGGCATTTTATCTTTATGGGTAAATATCCATTTTTCTTGTTTGGGACAACCTACGCCTACCAACACAACATTGGCACCACTTTCATTTATCATTTTATAAATTTCCTCGTTCTCATTCTGTTCCTTCTCAAAGCCATAAGAAGGAGAATAAGCTCCCACTACAATTTTTCTCCCTACTTTTTGATTAATATTCTCCATTGCCTTAACGGCCACACCTTCCATAGCACCAAGTAAGAATATCCTACAATCCATATCATCCTTATGATACATATAAAACTTCGGGAAAAAACTACTACCAGGAATCACGTCCCTTAATGAACACTGTAATAATCTGGAAAATAAATAAATAACTTTGCTATCACATACAATCCATTCCGCTTTACTATACAAATTATATAGTTCTTTATTTTTCTGCAATTTCACCAAATGATCTATATTTGGAGTCACAAGTACACCTTGTTTCAAACTCCTCAACAATTCGAGAGAAGAAACATTATCAATGCCTATATTTAATATTTTGATTTTTTGCATAAGCTATTTTACTAATAGTATCTATGCTTATATCTTTTTACATAAATCCATAGCCATTCTCATAGCAATATCCATATTATAATATTCCCAATCCGCAAAACGTCCTGTAAAATAGAATCCTACAGGAAAAAGATCGGCTTTTAACCTTTTAATCATATCACGAGTATGAACATTCTGAATAGGGTAAGTATAAGGATTATACTTATGAGCCAAATATTTAGGATGAAGCGAAATACGGGAAAGATTATCTATAATATCTTCTTTAGATATTTCATCAGTAAATTCTATAGTAGCCGTTATACGTCCCTCTGGAACACAATTACCATTGTTTGATTTTGCAAAATTACCAGTACAAATAATGCGATGACTTTCATGCTGTTTGCTTGGCTGATAAATCCATGAATATGGATTCTTATCAATTTCGCAAAACACAGCTGTAGTACCATGATATTCCAATTTTACAATTTCGTCTTCATATTCCCGAATATCAAAGCCTTCAACTATTTTAACCATATCTTTAATATTCCCACAGAATATCACTTTATCAAAATATTCCTCTTCTATTAACCATTTATTATGAACATACTTAATATTTTTAATATCAGTATCATAACAAATATGAAGTTCTTCAGCCAACTTATCAGCAATATATTGAGAGCCATTCATATTTTCATACCAAAAAGTTGAATGAACAAATGACTTTTCCTTCACATGATTAATATTATTATAAACCATTTCTTCCACTGTTGGCATAGGCAATTTACCTTCCAACCATGAAAGTGGTACTTGTTTTAAATCACGCCTCCATACTTTTTCATTATAAGGCTGAAAATATATTTTATAAAGAGTATCTCCAAATCGTGACTTTAAAAACTCCTCAAAATTATGAGCCTTATCGCCCTCTTTTCTTACTATTTCAACAAGATCTTTAATAACCCTCTTTTGAATATCAGAGTTCAAAAGATATACGTGGTTTTCAATTGGATAAGGAATTTCGTCCCCCTCCTCCATAAAAATGGCTGAATTACGATCTGTTTTTGAGAATTCTTTATTACGATCAAATTTTGTCCAAAACCAGTCTAACACATCTGAATGTTTTGAATTAAAGACATGCCCACCACAAGTATGAAAAAGGCTTCCGTTAATACGGCAACATTTAATAAGACCTCCAGGAGTCTTTTCTTTCTCAAAAACAGTAACATTATAACGGTCTTTAAGAAAATGAGCAGCACTCATACCAGACACACCCGCTCCTATAATCGCTATTTTTTGCATATTAATTTATTATTATCAAACAAAAAAATCACCAATCAATTTCATTTAAAATTACCTGCAACTCCTCTACTCTTTTTGAGGTATAATGTTTTTTAAGATAAGACGAGTAAAAAGTCATATCAGGCCCTTTTATCCTACATTTATCCATTTCTTTCTCAAACTCTTCATAAGTATTGATACTTTGACAAAATTTCTCCAGTTCATAATAATCAGTGTCAGCATTAGTCTTATATCTTGCAATGATATTACACCCTGACGCTACCATTTCCAAGAAACGTGGTGTAACTTGTGAAAAGCCATTAGTACGTTTTTCTCCTCCATCAATCCCAGGAGTTGCATATAATGCTACTCTACTTTTTTTCATTGAGTCCAAATATCCATCTCTTGAAGCAAGTTCCTGCTTTGAAGGAATAAATATTGTCAAATCCGGATGCGTCTTTTTATATTGATCCAAAAAATCTTTTAGTACAGGATTTTGCCTTCCTATTAATATGACATCATATTTTTTCTCATAACAAGTATTAGAAGTGATTTTATATCTATCGGATAAAGACAAAGCTAAATGTCTTATATTCAACCGTGTATTTTTAGCCAGCAAATATTCATAAACTTCTTTACTAGAAACCAATATAAGCTTATGTCTCTTATACAGCCAATTATACCACCATTGATTATTAGGATTCACATACCAATCAATAATCCAAGGAATCAAATAATTCAAATTTTTCCACAAATGAAACGCATTAGCTTTCATTTCAAAAAATAAAACAGGCTTTCCTCCATTTTTTAACATCAACATAAAATGATAAACCAATGGAAGGAATTCATAATATCTGTTTTTAAAGATTGTTGGTTCATATATTAATTTACAATTTAAAAGTTCTTTTATCTCATCCTCCCATTCATATACCAAATCAAACCATGGTCTTTTTTCATGTTTTCTGCTAGTAAGAATATCTATTTTTAAATCCATAATTAGACTTTTTTTTCAACTATCTTTACTTTCTATTTCTATTCTGCCAACACTCAATATCTTTCAAAAATAAAGGTACTCTATTTTCCAAAACATTAAATGGTATTTTAAAATCTCGATCAACTAAAGGAATGGAACCATCCATAAGAGAAGATATACATGAGCTTTCAGCATCTAAAGGAAGAAATAAAGCATGATTATTAAACGTTTCTCTAAAAATAGGAATATCACTAAGAATAATTCTTTGACAACCACACGCAACAGCTTCAAAAGGAGTACGCCCAAACCCTTCGTATATTGAAAGTAAAGCAAAAGCGTGAGCATAATGATAAAGAGATACTAAACACTCATGAGTGACATATTCTGTGAATACGATTATGTCACTCATATCATTGATTAAACATAACAATTCTTTATCTTTCCCCCATCCTTTCCTACCCACAAGTACCAATTTCATATTTTTTTCTCTCAAAATGGGCTTTATAACTTTAAGCAAATATTTAAAATTCTTTCTTGGTTCAAGAGTGGATACGGAAATTATATATTTACTACGTTCAAGGTCAAACTTCTTTAAATATTCAACCGAGACATTATTCAAACATTCTGCAAATTCTGAAGAAATATTTTCACCACAATTAAAAACGGGAAGTGTTGTAACTTCAAATAATTCCTTCTTCACTGTTTCGGATATGGTTATTATTGCATCTGAATGTTTCAACGAAACATAGGTTTTGGGGGTATAATAATATTTTGCCGCAAAATTCTGCGTAGCTCTGAACTTTTTAAAAGTCAGATCATGAATGACAGGAACTATTTTCGCCCGTCCACCATATATATCTAAAGGAGGAGGAAATATGGGGAAAATTACCATATCAGCATCCACTCGTTTTATAAACTTAGTCAGCCTTGTGTTTTCCAATAATAAACGAAAAGTTCTCTCTATTATCACAGCATCCGGATTACTATCTATCTCATTCTCTACATGAAATATTGGTACAATTTTATGCCCTGTGCTTAACAATGCTTTGTACAGATCTATTGCATACATCTCCACTCCTGTACGTTTTCGCCCGTAGAGTGAAGTAAGGTCTATTGCGATTTTCATTTTGTATATTTAATGACTACCTCTTTTTTTATAAATCAAATAGCTGAAAAGTTTTGGCGAAATATTAAAGATATACAAAAGTATTTTTCGCTTACCATGCATTCCTATTTTAATCTTATTAAACTCCCTTTTTACATAATCACCATGCTCTGCCATAAACTCATCATATTCCTTCTTCCCAAGAAAAGGATAGATACGTAAGAATATCTCATAAAAATAATCATACATTAAGTTCAAGAACCACGGCTCTTCTTCGGGAGCTATATTGACTTTTTTAAATTCCACTATATGCTTGTAACTTTCTACTAACGAATAACAACTCTTTATACATGGAGTCGTTGTTATAGACCCCTCTCGAATCCGATATATGTAAGTCGGTTCAGGCAGTACTGCTATGTTTTTTGCAAGCCCCATAAGCATATGAGTAAACGGTATATCCTCGTGTAATACTCCTTTAATAAATTGCAATTTACATTTCCTATACATAGATAATTTCACAATATACTTGACTGATGGCATTACCGCATATCCTTTTAATACATAATCCGAGTTTGACAGAACTACCATCGTTGAACTAACTACACTGTTATGTAAACTGTATTTCCCATCTTGCCATAATAATATTTGGGTTGATAACATATCAGCCTGCGGAAACGTCAAAATACATTCTCTTATATTTTGTAATGCATTTTTAGTTATTAAATCATCACTATCAACAAACCAAACATAATCACCTATTGCAGCCTCCATTCCACAATTTCTCGCATCACTTAACCCTCCATTCTTTTTATGAATCACTTTGACCCGCAAATCCTTTTTAGCCCATTCATCACATATCCGAGGAGATTCGTCAGGGCTACCATCATCCACCAATATCAATTCAAAATCAGTCATTTCTTGACACAATATAGATTTCACACAATCGTCAAGATATCTTTGCACATTATAAACTGGAACAATAATAGATAATAACATTCTCTTTTCGTTTTATAATTGCCATTATATATCCCATAGAAATTTTGTCATACCTATAGGAGGAGCAAATAAATATTTTGCATAATCATAGAAAAGGAAAAACATAAATAGATAAGCTACCCTCTCTATACCTTTAAGTTTATAAAATGAGTTGTATATCATAACCATAGCAAATGGAAATATCCACATTCGTTGAAACATTCCAGACATCCTATTAAGTAGTTCTAAATAGAGAAAAGCCTGTCTTGCAATGTCTCCCATTATATAGATATTAGTCATGGTTAACATCAACTGCCTATTTACTAAATCGCGCCTCTTTAATGTCTTATATGCAAAATAAAACAGTGAAGAATGAGCTATAAAATCAAGTACTTTTATTATTGGATTTCTCTCATTATCTAATTGTAACGCACTATCTCCAAACCATGCCTCTGCTGCACCTCCCTCAATGTAGTGACTAAATTTTGCGTTCGTACCACTTAATAAATTAAGTATTGGCTGCAAGAGAGAAATATCATAATAATCTGCAAAAAAATATGAAGCAAAAAATAATATAGGTACTGCAATTTTCCAAGATATTATACTTTTACAAGTATAATATATACCTAAGAAACAAATAATAAAAAAAATATTAGCTGAATGAAGACTAAAGGTCAATAGAACCCAAACACCACACCATATAATCTTCTTTCCATTTGTATCATTTGAAATAAACTCATCAAGAAACAGAAAAACAAAAGAAAAAGATAGAGCTTGTCTAATTTCATATTCTTCAAAATATAACATTGACACTAAGAATAAAGGAAAATACCATTTTGCATGTATTGCAAAATTCTTCAAGAATTTAAATCCACACAATATAAAGGGTATTGCATATATATAAAAAATAGCATATTTACCAATTGACAAAAATTCTCTAAAGAAAGTATTGATACTTCTAAAAAACGGCTGCTTAATATCTTCATCATGTATAAAAACGCTTGCATAATGTAAATAGTCATTTCCTCTCCCATATCTTGATCCGACAATGAAAATAAAGAAAATACTACAAATAAAAGCATTACCCCAAAATGACCGCCTACATGAAACATTAATACCAGCTACAGTAAATACAAACAATAGTATTAAATTCAGCAATACATAAATGATATCTATATTTATAGTTGAAGCCAAAAATAGATGAAACATACAAGAATACTCAAAAGTTAATGCCAATTAACCTCAGCCAATGACGAATATGCCATGTAACCAAAGGATGTCTTTTCACACGAAATAATCGCCAAATTTTCATTTCCAAACGATGATCCCATGGCTGCCATGATTCTCCATAATGATGTATAGCGACGCTATTAACTGTCAATTCTATTTTTCCAGAGACATAATCTTTGGGACAAAAAAAATCTTTAGGATATATCCAAACTCCTGCAACGTTCTGTATTTCAGAACTATTTTTCAGTCCATAAAAGCAAAGAAGTTCTGTAGTATAACTAACCACTGTCTTCAAATTAAAACTACCATTCTCATTAATAAAATGTAATGTTGAATATAATTGTAAGAGTTCACCATATAGTCCTAGGCCGGAGTCCACACCCAGTCCTAGGCCAGGGTTCACACCCAATCCTAGGTTGGGAGCAACCGCTAACGCGGTCACTCTCTTATTATCCCCCTCATTCTCACATCCCATAAATGGACCTTTTTCTATTATAGCATCCATTGGCTTTATCACTTCCACATCCGTATCAAAGTACAAGCCACCATAATGATATAATATCCAAAAACGAGCATAATCACTCACAAAAGCATATTTCTTCGCTTCATACGCTTCCTTAGTATATGGAATTATATTTACATTAAAATTATCCTCATTCCATTCCTTTATCTCATAATCTGGAAGAAATCTCTTCCAAGATTCTATACACTTTACTGCTAATGGTGGAAGTGGATTCCTTCCAAACCAGCAATAATGAATTACTTTAGGTATCATATACTTTCTTTTATAAATCCAATCAGTTATTCAATACTGTTTCAACAATATATTCGGCACACTTTTCGGGTGCCCAATATTCTTCATATTTGTCAATAATCAATTGTCTGTTTACAGGTTTCAAGCCTTTTATCCTTTCCTTAATTATTCTATAATCCACTTCCTCGTCAGGCAAATATCCCATAGCACCTATTTCTACGACCTCTTCATCAAATGGATGGTACCATTTTACCGAAAGATTGTCAGTTGCAATGGCTGTACCACAGACAAAACTATCCATAAAACGCCCAGGAATACTCATGCGATAGCCTGAAACATTGATATTATATTGAAACTTTGCCACATGCTTAGAAAAATCTTTCAAAGGAATAACCAGCGATGAATCTTTCTTTACCCCTATATCCGAAAAATTGTTTTCAATGATTCGGGAATCGTATCCTTCACCTAAAGTTTTTAATATAGCTACTATTTTTGCCCTCTTTTCATTAGGATGATTCATCTTTTCTGCATAAACAGAAAGAATATCTGCTTCCCAGTCGAAGTCAGGATGTTCTTTGCACCCTGATGGTTTCGGCCCTTTAGCATTTCCAAAATAAGCCATTGCCTTACCCGTACTAACTATGGAACGTGCAGCCAAAAGATTCTTATAAGCTGCATCCAACGCTTTGAAAGAATTATTTCCCGCCATTTTTCTTACAGCCACAAGCAATGGCCTTATTTTATGTTTATATATGACAAATTCCCTACATTTCCTTCGTTCACCCTTCAATGCATATTTATCTATTCCTTCCACATATTCATAATCAACCCAAGGAATACAGACATGCCCCATATAGAATCCTTCATCATTAGTCTCTTTTGGACATTGCATCTTAAAATAGACATCCTGTTCTTTCATGTCTTTACCAGAAAAGAGAAAAGGAGCATCAGCCGAATCTATACAAAAGAAAATCCGTTTCCCAGACTGCTCCACATAGCCTTTGAACAGACTTTTACATTTAGGGTCAAATTTCCTTTGCTTATTCATTACTAATGAATGCAGTTTTTTAAATGCTTTCCCCAATGGCCAAAGAATAATATTCATAGTCATCCTCTGAATAATAGGAATTCTATACTTTAATTTTATCTTACCGGATTTCCGCATTAACATAAAGCCATAAAGAAACCATTGGTAATAATATGACCGATTAGATATATCTGTTATAACAACTATTGTCTTTGCACCCATCACTTAAATTATTGGTTAATATTCCAGACTAATCGCCTAAACTATATTTATAGGTTTTTAGGGTACCCCAATCTTGATATTCTTTTACATTAAATGGTCTAAACGATATCTTGTCCAACAACATTGAATAAACAAGATGCGACATAAATAGACCTTTATAGTGAGATAACTTTTCGAAATATCTACAAAATATTTCTACATTCTCAAAAATGTAAGCACCGGCATTAAAGTATCTACTGATAATTCTTCGTTCTATAATATTTGTTATATAAAACTGATCGTCCAATTCGACATAACTTTTATTTCTAGGGTCAACCATTTCAAGTCGGTCTATAGGATAAACGGCAATGCTATTGCATAAAGTAAAATCTGTAGAAAAATACCCATCTGCATCTTTTACAAAAATACAACCTGTTATGTTTTCGCACTTCACAGTTTGGTATACTGTTTCCGCTTGGCTACATGTAGGCTCTTTCAGGACAACAACTTTTGCTGTGGACAGCCCCAATTTTCGGAATTGAAGATGTAGCAAGTCTGAAAGGCTGTACTTTCTATCCAGTTTATCCAATATCGTAAAATAAATATGATTAAAACGACTTAAGTCTAGTCCTAGGATAGACTTGACACACAGACAAACTCCATCTGGAGAAAAATTGAACAGGTAAGGCATATTATATTCATATTCTGCCCTATCGGCACATAATGGTACTATCAAATTTACATTCATAACATTGAAATCAATACTTGTTTAAGAAATTTCAACACTTTTTCATCCTTGACATATTGAATAATACGGAGAAAATTCATCAACTGGAACATTGAATAATTCTTTCTATACCAATCATAACGGGAATAGTACTTGTCTATTTCTTCATCTATCTTTCCAGAAATGATTTTCATCCTTACCACATCCATATCATATTCATACATCTGCTGTGACCATGCATATCTTGAATCTTGCCTTATCTTGACTATATCCAGCAATGGAGATTCTATAAATGAATCCAGAAAATCTATCAGATAATAATTATTTCCGTTAAACAAGATATTGGAGAACGTGAGATCACCGTGACAGTATCCTACAGGTATTCTAATCTCCTCATCAACACTGTTAAAAATAAGGGCTGAACGTTCCAATATCTGAACTATTTCCTTATCCTTGTTAATCATATTATTTGCCTGAACTTTGACACAGATATCCTTGAATTTTTCCAATATCACATTTCGGTTAATGCTAGTCAATTTCGAATGTTCCAGCTCCGAATCAATGAATATTTTCAAAGCTTTAACAAAATAACTGATTTGGTCAAATCCCGCATCCTCAAAATAATCTACATAGTTTTTGCTATACACATATTCCATTCTGACATTAAGACAGTCGTCCGTCTTCTCTATTTCATAAATTTCCGGAATTCGAATATGCTGATAAACAACTTTTCCCGCCTCCTGCTGTTTTAATGCCTGTCTATAAAGCCGAGGAATATACTTTTTATCGTGTGTGCTCTTATTAATAAATAGACTGTCACCCCCATTCACTATTTCTATCTGACAACCAGAATGACCTTTTACTTCTATCTCCATATTTTTACTATTTTATAACAATATACCTGATACCAGCACTTTGGGCCGACTGGATACCCACTTCTGAATCCTCAAACACCAATGCTTCATCGGGAGACATGCCAAAATGTAGAAGTACCTTTTCGTAAATTTCAGGAGAAGGTTTGCCATTCTGTACCTCCTCTCCAGCCAATACGTAGTCAAAGACATCCAAAAGCTCCATATATCGCAGTACATTCTCCAAGTTCTTTCTCCGTGCTGTAGATGCAACTGCTATTTTCCCCCCCATTCTTTTAAATACTTGCAGCCACTGGAGCAAGGGCACATTCACCTTTAAGTAAGTAAAATAATCAGGATAATAAATAGATTTCAGTTCCTTTATCTTCAACGCTGTCTGCTTATCTTCAATACCAACCGCTTCCATAAACCGCTCAAAACGATAACCGAAACAACGGCTGTATTCTGTCTCCTGAAGCACCAAGCCCATCTCCTCGAATGCCTTTCGATATGCCATATAGTTTGCACGGAAAGTATCCACAAGAGTTCCATCAAAGTCTGTAATCAATAATCTTATTTCACGTCCGACCATCACAGATATTGTTTCAGTTCATCGGGAGTACCATAAGAACAATACTTTTCCATATGGCAAAGCTTCACCGTTTGCCCTTCCTCCAACAAATAGTTATACAACAAAGACACATAAAATTCCGGTTTATCAAATGATGTGTCATCTAATAGTTTATGGGCTACTCTCAAAAACTCTCTAGCGGAAGAAAAAAAATAGGCGCCACACAGGGCATGGGAGGAAATCACCTCTTTCTCAGCCGTACGTTTCACCGTTCCGTCTTTGTCTGTTTCTGCATAACTATATTTCGGTTGGTCAGATTCAAAAGAGACCAACAAACCACCATCAACTTCATCGACAGGTTTCGATAATATAGACTGTATATTCTCCATCAATGAACGGCTGGAAAACTCCAAGTCACAGTCCATTATGAGTACGGCTTCTTCATCAGCAATAGCCGGTTCTGCTATCAGGCAAGTTTCCACAGCTCCCCTCGTCGTTTTCAAGACCGAAAATATATTGGCTTTTGGCAATATAACTTTTATCTTTTCATCCATCTGATATTTGTCAATGTGCTCCTGACGCACAATAAAAGAATACTTCAAGGAAATATTATCGGAATTCACACTGCCTATCGCCCTCATAAATAAAGGCAATCCTTTTAACTCTATCAATGGTTTGGGAGTATCCCAGCCCTCTTTCAAGAAACGAGACCCTTCACCCGCCATGGGCATAATAATGTGTAATGTACGCATGTTTTTCTTATTTCAATATATTCAAAATCCTGTCTATTACTTTTTCCCATCTGAACCTTTCCAGCACATAAGCCTGTCCTTCCTGCCCCATTTGTTGTAACCTTTGTTTGTTATTTAAAGCATCATCCAAAATATGGGCTATATATTCCGGTGCCGTATTTTTCAAGATAAATCCCCAACGCCCGTAACCAGAGAATTCAGGAAAAGCGAACCGATCCAACCCAACAATCGGAGTTCTGTTCGCCAAAGCTTCCAAATACGATATACCATTAGGTTCACAAATATTCAACAATACATATAAAGAACTTAGTTTGTACAAGTCAAGGGTTACTTCACGCGGCTGATTATAATAGCATGTAATTCCATCCGTATTTTCAATAATATCTGTACCCACAACAGCCAGCCGAACATTAGGACGCATCGAACGCAATATTTTAAAAGCTTCAACTAATTCAAACAGCCCTTTATCTCTTTCATATCCTTTGCGGACAAGTATCAGCAACAATTCACTATTATAGTCTTTTATACCTGTATAAGGTTCCACATTAATGCCAAATCCCACATTGATTACTTTATCTTCAGATAACCGATAATTATTAATCAAAGCCTGTCTTGTCCATTCATTTTGAGTAAAAACAAAGTTTAAATATTTTAGGGACTCCTTCGTTATATTGTAATAATGTTCAAGAAACCAAGATTTTCCTAAATTTCTTTTTCTAAAAGTCAAAAAAGGTAATCTTTCAAGCGGATCCGCATCTGCATATAGAGCATATATTGTATCAGGATTATATTCATGCAATAAATAATGTTCTGCTATAAATAGAACAGCATCCGTCTTTTGCGAATGACAAGTTAAAAATCTAGGAATATTCTTATAAAAAGCACGGTACAGTATTGGTCCACGATGAGCAAATATTGAAAAAAATCCCAGACGAACGTAAACTGCATTTATTATTCTAAGGAACAAAATACTAATCTTACTTACATCAATCCCCCATACCCAAAAACCTCTTTTCCTTAATTGTGATGATAGTATACGTGGAGTACCTGACCATGTATTAGAATCCTCAAAATTACCATGGGTTACCAAACATATATTTTTCAACGCCATAATTTATAGTTTGTTTTTTTTAATATTTCATTTATTTTACCCCTTATAAAAATATGTTCATGCTTACTAAAACCCACACAAAAGAAACCGACAATTGTACTCAAACAACATACCAATACAATGAATAATACATTCCACAATGTTCCGCCCAAAAAACTGCAAACCAGTAAAGGAAACGGCAATGATACTAACACGACTAAAACTACTCTAACATAAACTTCTCTCACAAAACATAATAAAGAAAGATTTAACATTTTGTGTACAAATCCAAGCCTAATACAGGTATCAATACAACTAACTGACAAGTTCATAAGAAAAACAGTACTTGGAGGACATCCTCCTTTCAACAAAAGATAAGTCATTGGAACAATTAATAATATAATTATCCCTATACACATCTGATAATATTTTATTTTTCCTGTCGCTTGAATTACAATTCCTAAGGCATTACCCATAGCATCAATCAAGGATATCAGCACAACAATTCTAACAAATGACACTGTATATTCCGGTACAACACCTAACCAAATTTCCAAAATTTCATTAGTCTGTATTAATATAGGCAATGAAACAAGGAACAGAAGAAAAAAGGAATATCGAGAACTTCTATATATAAGTTGAAAAAAGGAATCCCGCTCTCCACTTGTAGTAGACTTTATAAGTTGTGGGTTTAAGGCTGTTTGAAAATTGACGACAAAAGATCCAACGCCCGATTGTATTTGAACAGCAATAGCACGGGCAGCATTAACCACAGGACCAAAAAATATGTTTAACATGATATTAAATCCTTGAGTTAATGTTACAGCAGCTATATTTCCCAATAAACTCCAACTGGCAAAGCCAACCATTTCTTTGAATATTGTTTTTGAATACACCAATTCAAACTTGGATTCCGGGAAATGTTTTTTACAATAACCTGCATATACAAAACGGATTATTAACTGCACACAAAAAACCAAAATAGCATATAATATCAGTTTATCAAAGCTAAAAAATACAAGTATAACAACAATCAGCAATTTAAGAGAAACTTCAAAGATAGATATATATGCAAAAGCACTCATACGTTCATTGGCTATTATAAAAGCATTGTATGGAATGCTCATCAAAAAAAGGGCACAATCTAATACTGAAAAATGATAAACCCATAATGCTGCGTTCATTCTATCTTCAGGTATTGTCATTTGAGAACATAAGAACCATAAACCAACAGTTTCTCCCAATAATACAACAATAAAAGATAATAGAGCATGAAGTTGAAGACTAGTATTAAAAATCAAGCTAAGATTACCTTTCTTCTTTTTTCCTAACTCTACAGTTAAAAATCGTTGAGATGTAGAGGATAATGTACCAGAAAGAAAATTCAACATAATAACAACTCCACCTACAACATTATAAATACCAAAATCTTCGATCCCTAGAATCTTTAAAATAAGCCTACTGGTATATAAACCAATAAGCATGATAAAGATCATACGAAAATAAAGAAATAAGGTATTTTTTGCAATACGTTTATTATTTGATACCGAATTCATTAAAAAATAATTATCATAAAAAATAGTTAGCATCCAATCTTGACGTATCGTATAGGAAATTCTTCTCACCAAATAACATGAAAAAATGTGCTTCGATACATCCCTTCTGTAAGCACTCAATTTAGGGCATCCCCCTTTGAAAGGGCACTTTTCAGTGCCCCAATCCGAGTTTCGTTAATTTATTAGTTTTGAATTTAACATTGGCTTGTAGCCGAAGTGATTTTGTCAGGAATCATATTAGCATCATCCCTACATCCGTTAAAGATATTTTTGAAAAAAGTTCCGATGAAGTTCCAGATAGAACTACCATGAAGCTTTACCGTTCCAATCACACTGTGATAAGTTGCTGCCATCTCTGCTCCAGCATCACTACCATAATGAAGTGAATTGTTGCGTTGAGTAGTCAGCTTTCGAATGGTTCGCTCTACCAGATTGTTATCTATCGATAATTCACCATCATCCAAATAAGCAAATATTTCTTTCCAAAATCGATTCAGATAGTTAAGAACCTCTGTGTAATATTGACTTCTAATTCTGAATCCTTTGACAGTTCACTATCCATAAACTACGCAAGACTATCAGGAGTTCCTTTGTTTCTAGGCTTTGCCTTTCACGTAACCTCTTTTCTGGAGTAAGACCGGCTTCATCATAAACATGTTCTCTCGAAAAGAAATTCTTTAAAAGGTTTGAAACACGTCCAGCTGTCGGTTCTCCGCCTTGATCAGCAGCTTTAACGAACTTGTTGTTTGCATAAGACATACATACCTGACGAACGGTATCTGTAAACTGGGCTAATTTTAATTCATCGCCGATAAAGACGTAAGCATTATACCCATCAGACATGATGCTTTTTAATTCTGCATCACCTAAAAAATCTGTAAGGACCTCACGACCACGAGAATCATTTTCTTAGAAAAAGAATTGTAATATCCAACCATCATTACATTCCATCATTATCAGAAGAATATTCAACCATTTCCTCATTTACCATCAAATCATCTGACGAGCTAGTATTGTACAATTTACGCCCTTCTAACAAATCTGA
>OGGK01000972.1_pt1 | contig 22447 bp, 23 predicted proteins | sample 1571171 | NCBI WGS metagenome assembly OGGK01 (sample SAMEA2581958, study PRJEB24529) | metagenome | biome: Human gut stool | place: China | collected 2011 | reverse complement strand
CTCGGCCACCTTCTCCCGAGGGAGAAGGCTTCCATAACGCAAAAACACCTGCGTCCGAAAACGCAGGTGCTTTTATTTTACCCAATATTCATATCCACCGGCTTCGAGATCCCCTTGACGCTGCCAGAGCCTGTGTACTGCCATATATTGTGCTTGTAGCTGAAGCTCAGCGTATCGCGGTACTGGGCAATCCAGATGTTGTACTTGCTGATGTTCGCAAAGTTCAGCGCGTTATAGAACCAGCTGGCATAGGAGTAAACGCCCGCGCTGTACCCCGCGCTGCGGATCGTCTCGCAGAAGGCGACGGCGCAGGCCGTGCGCTCGGCGGCGCTCAGGGCATTGGCGCGCCCGCCGCCGACACTCTCGGTGTCGTAGTAGACGCCCAGCGGCAGGCTGTAGCCGCTGACCAGGCTCAGCACCATGCTGGCCTCCTCGACGGCCTCGGCTTCGTTGATGGCCTGGCTGTAGAAGTAAACGCCGACGCGCAGGCCCGCGTTGATCGCGCCCTGAATGTTCCGGCGATATGTAGAATCCTCGACCAGCGCACCGCTGCCGTAGCCGCGGTAGCCGCAGCGGATGATGGCAAACGTGATGCCGTCCGACTTGACGGCGTTCCAGTCAATGCTGCCCTGGAACTTCGAGACATCAATGCCGCGGGCCGTGCGGTTCAGTGCGCCGTCCGCCGCAAAGGTGTAGACATTGCCCTGAATGACCTGCTGGCCCGTGACGGGCTGGTGGGTGGACGGGTCGTAATAATACGTTGCGCCGTCAATATCCTGCCAGCCGGTGTACTCGTATATCGTGGTGGTCGCGCTGGTCACGGCAAAGCCATAGTTGGCCAGCTCCTGCACCGCAATGTTATCCGGCCAGCCCGCCGTCGGGTCGGGCACCTGGGTGGGTGCTTGCGTCGGAGCCGCTGTCGGGGCTTCCGTAGGGGCTGCTGTCGGGGCTGCTGTCGGGGCAGGGGTTTGCGTTTCGGCGGGGGTCTCCGTCGGGGCCTCGGTGGGGGCGGGCGTCGTCTCCGGGGTCGGTTCGGGCGTGATCTCGGGGGCCGGTTCCGGCGTGGGGTCCGCCGGGACAGGGGTCTCCTCGGCAGCCGGGGCGGCCCCGCCGGTGTCCTCCTGTACGGTCACCGGCTCGTCCGCGCGGTGTACCCACGCCATGCGGGTGTTGGCCGCGCCCAGCAGCGTGACGGAATCCGCCGCACCGGGCAGCCAGGCCGCCGTGGCCGTGTTGGCGGCGTAGCTCGTATCGCGCATTGCGCCGATCAGGTCCTTCGTGCCGTCCTGATAAACGGGCAGGTAGGGCGTTTCGGTGCCGTCGGCCAGCAGCAGATGTCCGCTGCTGCTCAGCTTGGCGGTGTAGCTCGTCTTGCTGCCGGTCTCGGTCCTGGCGCTGTCGGCGTAGGTCACGGTGTCGGTGACCTCGTTGACGATGGGGGCCGAGCCCGCGTTGCTGACGCCGGAGTCCTCGGCACTCTCGTTGACCTGGCTTGCCTGGACGATCTTCTCTTTAACGGCCTTGACGTCCGCCTTGTAGACGACCTTTTCTTTGACTGTCACGGTCTGGGCCTCGGGCTGCGTGTAGCCCTCGATGGGCTGGACCGCCAGCGTGTAGTCGCCGGGGGCCACGTCCTCGGCCAGCGCGGTGCCGGTCTCGGTATCCAGCTCGTAATCCGTGGCATTGCCCTTGGCGTCGGTCAGCGTGATGGTTGCCGCCACGCCCAGCAGCGGGGTCTTTTCGTTCTCGGCGTCATCCTCCTTCGCGCTTTTGGACGGCGTCGGGGACGGCGAGGCGGACGCATCGGGCGTGGGGCTGGGCTCGGGCGCGTTCTCGACGTAGAGCGTCACACCGACGTCCTGCTGGATGACGCTGGCCTCCATCGTCAGAGGCTTGTCCGGCTCCGGCGTGGGGCTCGGCGTCGGGGAAGGGGTCGGCGTGGCCGCCGTCTCGGGGGTGGCCGTCACGATGGGCGTGGGGCTGGGCTCGGGCGCGGAGAGCGGACCGACGCTGGCCGCAAACGCGCCCAGGCCGATGCTGGCGGTCAGCACCACCGCCGTGCCGCCCGCGACCAGCTTATACAGCGGAAGCCGCGCAAAGGTGCTGCCGGAGAAATACCGCATGGGGTTCTTTTTATTAAACATTCCTGTTCCTCACAGTTAAAAAGCGATAAACTATTACAAAATGAATCATACCACGAAAAAAGCCCCCGCCGCAAGTGGGCAGGGGTGGAAAAGTGCACAGAAAAACGCCGAAATTTTCAACATCCATAGGGTCTGTTTGTGGATAATTGTGACACCGCGGACACAACTTTCCGGGCATCTAGTGGTCGCGGCTGCCATCAGGTGCCAGCAGTTGTGTTGGGCAAAAATTCCTCCACCAATAAATCGACACACGCACCGTAGCTGCGCTCCGGCCCCGCAAGAAACGGCCAGCGCCCGGTCAGCGGGTCGTAGAGGTGGCTGTACCCCGCAAAAATTTCGTTTTTGTACTGTTTATTATAGAAGAATAGCACCATGCTTGCAAGCCGGCTGCCTTGCCACGCGGGGGAGGGCTTAGGAGGACTGGATTTTTACGTTGGATTTGCTATAATAAGCGTAGAGGATGCAGGGGCGGATGCGAGCATCGACTTCTGCAGCAAACGGAGAGCAATATAGGAGAGCAATATAAGAGGTAAACACCATGCAATACGTCAATTTCGGCACCACAGGCTTACAAATCTCCCGCCTTGGGTTTGGCGGCATTCCCATTCAGCGCATCGACCAGCCCGGCACGCGGGAGCTGCTGATCGCCGCGCATAAGGCAGGCATCAATTACATCGACACCGCCCGCGCCTACACGGTCAGCGAGGCATGGATCGGCCAGTCGCTGGAGGAGGCCGGGCTGCGGGATGACTTCATTCTGGCGACCAAATGCCGCGCGCTGACCAAAGCCGACATGGAGGCCGAGATCGCCACGAGCCTGAAAAACCTGCGCACCGACCACATCGAGCTGTTCCAGTTCCACAACCCGAGCCTCGACGGCCTGAAAACCATTCTGGCACCCGGCGGCGCAATGGAGGCGCTGCTCGAGGCAAAGGCCAGGGGCATCGTCGGGCATATCGGCATCACGGCACATCTGGCCGCTGTGTTTGAGGCCGCGCTGGACATCCCCGAGATCGAGACGATCATGTTCCCGTACAACATCGTGGAGCAGCAGGGCAGGGAGCTGATCGACCGCTGCGCCGCGGCGGGCAAGGGCTTTATCGACATGAAGCCGCTGGCGGGTGGTGCCATTGAGGATGGCCGCCTGGCACTGCGGTACGTGCTGTCCAACCCGGCAGTCACGGTGTCCATCCCCGGCATGGCGACGGTGGAGGAGCTGAACGCCAACGTGGCGGGCGCGGCCAACACCGCCCCGCTCACGCCCGACGAGGAGGCCGCCTGCCAGAAGGTGCGCGACGCGCTGGGCACCCAGTTCTGCCGCCGCTGCAACTACTGTGCGCCCTGCACGGTGGGGATTTCCATCCCCAGTGTGTTCCTGTTCCAGGGGTATCTGAACCGCTACGGCCTGCAGCAGTGGGGCCGCGAGCGCTATGCGACGCTGCAGACCAAGGCCGGTGCCTGCATCCGGTGCGGTGCCTGTGAGCCGCGCTGCCCGTACAACCTGCCGATCCGGCAGATGATGCAGAAGGCCGCGGAGGATTTTGGGGAGTAAGGGTAGATAAAACAAGGCGTAGGGGCGGATTCCATATCCGCCCGTGGGGGCTTTCGCAGCCGCAAGCTGCCCGGGCGCATATAGAATGCGCCCCTACAGGATCAACAGAATAAAGAGGCCTTCCCATTACAGCACATTTGCCGGTAAGCCGCGGGCCGGGCATGCCCGGCCCCTACCGAGTTACAGCCCGTAAATGGGCAATCAGGATGAACTCTGCCCTCATCAGTCCGCTTCGCGGCCAGCTTCCCCCACGGGGGAAGCCTTTTTTTGCTACTGTCAAGAGTTCCTGACAAAATTAGACAATTTTCACAAAGGTGTCAATAGATAATTGTTGCTTTTATGGTGAAAAATCCCGGTGCGGAATTTGCTTGCGCAAATCTGCACCGGGACTTTCTGCTTTTTGCAACACCTTTAGCCCGTCGCATTGCGGCGGGCTGGTGGGGCATATTGTGGCCCCCTGCTAGAGCAGGTCAAAGAAGCGGTATACCTTTTCACGGTTGTATAGGGGCAGTTTGTCTAATTCCTCTTTTAGCATATCGGCGGCAGATTTACCGCCGAACATGGGGCGGGTATAGTGGTTCACCCAATGCTGCACCTCAGTAGCCTGTTTCTGCGTTACTTTTGCCATGCTTTTACCTTTAGGCAGTTTGCGGCGCACCAATTTGTTTGTGACCTCATTTGTACCGCGCTCGTGGGGGCTTTGCGGATGGCAATAGAATGTTGTCACGCCCAGCGCGTCTATACCGTCTTGGTCGGCAAACTCGGAGCCGTTGTCGTTCGTAATGGTGTGGAATATCAACCTCCAATCGCGGCCAATCTGACATTTAAGCCATTGCAGGGCATGGACTGTATCGGCGGCAGTTTTACTCCGGGCCTTGATGATGATTTCACCTCTGGTTTTGCGGTCGGTCATTACAAGGCAACTCTCGCCGGTTCCTTCGGCCTTGCCTATGACGCTATCCAGTTCCCAATGTCCGACTTCTTCACGGTTTCGGATACTCTTTGCGCGGTGTTCAATACTACGGTGTTTTGGGTGGGACACGTTGGCATGGGATACGGTGCCCTTGCCTTTCTTTGGGTGACCCTGTGGCAGGTGCTTATAGCGCAGGCTGGGAAACAGCTTCATTTGTATGTATCGGTAGCAGGTGGTCTTGCTGATGGTCACGCCGTAGTCATTGCCGACCTGCGCTATTGCATCCTGCGGACTGGAGCCGGTCAAGATGTGCGCTTCCAGCGCGGCCAGATAGTCCGCACGATTACCGATTTTCAGGTCAGGCCCGTGGGCACTTTTCATATAGTCAGCGCGGCTCTGTGCCTTTTGCGGGGAGTAGGTGCGATAATATTCCCATGTGTCGCCGTTCAACTGGTCCACCATGCCGCGACGGATCTCGCGGCAGATGGTGGACGGCCAGACGCCGACCTCTTTTGCAATCGCGGTCTGCGTGAAACCGAGCTTGTACAGGTGTTCTATCAAGCTGCGTTCTGTGCCGGTCAATGGTCGGCCTTTTTTGCGTTGCTGTTCGTACATGGTCACACCTCGCACAAAAACTGCCGCCGCGTCCCTTGGGGGCCGCAACGGCAGTTCTTATTTTTTACTTTGTTGTCTCGTCCGCTTCTGCCGCGTTCCGCAGACGCTACGCGCCAGCTGCACACGGCCTACGCTGGCTTGCAAATAAGAAGGTGCCTGCGGCGCTTGTGCCGCTCAGACGCCGAACCTTTATAAATTGGGGTTCGGCTTTTCAAAAATGCACAGTGCCCGCGTGCGCGGGCTTGCGCGTCTAAGGAATCTTTTAATGTCCCAGGGCGGGGCCTGGGACTTCGTACCGGTTAAGCTCTGCACATCCCGTCAGAGTGCGGCAGTTGGACAAACTGACGCAGGGAAAAGCTCTCGCACTCTTGCGCCGTTTCACGTTGCTGGCCGGGCAAAACTAGCGGTCTGGCGCTGGGGCCAATAAGAGGAAAATTCCGGACTCCGGGAAGTTCCTGCTCTTGCCTTTGCGCGATTTCAGTTGCGGGCGTGGGAAGGTGAGCGCCGCGCAGGCGCTGCCAATATGGGGCTAGGCGCCCCATGCCCGCCAATCCGGCCCACTTTTATAAATTGGGTGGGCCGACCTCGCCCGGAAAGTTGCGGGCATTTTTCCATGCGTCATATTCCATGCGCGATTGTACGGCGTCCAGAATATACCGCTGCACGCTCTGGCCTGCTGCCGCTGCCGCCTGCCGAATGGCTGCGCCGGTTTCTTTATCGGGGCGAATCCCGAAATAGTCATGCGCCTTATTATATTTGACGCTGGCGCGGATTTGCGATTCTCTCGATTTTTTGCCGCCCATAATAACCACCGCCTTTTTCTCATTATAGCATTTCTACAGCGACGGTATCAATCACCATACGGCACAATTTTGGGGGCTTATTTTTACACAAAAAGCGCGGCCCGCATCGGGTCGCGCTCTTGACTAGTCGTGAGGAATGTTGTTTCGGTCTCGACAATAGGCACACTCCGCATACTGACCGCAGTTGACGTGCTCGCCCGGGTCGGCATCCTGCGGGCAGGTGTAGAAGGAGTAATAGTCCTTCACGGCCATCACAGGCCCGGAGCAGGTACCGTCCAGCCGATACGAACACGGCTTGCGCAAGCAGTAGGGCCGCTTATTCGTTTTGTCCATCCGGCATACTTGTTTCATACCATTCACCTCTTGATTTGTCCCGACATCCGGCGCTGGGCCTTTTTCGTGGGCTTGCTGGCGACTTCCAGACCCAGCGGCCCGGCCGGGGCTTGGTTGCTGATAATTTCCGCCTCGGGCAGAATGTCGCCTTCCTCGAATTTCTTTTGCAGGTTGTCCACCACGGCGAGTGTGTCATAGGCGTTATAATCGCGGTCTCGCACGAACCACAGGCCGCGACGGAGCGGGCGTATCATCTCGGCGTTTGTGGCGTTCTCCATCTCCCATGCGTCGTAGCTGGCCCACAGCTGGAAACGCCAGACCTTGTTACACTGAATGACGGTATGGGTAACATCCCGGAGCAGCTTGTCCACGTGCTGGAATCGCTGGGCGGAGCCATAAAAACTAATGTGGTAGTGCCGGCAACACAAAAGTGTGTTCAGAAAGTAGGCGTTGAAGTTGTCCTTAAAGCTGCGCGAGTTCATCTGAACGGAAAGTTCATCCATGGCCACAATAGTTACTGTCAACGTTTCTTCCTCGTCGTCTATAGCCTGCGTGGTCTTGCTGGCCTTGACGACCTGCGCGAGACTTTCTAACTTTGTGTACGGTACGCAGAGGTCAGCATTGGACAGGATATTGATTTTCTGCACCACAAACTTTTTACGCCGCGGGCACCACACGACTTTATCATTGTAGCGGTTGTACAGGCCCACTACTTTATGTACCAGGGATAGCGTTTTACCGGAGCCGAAGTAGCCGCAGTAAATATCCAGCGCACCGACAGGGCAGTTATGCCAGCCGCGGTGCAGTTGGTAATAGTACAGGTCTTTAACGGCATTGAAGCCGGTCTGGAAAGGATGAAACACAATCTGCCGTGCAATGCGGGAGACACCCAGCGTAATGAGCACGGCGACCAGAAGGAGCACCATATATCCGTTCATCAGAAGCGACCCCCGCGGGCAAATGTATGGGTAAAGTCCTTTATGATACCGAACACGAACAGGAACAGAGCCACCGCTACCACGATAGCCAGAAACCACGGGAAGAACTCGGAAAGGTTTTGCGGCGCGTCGGCAGAGATGCCGAAGAACGCCAGCAGGTCATAGAACAGAGATACCATTATAACACCTCACTTTTGCGGCGACGCGCGCGCGGGGCGGGGGCAATAGCCCCCGCGCCCCGGACGCGCTTGCCGCTTTCGCTTAAAAGCCACGAACCAAGCCAATAACGATTGCACCCACAACCACGGCGGCCAGCACCAACAGCAGCACTTCGGATACACTATAATCCGCAAAGGGCTTTTCAAACGCTGCGGGCTGGGCCGTCTCGGCAGTAGCCATTTCTGCAGCCGTCCTCAGGTCTACAAGCTGGCCGGAGATTGTGTCCAACTGGGCCGTGTAATCCTGCGCCGGTTCACCAGACTGTGCATCTTCCGTGCCAGTCTCGGCAGGGGTCATTATATCAATCAATGTATTGAGGGATTCTTGCAGGGTGTCCAGCTTTTCATACAAAGTCGGGTCGTAAGTCTGCACGCCTTGAACTTGCACAACCTCGTGCGTTTCCTCGGAATCGGTCACGGTCTGGGTGCTGTCCTCGGCGGGCGGGGTGTATTCCTCGGCGCTGGCCCGGAGCGTGAAGAACGTAGAAAGACCGAGCAACAGCAGGATGAGAACGCCGCAGAATTTATTGAAATTATCGCTCATGACAGCATCCTCCCGATAAACGCGGCGGCGATTGCGCCGACGATAGACCACAACCAAATGTCATACCACGAAAGCGTAAAGCCGTACACAGTGAACGGCAGGTTGAAGCCGTTCAGAATGACATTCATAACTTCAAGAAATGATTCCATGCTTGCACCTCCTACGACATGCGCCGGTACAGCGCATTGACGAAACCAAGAACAATTGCGAACTCAAACGCCCACCAGTACGGCAAAGGAACCCATTCGATGGACTGTTTAATGAATTTGGGGAACTGGTCTTTCACATTATAGTGCAATTCACCGGGCGTTTTTTTCAGCGTATCGGCAAGACTGTCAACACCGTCCGAGAAATTGTCCGAGACAGAACCCTGCAATTCTGCGGCATCTCCCAGAAGTGAGGATTCTTCCGAGCTTGCGGAAGAATCGGCGGAACTGTCGTCTGCAAAGGCGCAGGGCACGACGGCGAGCGCGGCGCAGAATACGGCGCAGACCGTAATACAAATTTTTTTCCACATTACTTTGACCTCATAATAAATTTGATGATGGTGAACAGGAAAATGACAATCAGGCAGGTGTTAATCGTCATGACCACACCATCCGGGAGGAACGGGAACAGGTAGCCGACACCCACGGCCAAATTTGCAAAGAACGCGATAAGTGCAAGAATCAGTGAGACCAGCGCCCAGAATATACCTTTTTTACCGTCCTCGGAGCCGCCGCCATTGGGGAAGATGATAGTCCAGAAGTTGTTGGTTTTATCTCCACTGTCTGGCTTGCCGGGGTCAGGTGCAGGACTAGGCGAGGGCGGGTCAGTCGGTGCAGGTGTAGGAGTTACAACATCTTTCGCATCATAGCCCAGAAGGTTAAAGTGACTAAGGGAACACATAGAGCTTGCGTAGTTCGACATATTCAAGCGATAGTATTTATACGCCTTACGCAGGGTGAGCGAATACTTGTGTTCTTCCATGTCCGAAAGATTTTGGTCTTTTTGTGTATCCAAATCGTCCCATGTTTTGCCATCGTCAGAGCCTTGAAGCGTCCATTCTTTTGCATAACGGTTATTAAACTTAGATATTCGCATAATGTAACCGTCAATGTAATAGCTTTCGGGGTCGGGAATTTCAATTTGCAGATTAGAGGGACTTGCATTTGTTTCCCAAAAATCGGAAGTCGAACGGTCAAAAGCATGGAAGAAGTCGAACACATCACTGTATTTTGAAGAACCCGTTGCAATCCATGTACCGTGTTCATCAGTAAAAGTGTTGCTGTTCATCTTCGGGATAATTAGGTTTTGCGTTTCGGGGAGAATGGGGTCAAGCGGTGCAGGAGACGGAGACGGACTAGGCGACGGCGAGGGAGGAGCCGTTTCCGGGGTCGACTGGTCGGGGAACTTCTTGTTGAAGATGTTCGTGATATTCAAGTTCAGATTTTCAATAGCGAGGGTGAAGTTTGCGGAAAGTTCGGCAAAGCCAGCAACGAAAGCCGATTTAATATCCAAGAAGCCTTGAATCATATTGTCACGGATTTCAACCAGCACGGCCAGAATACCCGTTGTGTCACCGGTATCGCCGCCTGGCTTGCCGGTCTCCGGCGTGGAGATACTGCCGCCCGGCTTTTCAGTCGGGGCCGGTGAGGGACTGGGGGAAGGTTCTTCTGTCGGGTCAGGGCTGGGACTGGGGGACGGTATAGGTGTGGCGGGTTGTTCGTAAGTTATGTAGTAGTAGTTATTCGTTACGGTATCGTAGGTATAGTATTTTTGGGTTTCGTTGTTGTAGATGATGGGCGTATTAGAAATATTGGTTACGGTTTCGTTCTTCTCGTTGACGGTGGTGTACTGGGGATAGATGTAAGTAAGGTTGGTGCTGTTGTCGGTGTAGATGTTACCGTTCCATGTGTTATTATTGATGGTGATTGTGTTATTGTTCTGAATCTGCGTAGGGCTTAAATCCTGCACCGTAAGGGTAGGGGCAGAAGTATGAATTGATATGTACTTATAGGGGTAAGAAGAACCTACACCGTAAACTGTTGCGGCAGAAAAAGACGCAAAAAGAACTTGGCCTTTTTTTGCATAAATAGTATAGGAAGAATAATTTTTTGTAATAGACGAAGTCGATGCAGTAGGCACAAAATTAGAATTAGACCAATAAGAATTACTTACACCTACACCAAACCAATAGTGAACTTCAATACCACTCGCATTAAAAGAGTATTGATAAAAACCGTTTGAACTTTTTGCAAAAGAGGTGTATTTAATAGGCGGAGAAGAAAATATGTAGTAACCAGATACAGGTGCAACAAAATAATAAGAAACAGAAGCTATTACACTATTGTTGTTCTCATCACCGTATGTACCATAGACGCTTACATTACCATTAGAACCAGAAAAACCACCGTTAGTATATCGATACCAACTACCGGGGTTAGTAGTATTAGTAGGTGAATGTACATTTACTGTATCACAACCCGCAGATGTGTCATAACCGTCTAACAACATGGTATATGTTGCTGTAGGCCAACCGTCTTTATCTACCAACGCGGAACCTTTATCATCTGCATAACCCTTGGGACGGCCTACGCCGCCGCCAGAAGTAGAGCCTCCGCCCGGAGTGAATTTTGTGGCGGTAGCGTTCTTGCCGAAGGTGTTATACCAAACGTTTAACCAATAAGTAGTAAGTTCTGTTGGAATCAGCCCATTTACATCAACATTAAGCGGAGAATAATAGGTGAACTCTGCAAAAATAAGTGTTGCAATATGCTTATACCATTTACATTTTGAACACTGCTCTGTCTTGACACTGATTGAGTAATCTGTTCCCGGAACAGATACCGAATATCCACTTCTGATAGGTGTAACCCAATCATGCGAACAGGCATCAAAGGATTTCGTTTCATCGTCCGCATACGCCGCAGGGCATAACATACTAAAAAGCATAACCACTGCAACCATTAAAGAAATCAGTCTTTTTTTCATATTATCCCCTTGAAAAATCCTACGATATATAGTAATCTATAATAAAAGGCGGTGAAATTATGAAAGAATTGTTCGAGGCCTATCAAACAATCTGCGCAAACATCAATTCAATAATTGTGAGTATAGGCTTATTACTTCTTTTACTCTGGCCTATTAAGTGTGTTATCGACAAAATTGCGCACATGCTATTTTTCCGCAACCAATAACGGAAGGAATTGTTAAAAAATGAAGTTTATCATCAGTGAAACAGGCTGGGACTATCTGGAAAGACTTATGTATCGCGGATGCATCGGCCTGTTCTATGAAACCACTTTGCAGGGGATGCTTGCCTATATTATTTTTGGTCTACTCATGCTGTTTGCCGTAATCGGTGTTATCTCAACCGTCAAATTCCTTTTCTGTAAAATCTTCTACTGGGCCAAGTACCGCAATACATTTAGCTATAAGCACGCGCACCATAAATACTGAATCTTTGCCGCCAGTAATGGCGGCTTTTTTAGTTGTCGTCGGTGTTTTCGTTCTCGTCATAATTGTCACAGCCAGGCGACAGGAGCGCATCGAAAATGCGCATGAACACCGCCGCACCAATGTAACCGACCCAGAACGGTACAGACGGTTGTTTTGCAAACCACATCACAAACGCATCAATAGCAGCGAACATATATAAACCCTCTTTCGAGTTGAAACAAAAATAGCGGGGCCGGAGCTTTCCGGCCCCGCAGGGGCTTGTCTGAATCAGGCGCGAGCAGCGTTCTTCAGGCGGGCGAAGATGCCGATACCCACAGGAACCAGACCAGCGGCGAGACAGAACAGCAGGATGGGCTGCTTAGTGATCTCGGTAACAACGGTGCCGGACAGGGTGAACACATCGGCCATAGCGGCGATAACGGTTTCCATAGCGCTCTTTGCAACCTCTGCACCAGCCTCCGCACCAGCGGCAAGCATAACAGTGTTCATGGTTGCGTCTCCTTTCCTCAAAATTTTTGTATGTAATCGCTTGCTGTTTGGGGGTAAGCGTTACAACGTGTAGTCATGCGGGACAATCGCGTATTCGTCCGGCTGGCCTTCATCGTAGCAGGTGACCAGCACGGAATAGTTGTTGCACTGACCGGCGTATGCTTGTTCAATATCTGTTTTCGCGGCAATCAGCAGCAGAAGAAATTCAAGGTTTTCGTCCTTAGATGCTTGGCAAATCTCCGGCAGAAGTTCGCCGTAATCGTACAAAGTTTTTTGTGTGATTCTCATTAGAAGTTTCCCTTCAAATCGTCGGGCATAATGCCGAAGCCATCCGAATCAATGACTTTCTGATTGTTGCCCAGCTCGGCCAGGCGGGCGTTGACCGCTTGACGTTCGTCAGCGGACTGGGCCATGTCGCGCAGGCGGAGACGCTCTAAAAACTGGTCTCTCCACATGGCGTAATTGCTTTTGAACGTCGCCCAGCATCCCTGTTCATAAGCCCACCTGCACAACTCGTTGAAGGTATCGAAGGTGGGCATGTCCAGCAGAATCTGAACTTGGTCATCTTCCATCTGGGACATACCGGCGTGTTCGCTGGGTTCTTCAAATTCGTGGGTGCCGACAATATCTTTACTGTACTGGTATTTGTCGGGGTCGAGCAAATGCCACAGATAGACATACGCCTTATAAAGGTTGTTCACCTTGCGGATGACGTTGACCTCAACGCCGATTTCCTTTGCAATGCCCGAAAAGTACCGGGCATTTGGGAAACTGCACACAAAATGGATGTGCGGCTTTTTCAGGTCGCCCGGCATCCAGTCGGGAAGCGTGCCCTCATGCTTTTTTACGTAGTCGTCAAATGCGGCCTGCGTGTGTACATCCTTGTCATGCAGTGCCCATGCGCAGGGCAGATTTTGCTTGCAGTAGTCAATTGCCGATTGCTGGCTCTCGGGGTATAGTACAAACATGCACTGCCTACTGCGCAAACGTGGTGGAGCTTTTGTATCGCTCATAGCCTTACCATCCTGTTTACTGTCATTTTTGTCTTGTGTCATGGCACTGACACTGACACTCCAAAGGACGTAGCGCCTTTGGAGTGTCAGCCTCGCGGCTGACATGATATGTGGGGCGGTCAATATAGCCGTCGTCAGGCGCGGCTCCCTTACAGACAGAAATTGGAGAAAACCGTCTGCAAGGCATGACGACAACTATATTCACCGCCCCACGGCAGTTACTTACATGGTGGCGGCTGGGCGTTTTCTGGTGGAGCCGGTAACATTACTTTACCAGCTCCCAACTCTTGATTTTGCCATAGCTGGTTTCAAGGTCGAACTGATGGCCGATGACCTTAGAAAAGTCATCCATAGCACCGACAGAACCAAGCAAGTCGGCAGAATCCACAACCTTGATAGAACACTGTTCCGCTTTCTGCCCTGCACAGCCAACCAACCGTTTGAGGGTCACGCAGTGGAACACGATATTATCATAGTGAATCTGACGGTTGGAGCCGTCCCGCGGGGTAAAATCGCCAGTTTTACGCTCAACGCCAATAACCTGATACAACATTTTCTTACTCTCTTTCCGCTGGGCTTGTTTTCTTTCTTGCCAGCTTTCTTGTTTTTTGTACTTTTCGGTCAGGTTCAAGGCCTTCCGGCCTTTGTCACGATTATAAAACTCTAGGGGGAAGCCTTTTTTTGTTTCTGAATATTGTTTTTTGCTGGGCGAACGTGTATAATTTAATCTGTATAATTTTGTGCAATAATGTGAGGAATGAGTGCTATGCTTTCCGACCCCCAGCTGCATTATCTTGATAACGCCGCCACGTCCCGGGTGGACCCGGCGGTGGCGCAGGCCGTCAGCGAGGCGCTGACTGAGCTTTGGGCCAACCCCAGCAGCCTGTATGACCCCGCCGTTGCCGCGCAGGATGCCATTGCCGCGGCCCGCGCCCGCGTGGCCAAAACGCTGCACTGCCGCAGCGATGAAATCTACTTCACGGCCTGCGGCAGTGAGGGCAACAACATGGCCGTGACCGGCGCGGCCCGCCCGCGTAAGCACTGGGGCAATAAGATCGTCGTCACGGGCTTTGAACACCCCAGCGTGCAGCGCCCCATCCGCGCGTTGAAGGACGAGGGCTTCACCGTCGTTGAGGTCATGCCCGGGGCGGACGGACGCATTGACACGCAGAAATTCCTGGCCGAGATCGACAAAAACACGGTGCTGGCCGCCTGCATGGCCGTCAACAACGAGACCGGCGCCGTGCAGGACATCGCGGCGCTGGGCAAGGGCATCAAGGCGCGCAACAGCCGCACCCACTTCCATGTGGACGCCGTGCAGGCGTGGCTGCGCATGCCCATCGACCTGCAGAAATGGCGCGAGGTCGATACGCTCTCCGTCTCCGGCCACAAGGTCCACGCGCCCAAGGGCGTCGGCGCACTGTTCATCCGGGACAGCCAGCGCCAGACGCTCAAACCGCCCTATCTCGGCGGCCATCAGGAGCGCGGCCTGCGCCCCGGCACCGAGAACACGCCCTACATTGTGGGTCTCGGCGTGGCCGCCGCGCAGGGCCAGCAGAAGCTGCGCCCCCGCATTGCACACATTGCCGCGCTGAATCGGCAGCTGCGCGCGGGGCTTGAAGAATTGGACGGCATCACGCTCAATTCGCCCGATGACGCGGTGGGGGAGATCGTGAATTTCTCCACCGGCTGCATCAACAGCCAGACCTTCATCAACTACCTGAACACCCGCGCGGTCTATGTCTCGGGCGGCTCTGCCTGCGACAAGGGCGAGCCGAGCCACACCCTGCTGGCCATGGGCTGCGCCGACCTGACCGTCCGCACCGCCCTGCGCGTGAGCTTCTGCGCCGATAACACCGCCGAGGACGTGGACGCGCTGCTGGCGGGGCTGCGGGACGGGCTGAAGGAGCTGCAGCATATTTGAACGGCTGCCGACGGCGGCCTGAGGGCAGGCCGCCCTACGTACCCCTTTTCGAGCAAATCGTAGGGCGGGGTGCCCTCACCCCGCCGCAGGCAGTAGGGGCGGGACATGTCCCGCCCGCAGCCTTCCCGTTACAGCGTGTTTGCCGTAAAGCTGCGGGCCGGGCATGCCCGGCCCCTACTGCGGCACATCCATTTTGAAAGGAACCATTTTATGAAAGAACTCATCCTCGCCTATCAGGGCGAAATGACGCTGAAGGGCCTGAACCGCGGCAAGTTTGAGGCGCGGCTGGCCAAGACGATCCGCTGGCGGCTGGAGCCGCTGGGCAAGTTCAAGGTCTATCAGGCCCAGAGCACCGTTTTCATCGAGCCGAAGGAGGACGGCCTCGACATGGACGAGGCGTTCCGCCGCGTGTCCCATGTGTTCGGCATCGTGAAGCTGAGCCGCGCCGTCGAGTGCCCGAAGGACTTTGCCGCAATATGCGAGACCGCTGAGGCGTATCTCGGCGAGACGCTGCGCGGCATCCGCACCTTCAAGGTCGAGGCCAAGCGCGCCGACAAGACCTACCCGATGAAGAGCCCCGAGATCTGCCGCGAGCTGGGTGCCTACCTGCTGGACAAGCACCATCATCTGCGCGTCGACGTGCATAACCCGCAGCTGGAGATCATGGTGGAAATTCGCGACTACGCCGCCTATGTCCACGGCCCCAAAGTCGAGGCCGCGGGCGGTCTGCCCGTCGGCACGAGCGGGCGCGCGCTGAACCTGCTGTCCGGCGGCATCGACAGCCCCGTCGCCGCGTGGTGCATGGCCCGCCGCGGTCTGGCGCTGCACCACATCCACTTTGCCAGCCCGCCGTACACGAGCCTGCGCGCCAAGCTGAAAGTGCGCGATCTGGCCCGCGAGCTGGTCGAGTACACCGGCAACTGCACGCTGTTCGTCGTGCCCTACACGAAGCCGCAGGAGTATATCCGTGACAACGCGCCCGACGTGCTGTTCACGGTTCTGATGCGCCGCAGCATGCTGCGCATTGCCAATCAGGTGGCGAAAAAGCTCGAGCTGCAGGCCCTCATCACCGGCGAGAGCCTGGCTCAGGTCGCCAGCCAGACCATGGCCGCGCTGGCCTGCACAGACCAGGCGCAGGACCTGCCCGTGCTGCGCCCCTGCATCGGCATGGACAAGATCGAGATCATCAATATTTCGCGTAAGATCGGTACATTTGAGACGTCCATCGAGCCGTATGAGGACTGCTGCACGATCTTTACCCCGCCGCACCCCAAGACGAACCCGACGCTGGATGAAATCTTTGCCGCCGAGGCCGCCATGCCCGAGCTGGCCGCGCTGGAAACCGAGGCCGCCGAGAACGTGGAAAAAATCTTTATCCGTATGGGAGAGGAGGATTTGCTGTGACCGCTGAAATCATCTGTGTCGGCACCGAGCTGCTGTTGGGGGACATCGTCAACACCAACGCGCAGTTTCTGAGCCGTGAGCTGGCCGAGTTGGGTATCAGCGTGATGCACCAGCATGTCATCGGTGATAACCCCGCCCGCCTGAAGGAGCTGGTTTTGCAGGCGAAAAGCCGCAGCGACCTGCTCGTCTTTTCGGGCGGTCTCGGCCCCACCGAGGACGATCTGACGAAGGAGACCGTGGCCGAGGCGTTCGGCGATACGCTGGCCTTTGACGAGGGCGAGTGGCAGAAGATCATCGACTTTTTCGCCCGGACAAACAGACGCCCCACGCCGAACAACCGCAAGCAGGCCATGTGCCCGACGGTGGGCCACAAGCTCATCAACGACCACGGCACGGCCCCCGGCGCGTGGTTTGAGGACGCCGACGGCCACTGCGCCGCGCTGATGCCCGGTGTCCCGCGGGAGATGAAGGCCATGTGGGCCGAGCAGGTCCGCCCGATTCTGCTGAAACGGCAAAACTGCACGATCCACAGCCGCACGCTGCGGGTGCTGGGCGGCGAGAGCGCCATTGCCAGCAAGGTCGCGCCGCTGTTTGAGGCCGCGAACCCCACCGCCGCCATCTACTGCAAGACCGGCGAGTGTGAGATCCGCGTGACGGCCCGCGAGGCCACCGAGCAGGCCGCCGAGGCCGCCTGCAATGCCCGCATTGCGGAGTTTAAAGAGATTCTCGGCGCAGCCGCCTACGATGTGGACGTGCCCGCGCTGGAATACACGGTGGTACGCGCTTTGCGGGAGCGCGGCTTGCACGCCGCCGCAGCGGAGAGCTGCACCGGCGGCATGATCGCCGAGCGGCTGACGAACGTGCCCGGCTCCAGCGAGGTGTTCGGCTACGGCTTTGTCACCTACGCCGAGGCCGCCAAGCAAAAGCTGCTGGGTGTGGATGCGGCTGTCATTGAAAAGTACAACGTCGTGTCCGGCCCTGTGGCCGCAGCCATGGCCTTTGGCGCTGCCCGGGAATCCGGTGCAGAGCTGGCCGTGGGCATCACGGGACTGGCCGGACCCGGCGGCGCACTGCCCGGCAAGCCGGTGGGTACGGTCTATCTGGCCGGTGCCGACACCCGCACGGACACGGGGTATTTAATGCGCCTGACCCTGGGCGGCTATCAGGACCGCCAGATCATCCGCACCCGCGCCGCCCTGTACGCGCTGGATATGCTCCGCCGCATGGCGCTGGGCCTCGATGTGCCGGACAGCGTGCGTTTCACGCCGGAGACGGCGGACAGAGATTTAGATATTTAAAACGCAAAACCGTAGGGGCGCATTCTATATGCGCCCGGCCCGTTTGCGGCTGTAGAAAGCTTCCCCGGGCGGATATGGAATCCGCCCCTACGGACAAGCTCGGCAATATTTCCAAACAAAGAAAGGTTCCACCATGGTCAACACTCAACTGAAAATCCTGCGTGTTTTCGGGCCCACGGGCGCGGAGGTATCCTCCGTGCTGCGGGGCATCCGGGATGATGGCTGCCCCGGCCTGCGTCTGCTGGAACGGGACGGCGAGTTTGCCATCTGTGTGCAGGTCAGCGCCCCCAACCGCGCCATGGCGGAGCAATACTGCGATAAATGGGCCGCGCGGCTGCGCGCCAAGTTCGGCGACGATGTCTTTGCCGAGGGGGAGACCAGCCTGGCCCAGGCCACGCTGGACGCTCTGCTGGAAAAACGCAAGCTGCTGGTTGCCGTGGACGAGCCGACGGGCCGCCTGCTGGGCAGCCTTTTGCAGCCGCTGCCCCACAGCGAGGCCGTCTTTGACTTTGGCACCGAGAGCTACGCCGACCCGCAGAAATCCCGCCGCATCACCGTGCCGGAGCAGCTGCTCCGGCGCTTCCCCGGCGACATTGTGCAGGCCGCAGCGGGCCGTGCGCTGGCCGCGCTGCAGGTCACGGGCGCGGATTACGCTGCCGCCTACATGCCCGCCAGCGTCGGGCAGTGCCCCTTTGTGCTGGTGTGTGACCGCCGCGGCGCGGTGGCCTGCGCCCTGCCGCCCGATATGAACGATACCTTCATCGGCAACCAGATCCTGGACCTGCTGCGCCGCCGTTTGTTCGGCCTGCAGTTGACAGATTCCTGCATCACGTTCCGCCCCGGCCATGACCGGCCGCTGCTCGTTGTGTCGGAGGCCGCCCGGAGCCGCGGCAACACGGTGCGGTTCTCGCTGCGCCGCCGCACGCCGCCCACGCGGGACGCCGACCATACCGCCGATTTTGAGCCGATGCTCGATTTTGACCGGCCCGCGCCGGTCAGCCCGCCGAGCTTCCCGCAGCCGGAGCAGTCTGCCGCGCCTGACCCCGCGGCCCCACACCGCACGCTGCACCGCCGCGACGCCGCCGCGACGCCGCCCGAGGTCTCCGAGCCGACAGGCGTCATCCGCTTTGAAACGGACGCGGACGCGCAGACGGCGGCCCCGGAGCCGGCCCGGACGTCCGGACCGGAAGCGCCGCGGCACGCCCGCATCCGCCGCGCCCGGCCCGTGGAGCCGCCCGCCCCGGCGGACGAAGCACCTCTGCCCGACGACCCGCAGGGCCGTGCCCCCGCACCGTCGGTGCTGGATGATGACATCCCCGACTTCTCCGCGGATCTTGACCCCGCCGCCATCGCCGCCGCGCAGGCTGCCGATGACGCCGCCGAGGCCGCGGGCAAGAGCGCCAGCGTTGAGGACTTTACCCGCGCTGCGACCCAGCTGTTTGACGCCAGCGCCGTTGAGGAGGCCGCCGCGGAAAAGGCCACGCGGAAAACCGACAAAAAGCGCCGCCGCAAGGCCGAAAAGCCCGAGAGCGGACCGGTGCAGCCCAGCATCAAGAACCGCAGCCTTGAGATCATTGAAAAGAGCGAGCGCCGCCGCAGACGCACCGTTATTCTGGGGCTTGTCGTGCTGACGCTGGTGCTTGTGCTGGGCGGCGGGGCGCTGTGGCTGTTCCTGCGCTGTGATCTGGGCGCACGCCCCGCGGCCAAAAGCTACGGCACGGCGCTCTACGATACGACCGCCGAGAGCTATCTGGGCAAGGCGCTGGAGCGCCGCCCCGGCGTCGTGGGCTATCTGGGCTGGCCCGGGCTGGACGGTGCGCTGGTTTACGCCGCCGACACGCCCGACCCAGAAACGCCCGAGAGCGGCGAGGCACCGTCCATCGTCCGCTTTGCCACGCCCAGCGCACTGGACGCCGCCACCCCCGGCAACACCGTGGTGGAATGCACGGGCAGCGACTACAAGGCGCTGGCCGACGAGGATACGCTCAAGCAGAACAGCGGCTTCACGCTGTACACGGCGGGCGGTGTCTACCGCTTCAAGGCTATCGCGGTCTACTATTTTGACCCGTCCGAGCAGGGCGCGGGCGCATTTGACCTGTACGGCAGCACCGACCTGTCGAGCTATTACGACTACCTGACCTTCGTCGCGGGCATTCAGGCCCGCAGCCTGTTTGACACCGGCGTTGACGTGGGTGACGACTCCCGCTTCCTGACCGTGACGACCCACAGTGACGAGAGCGGCGTGCTGCTCTGCATCACGGGGCGGCTGATCCGCGAGGGAGAGGCAGAGCTTTTAAACACCTCGGCCATCGCGGCAGCGGAGGAGCCGCTGCTGACGGCGGCCCAGTATGAGCGCAAGGGCCAGCCGATGCCGACGGTCAGCACGCTGGTGCAGGCCAGTGTGGACCGCTACGCCCAGCAGAGCACCGCCGCCCAGGCCGCCCGCAAGAACGGCGGCACGGGCAGCGACACCGCCGCGGACACGGCGGACCTGGCCCAGCGCGCGGACGACCTGCAGGCCATCACGGACAGCCTGCTGGCCAGCACCGACAAGCTGCTGGCGGGCCTGACCGACGTGGCCGGCTCGACCTCCGCCGCGGAGGCCGACCTGAACAAGGGCGCCGAGGGCAGTCTGCCCGAGCAGACCGTGACGGTGGATCAGATCAAGACCAGCGCCACGCCGGAACCGACGGCCACGTCTGCGCCCACCGAGCCTCCGGCGGATTCCGCCGCCGGTGAGACGACGGCCGAGCCGACAGCCGCCCCCACCGAGGCTCCTCAGCCCGACAACAGCGGCACAGGGGAGACCATCAACGTGACGATGAACGGCACGGCCCAGACGATGGATCTGGTGCAGTGCCTGGCCATGGTGGCCCAGAACGAGCTGGGCCCCAACGCACCCGCCGAAGCCTACAAGGCTCAGTGCGTGGCGACCCACTGCTGGATCATCAGCCAGTCGGGCTACCCGTCGGTACTGGGTGCCGAGCCGGGCGCTGCCGCGCTGGCCGCCGCGCAGGAGGTCGCCCATGTGCTGGTTACCTACAACGGGCAGGTCTGCTTTACGCCGTACTTTGCGTCGGCCAGCACCGGCACGGCCTCCGCTGCCGAGGTCTGGGGCAATGACCGCGCCTGGCTGCAGGCTGTGGACAGCCCGTATGACCAGAGCGTGTCCAGCCACTGGAACACGAACGGCAATTCCAGCGGCACGGCCCGCTTCTCCCGCCAGACGCTGCAGGACCGCATCCGCGATGTGATGGACATTGACCTGTCCGGCGTGGACCCCAACAGCTGGTTCACGATCCAGTCCGCCAACCAGTACGGCTGGGTCGCCAAGATTCAGGTCGGCCCGGACGCGGGCGTCGGCACCGTCAGCGGGCGCTGGTTCCGCGAGAATCTGCTGGCCCGCCAGAGCGTTGACGGGCGCAGCCTGCGCAGCCAGTGCTTCACGGTCAGCTACAACGCCGATCTGGACTGCTTTATCTTTGATGTCTACGGCTACGGCCACGGCTGCGGCATGAGCCAGTGGGGTGCCATCGGCTACGCCCGCAACGGCTGGGGCTATCAGGATATTCTGACGCATTATTTCGTTGGGACGACGATCACGACGTATTGAGACATAAGAAAAGAGCGTGTGCACAGAAAAGCACACGCTCTTTTTTTGCCGCCCGGTAGGGGCCGGGAGTTGTAGGGGTCGGCGTCCCCGACGACCCGTGAGGCCGTTTGCCATAGTAGCAGGTATACCATCTGCCTGTAGGGCGGCATGCCCTCATGCCGCCGCTGCCCGTTTATCACAGCGCCAAACTTACCCCATCCAGCACCGCCTTTACCAGCACATCCCCGTCATAGGTCAGCTCTAAATGGAAAAACGGTGCGTCCTCCGCCAGCAGCTTGAAAAATATCTTGTCCCCCTGCCAGATCGGAAGATCCTGCACGGCGGCCTTGTCCACCCACTCTAAGCACCCCTCGTCGCAGTCGGTCATCACGCCGGAAAAATCCGTGCAGGTGTACAGGTGCATCCGCTCGGCGGGCCATGGGTCACAGAAAAAATCCACGATGCCGCGGTAAACCGGCGCGTGCATCGTCAGGCCGGTCTCCTCGCGCACCTCGCGCAGGGCGCAGGCCGGCGCGTCCTCACCCGGTTCAAACTTGCCGCCGACGCCGACCCACTTGTCGTGGTTGACGTCGTTTTTCTTTTTGACGCGGTGCAGCATCAGGTACGCACCGTCCTTTTCGAGATAGCAAAGCGTTGTCTGCAATAGCTCCATAACCAAACTCCTTACATATTTATAGGCACCCCCGCAGATACTACCAGAAAAAACCAGGGGGGATTTTGTATGAGAGAAACCGGAATCGTGCGCCGTATCGACGAATTGGGCCGGGTGGTCATCCCGAAGGAGATTCGGAAAACGCAGCGCATCCGCACCGGAGATTCACTCGAAATTTACACGGACGGCAACGGCGGGGTCATATTTAAAAAGTATTCGCCGCTGGCCGAGCTTGGCGAGCCTGCCGCCGTCTATGCGGACGTGCTGGCCCGGCGGCTGCGCTGCGCCGTGGCCGTCTGTGACCGGGAGCATATCGTCGCCGCCGCCGGAGCGGGCAAGGGCGAGCTGCTCGGCGCACCGCTCCCGCCCGAGATCGAGCCGCTGCTGACCCGGCGCAAGCTCTACACGGCCCCGGCGTCCGCCGCGGAGCGGGAGCCGCTGGGCAGCCGGTACCTGCTGTGCGCCGCGCCGATCCTGGTACACGGTGACATCGAAGGCGGCGTGCTGCTGCACGGCCCCCTGCGCGAGGCCGCGCCCAACGCCGAGACCGTCC
>OGGK01000952.1_pt1 | contig 22930 bp, 20 predicted proteins | sample 1571171 | NCBI WGS metagenome assembly OGGK01 (sample SAMEA2581958, study PRJEB24529) | metagenome | biome: Human gut stool | place: China | collected 2011 | reverse complement strand
CTACCCTTTTAAGGGTGGTTGCAGTCTTTTTTATTGCGCGTTTTTTTACAGCGCCATGAAATTATTCTGTTTGTGAATTTGAACTTTCTTCATTGCTACTGTCGGTGTCGCTTTTATCTTCTGTGAATATCTCTTTGCATACAGCACTAAATTCATCGTCACGGAGTGATACTTTATTTTTTATCACGTCTGAAATGGTGAATTTTCTGTAGGTGAAGCCGTCATATACTATTAAAAAGGAAATGGTGTAGTTATCAGAGCCATGTTTGCCTTTTACTGTTACTGTGTAATTGTGACCGTTCTTTGTGCAATTCCACTTTGCGTCCTCGCCTAGATAGGAAGCTATGCACTCACCGATTACCTTTGCTGAATTTCCCGAAAAGTTGTCAAGGCTTTGCACATAACTGTTCTGTGCAGATACGAGCATATAGTCGTTGTCTATTTTTATGCTCTGCGTAAAACCATTCATGAACAGGGCAGCGATAATGAAAAATCCACACATTATTGCTTTATAAAGCTCTCTTCCACAAAGCTTTTCACGTTTGTATACATAAACAGGCGTGAGCCATACCCATTTGAAAAGGTGTGCAGCATCAATGCCATGCTTTATAAGCTGTTTGCAGTCTGCAATGGAACAGCCTATCATGAACAGCGGAACAAGTATCCACAGGAACGCTCCTGCAGTGGCGGAGTTTGCATAGTTTTCAAGAAACAAGCCAATAAGCGGAACAAAGCATATGAACCATATCAGCCCATTATTAAGAGCCATTGCTTTGGCAGAGTTTGAGTTGCTTTCGGTCTGCGGTGCATTTATCGTAATATCCATTTTGTCCTCCGATTTTTTAAGCTACCTATATTATATAATATTTTTTTCAAATAATCAATAGCCTATATTTTTGTTTATTAGTAACAAAACAAACGTTCGGCTTTGCTCTGAAAAATGTTTAATTAATGTATTTACAAAATCGTTGACTTTGTGTTATAATATAATTTGTATGTAAAAAATTCTTCAGATCCGTAAGAAAGGAAATGAGAAATGGCAAATAAAAAGGAATATACAAATGAAGATATAGTATCCCTTAAGGGGGAGGACAGAGTAAGAAAGCGTCCTGCGGTAATATTCGGCTCTGACGGACTTGAGGGCTGTAAACATTCTGTTTTTGAAATTCTTTCAAACTCTATAGACGAGGCTCGTGATGGTCATGGCGATAAGATAATCGTTACAAAGTACAATGACGATTCTATCGAGGTGGAAGACTTCGGACGTGGTTGTCCTGTTGACTATAACCAGCGTGAGAAAAAATATAACTGGGAGCTTGTTTACTGCGAGCTTTATGCAGGCGGTAAGTACAATAACAATGGCGGAGATAACTATGAATATTCGTTGGGTCTTAACGGACTGGGTGCTTGTGCGACGCAGTATTCATCTGAGTTTATGGACGTCGAGGTTTTCCGTGACGGATATAAGTATGACCTGCACTTTGAAAAGGGAAGAAACGTCGGCGGTCTTAAAAAGGAAGAAACAAAGCAGAAAAAGACAGGTACAAAGACACATTGGCGACCTGACCTTGAAGTTTTCACTGATATAAAAATTGAGAACGAATATTTTGAGGACGTTCTGAAAAAGCAGGCTGTAGTAAACCCTAATATCACATTTATCCTGCGTATACAGCGTGAGAACAATTCTTTTGAAGAAAAGACGTTCTATTATGAGAATGGTATCGCCGATTATGTTGCAGAGATAGCAGGTGAAAAGCCTCTGACCTCGGTGCAGTTTTTCACAGGCGATCGCAAGGGTCGTGACCGTGAGGACAAGGACGATTACAAGGTAAAGCTTTCTGTGGCGTTCACTTTCTCTAATCAGGTAAAATGTCTTGAATATTATCACAATTCAAGCTTTCTGGAACATGGTGGCTCACCGGAGGACGCTGTGAAGAGTGCTTTCACATCTCAGATAAATGCTTATCTCAAAAGCAACAATAAGTATCTGAAAAACGAGAAGCCTATTACTTTTCAGGATATCGAGGATTGCTTGGTGCTTGTTTCAAGTTCGTTTTCTACACAGACTTCATATGCCAATCAGACAAAGAAAGCTATCACAAACAAGTTTATCAAGGAGTGCATGACAGAGTTCTTGAAGCACAATCTCGAGATATACTTTATTGAAAATCCTGACGAAGCGGTGAAGATAGCAGAGCAGGTCCTTGTAAACAAGAGAAGCCGTGAAAAGGCTGAGAAGTCAAGAATAGACCTGAAGAAAAAGCTTGCAGGCTCTATCGACCTTTCAAATCAGGTGCAGAAATTCGTTGACTGCCGTTCAAAAGACCTTTCTCAGCGTGAGCTTTACATCGTGGAGGGTGACTCGGCGCTCGGTTCTGTAAAAATGGCAAGAAATGCAGAGTTTCAGGCTGTTATCCCTGTGAGAGGAAAGATACTCAACTGTTTGAAAGCTGACTATGATAAGATATTCAAGAACGAGATAATCACAGATCTTATAAAAGTCATAGGCTGCGGCGTTGAGGTCAAGACGGGCAAGAACAAGGAGATATCTATGTTCAATCTCGACAACCTACGCTGGAACAAAATAGTTATCTGTACTGATGCCGATGTTGACGGCTTCCATATCAGAACGCTTATACTCACAATGCTTTACAGGCTCGTGCCGACCCTTATTGAAAAAGGATATGTTTATATTGCGGAGTCACCGCTCTTTGAGATAACGACTTCCGACAAGACTTACTTTGCGTATGACGAGAACGAAAAGACAAAGATACTCAAAATGATAGGCAATAAAAAGTTTGATATCCAGCGTTCAAAAGGTCTTGGCGAGAACGAGGCGGAGATGATGAGCCTTACGACAATGGACCCTGCCACAAGACGTCTTATAAAGATAGAGCCTGACGATATCGAGCAGACACAATGGATGTTCGATATGCTCTTGGGTGACGATCTGCAGGGAAGAAAAGATTTCATCACCAATAATGGTGTTGATTATCTGGATATGGCAGATATTTCATAAGCTGTTTGAGGGGAGAGCATTATGGACGCAATTTTTATATGGTCGTCTGCGCTTGTGATATGTGTTGGACTTCCATTGTTTTTCACAGTAATAAATGTTATAAGGCTTTTTGAGAATGCACCTAAAGAATTGGACAGACCGCTGTTTGATGTGCTGACGGTGGTAATCGGTTCGCTGCTGTCTGTTTTTGACCTTGACGGGTTAGGTCTTGGCGTTGAATATGATGTTCCTCTAACTGTTCATGGGGAATTTCATACACCCATAGCAGGGGAGTATAGGTTTAGTTTTTTCTTCCTGTTTTTTATAGCAATGGTGTGCATTGTACTGTTGAGTGTTATAACAAAGAGAAAACCGCCGTTGTTTGCGGCTATGCTCATTGCAGGGGTGTATATGGGCAATGTGCTTGATATACTGCTGGTGATACAGCTTTTGAAGAATATGGATAACTTTTTCACGGTGATGATGTTGGTTTTTCCAATGAATTATATGCTTATGTCCGTAAGGCTCATTCGCCGTGAAATAAAGGCGCAGACGGGATATCTCAGCAATTCGGCGGAGAAAAGCGGCTTTATGGGCTGGCTTAATAAGCTTCTCAAAAAAAGCCTTGGTTGGTATCTTATCAGCTTTGTGGCAATGATACCGCTCCTTGCGGTGATGCTTTTGATACTTGTTTTATTTGGACAGCGCCCTGACAGCACAGTAAAGGCTTTCACGGAAACAGCCGATTGGACGTTTTCTCAGCAGATACCTCCGCCGCCCGATTACTCACAAGGGCATTATCTTTGCACAGTTGCGGCAGGGGGACACGCTAAGCTCGTCAAACCTCAGCGAATGGGTCTGCGGCGTGGGGATAAGATAGTTGTAAACAGACAGCTTTGTGTTGCAAACGCATTTGAAGAGCTTATACAGGATAAGCTTCCACGTTTTCACAAATGTGTGAGAAGCTTTTACGATAAACACGGATATCCCATTTCACAGCATATATCGACGAAATTGCGTGCTGATGTGGTCTATATCCTTATGAAACCACTTGAATTTATTTTTATTGCGGTGCTGTATATGTTTGACGCCGATCCCGAAAGCAGGATCGCTATGCAGTATACAGGCAAAAAGTGCACCGACCTTACGAACTTTATGAAAGGATAGATTTTATGGCAAGAAAAAAGGCAGAGCTTAAAAAGACTGCTAAACCAAATAACAACGCATATATCGAGGGTGCAGGACTTGTTGCAGACGAAAAGATAACAATGTCCCTTGAAAAGAACTATATGCCATATGCCATGAGCGTTTTGGTATCAAGAGCGTTCCCTGAGATAGACGGCTTTAAGCCCTCACACAGAAAACTGCTTTATACTATGTATAAAATGGGACTTTTAAACGGAAAGCTCACAAAGTCTGCCAATATCGTTGGTGCGACCATGAGGCTCAATCCTCACGGCGACGGCGCTATATATGAAACCATGGTAAGACTTTCACAGGGCAATGAAGCACTTTTGCACCCATATGTAATGAGTAAGGGTAACTTCGGTAAGGCATATTCAAGAGATATGGCTTATGCTGCCTCTCGATACACTGAGGCAAAGCTCATGCCTATCTGTCAGGAGCTTTTCGGAGATATAGACAAGGACACTGTTGATTTTGTTCCTAACTATGATAACACTACCACAGAGCCGACCTTGCTTCCTGCTACTTACCCGTCAATACTTGTTAATGCCAACGTTGGTATAGGTGTTTCTATGGCTTCATCAGTTTGTCCGTTCAATCTCAGCGAGGTTTGCGAGACAACTATCGGACTTATGAAAAATCCTGATTTCAACGCTCTTGAAACGCTGAAAGGACCTGACTTTCCGGGCGGTGCTTCACTTCTCTATGATGAGGAGGAGCTTGATAAGATATACCGCACAGGAAAAGGCTCTGTTAAGCTGAGAGCAAAATATCAGTATGACAAGGAGTCAAGGTGTCTTGAGATCGTTGAGATACCTGCCACTACCACAGTTGAAGCAATAATCGAGAAGATAATTGCTCTCGTTAAGGCAGGCAAGATAAGAGAGGTATCATATATCCGTGATGAAACGGACATTAACGGTCTGAAAATAGGTATAGATATCAAAAAGGGCGTAGACCCTGACAAGCTTATGCAAAAGCTTTATAAGCTGACGCCGCTTCAGGACTCATATTCATGCAATTTCTATATACTTGTTCACGGCTATCCAAGAATAATGGGCGTTTATGATATAATTAAAGAATGGGTAGCGTTCAGAATGGATTGCGTTCGACGCAGAACAAGCTTTGACCTTGCAAAGAAGAAAGACAAGCTTCACCTTCTGAAAGGTCTTGGAAAGATACTCCTTGATATAGACAAGGCTATAAAAATAATCAGGGAGACAGAGGAAGAAACAGAGGTCGTTCCTAACCTTATGGTTGGATTCGGCATTGATGAGATACAGGCTGATTATGTGGCTGAAATAAAGCTCAGACACCTTAACCGTGAGTATATCCTCAAAAGAACTGCCGAAACTGAGGATCTTGAAAAAGCTATTGCAGAGCTTGAAGATATTCTTGGAAGCGACAGAAAAATAAAGAATATCATCATTTCCGAATTAAAGGAAGTTTCAAAGAAGTATGGTCAGCCAAGAAAAACTCAGTTCTATTATAAGACTGATGTCGAGGAGATAGACATAGAGGACGATATCCCTGACTATGCCTGCAAGCTTTTCCTATCTCAAAGCGGTTATTTCAAGAAATGTACTCCGCAATCACTGAGAATGGCAAGCGAGCAGAAGTATAAAGAGGGCGACGGTCCGCTTCAGGAAATGGAAAGCACCAACAAAACGGAGCTTCTGTTCTTCTCTGACAAGGCGGCTGTGTATAAGACCAAGGTATCGCAGTTTGCCGACACAAAGGCAAGCTCTCTTGGCGACTATATTCCTGCAAAGCTTGGTTTTGATGACGGTGAGGGCGTTGTGTCCATGGTGAATACTGTGGATTATTCGGGCTATATGATATTCTGTTTTGAAAACGGAAAGGTGGCAAAAGTGCCGCTAAATGCCTATGAAACAAAGACCAACAGAAAGAAGCTTGCCAACGCTTATTCTGCAAAGGCTAAGCTTGTGGGAATGTTCTTTGTGCAGGATAACGCTGAGATAATGCTTCGCACAACTAACGGCAGAGCAATGATATTTGATACTGCACTTCTTATGCCTAAGTCCACGAGAGATACTATAGGTGTTCAGGTCATGACACTTAAAGCGAAGAATGCAGTTGTTGATAAGGCATTTATCGTTGACGATGAGACAGCAGCAGGCCTTTCAAAATATCGCAGCAAAACGATACCTGTTGCAGGCTGTTTTGCAAAGGATATCGAAGACCCTGACCAGATGCACTTCTGATATATGTTTTTTACAGCGGATAGACTCCTGTCCGCTGTTTTTCGTTTGTTGACTTTTTACAGAGATTATGGTATACTTGTTTTGAAAAAGTGTGCAAATGCACGGATGTTGCAAAAGGGAGTTGTTTTTATGGAGTGTCCTAAATGCCACAAGTCAGTTGACGATGATGACATTTTCTGTCCTAACTGTGACACAAGATTAAGACCAGACAAAAATACATCTATCATGAAGCGTTTCAAAAAGCAGAATAAACCGCTAAATGTGGAAATAGTGGGTGAGAAAAAACATAAATTGTCTGAAAGCAAGCTCAAGCTTATTCTTATAACGGTGGCGGTAGTGCTTCTTGTGGTGCTTGTCGTCCTTATCGTTGTAAATATTATAAGCGGAAAGGGTGAAAACACCGCTGAGAGCATTTCTGAATATATCGGCGTTGATGTTGCAAAGGCTCAGAAAAAGCTTGATATGCACTTTAAGGACGAATCGGCTTTTCAGGGAGTGAACAATGCACTGAATTTTGATTATATCATTGAGTCTGATGACAGTGTTAATGTTGATGGCATAAATTATCCTGAATGGGCAGCGCTTGTTACTGTTGATGATGAAGAACGTATACAAACTGTAAAATATTCAAATTTCAAGATGCTTAAAAACAATGCAAACGGTGAAAAAAAGAGTAAAGCTATCAACCTTGATAAGTTTGAACAAGGAGCAAAGTGGAGTAGCTTGTCAGATGCCATAGACCTTGAATATTACGGCATCGTATGGTCAAAAGACACTAAAAATTATATATACCGCTATTGGTATGAGAATGACGCAGGCGATGATCAGCCTGTGGTGCTTAATGTAACGTTCGATACGGATAATAAGTATCTGTATTATTCTTCTACGCTTATTTATCCTGAGTATCTGTAAAAGGGTCATAATGTTACAAAAGAAATACAAATTGTTGCGTAAATTCTACAATTTCACAAAAAAACTTGACTTATGCTCGGTTTGTTGCTAATATAAATTGATGAATAACGTAAAAAGGAGGTTCGGTATGGATCCTAGTACTAAATTATGTATGGGCTGTATGAACGAACTTGGTTCTGACGGTCGCTGTCATTATTGTAACTATACCGACGATATCCCGCATTTACAGGCTTATCTTGCACCGAGAACAGTGCTTGACAACAGATATATAGTTGGAAAAATGCTTTCATATAATGGTGAGGGTGCGTCTTACATTTGCTACGATATGGTTGGCAAATGCAAGTGTGTGGCAAGAGAGTATATGCCTGACACTCTTTGCGAAAGAGATAGCGAAAGTCAGCGGCTTGTGGTGAATCCGGATTGTCTGGCTAAGTATAAGACGTTTATGTCTGAGTTTGCAGACGTGAACAAAGTTCTTTCACGCATGAGAAATCTTCAGCATATCGCCACGGCAAAGGATATGTTTTGCGAGAATAATACGACCTATGTCATACTCGAATATGTGGAGGGCGTGACGCTAAAGAAATTTTTACAGTCAAATACAGGCTTTCTCACATGGGAACAGGTCAAAAAGCTTTTTGTGCCATTGTTTACAACATTGAGCATTATACATAATGCAGGTATCATACACAGGGGAATATCTCCTGAAAATATTATTGTTACAACTGATTGTGAGCTTAAACTTACAGGCTTTTGCATAAGTTCTATAAGAACATCTAATACAGGGCTTTCTCCTGAGTTCTATTCAGGATATACCGCCCCTGAGCAATATTCTTCGTTAGAATGGCAGGGCACATGGACTGACGTTTATGCACTTGCTGCAGTTCTTTATAGAATACTAACAGGCTGTATGCCCCTTGACGCTTATACCCGTACAAAGAATGATACTATGGTCGAAGCTTGCAGAGTCAATCCGAGAATACCACAGCATATCTCACGAGTTCTTTCAAGAGCTATGAGAGTTCGTGGCGAAGAAAGAATACAGACAGTTTCAGAGCTTGTTACTGCACTTTTTGAGCAGCATACAACTCATATGGAACACCCTAAGGGTTCAACTCAGACTATTCCTATACAGCATGTTCCAAGACAAAGAACGCAGTCAAGGCAAATGCCACAGCAGACTCGTGAGGAAGAAAAGCCTAAGAATAAAACGGCTACGATAATAGGCTGGACGGTGCTTGTGATAGTGCTTTTGCTTTCAGTTTTTCTGCTATATGAATTGTTTTCAGGTCCGTCGGACAGCAATAATGATTCGTCTGAGGATAAGGTCATTTCTTCTGATGATGCAGATGGAGTTGACAGCGAGGTATTCGTTTACAGCACCACAGTTGCTACGCCTAAGGTGACTGATGCTGAAAGTCAGTCAGAATATGGCTATGGCGCTATAATGCCTAACGTTGTGGGGCTGGAATACAATACTGTTGTAAAACAACTTGGTGAGGATTTTACTATCAAGGCTGAATATTATTATTCTGATGTTGACGATAAGGACGTTGTTAAAGAGCAGAGCATACCAGAGGGTACTGATTTTGATCCGTCTTTGAAAAATGAGCTTGTTCTTAAAGTGTGTGCAGGCCCTGAAAATGTTCCTGTTCCTGATTTCTCTGGCCTGTCAAAGAAGGCTTACCTTGAGCTGCTTGATTCTTATAATATCAAGTATAAGGTCGTTACCGATTTCTCAAGCTCTGTTTCTGCAGGATATGTTATGGCGACGAGCGTTAATGTTGGAAACACCGTGAATGTTAAAAATGGCGACGTGCTTACAGTTACAGTTTCCGCTGGTCTTGTGACTACTACGACCACTACAACAAAGGCTACAGAGCCTAAGCCTGATACGAACACAGGCAGCTCCTCTGAAACAACACCAGTTCCGGCTGCTGTGCCTGCTGAATAACGAAAACGTTTAATAAAATGTTAAAAAATAAACAAAGCCCTTGACAATTCAGGGGCTTTGTGCTATGCTCATTATAGATTATTAGGAAAGTAACAGGATAAATTGTTTCCTGATTTGGAGGTATTTTACATGACTAAGAAAATTGGTGTACTTACCAGCGGAGGAGATGCTCCGGGAATGAACGCTGCTGTCAGAGCAGTATGCAGAGCTGGTCTTGCAAAGGGTATGGAAGTCGTAGGTATCCTCAGAGGATATAACGGCCTTCTTAACGGTGAAGTTATTGAGATGAATGCAAGAACTGTTTCAGGCATAATCCAGAGAGGCGGTACTTGTCTTTACACAGCAAGATGTCCTGAATTCAGAGATATCGAGGGCGTAAAGAAGGGCAGAGATAAGTGTCTTGAAATGGGTCTTGACGGTATCGTAGTTATCGGTGGTGACGGTTCATTCAGAGGTGCGGCTGACCTTTCAGCACAGGGTATCCCATGTATCGGTCTGCCTGGTACTATAGACAACGATATTTCATGCACAGAATATACTATCGGTTATGACACAGCTATGAACACGGCTATGGAAATGATCGATAAGATCAGAGATACAGCACAGTCACATGACAGATGTTCAGTAGTTGAGGTAATGGGCAGAAACGCTGGTTACATTGCTATCAACGTTGCTGCTGCTGTAGGCGCTGAGGCTGTTATCACACCTGAGAAGCCTTATGACCTCAATGCTATTGCTCAGAAGATGGAGCAGACAAAGAAGTCAGGCAAGACACATTTTATCATTGTAGTTGCTGAGGGTGTTGGTAAGACAGAGTATATCACAAGAACTCTTCAGGATATTACCGGTATCGAGTCAAGAGCTACTATTCTCGGTCATGTTCAGAGAGGCGGCTCTCCTACAGTAAGAGATAGAGTTGTTGCAACTGAAATGGGCTATCACGCTGTTGAACTGCTCGAGCAGGGCATTGGCAACAGAGTTGTTGGTATGAAGGACAGCAAGATATATGATGTAGATATTCAGGAGGCTCTTTCAATGAAGAAGCCTTTCGAGGACGAGCTTTACAAGATCCTCAATGAAACTGCATTCTAATTTTTCACGAGGTCTGAGTCTTTAAGACTTTGACATATTACAGAGTAGAAAACTGAGCGTTAAGTGTCCGTCGGACGGGGAGTTGCCGTCGGAACGAAAAAGGTAGAACCTTTGCGGTTCGGTTTTCGCATCCCGCTGAATGTGTAATTGAAGCTTTTTATAGCGGCTCTGCACATCCCGCATGGGTAGTGTGCAGAGCTGTTTTTATGCTCCGTTATGCACAAAGCGACAAGCTCGCAGAATAAGGAGGTAAATTTATGAAGAGCTTCGGAAGAATGTTCTACGACTCTTTCAAGTCACTGAAAGATCTTAGAACATTGACAACAACTGGAATATTGATAGCATTGGCGTTTGCTATCAGATCATTTTCCATTGAGGTAACGCCTGACTTGAGGATCGGTTTCACATTTCTTGCGACCTGTACTATAGGTATGCTTTACGGACCTGTGGTATGCGGAATGTCTACATTTGTGCTGGACTTTCTAGGATATATAGTGCAGAACAAATCTCCGAGAGCCTACAGCCCACAGCTTGCAATGGTAGTTATTATTTCAGGTATCATCTATGGCTGTCTGTTGTATAAGTGCGATTTTAACAACAAAAAGCTTCAAAGCTACATAAGGATCGCAATTGCAAGAGGAAGTGTTATACTTTTCTGTAATATAGGACTTAATTCTTATTTCCTGTATACACTTTATGTAAACAAGACTTTTGGCATCACAAACCTCACCAAAGAAGGAATGAGCGGTTTTCTTACATACTGCACACCGAGAATAGCGAAAAATCTTATCCAGCTCCCTGTGGATCTGATCTTGCTCATGATATTCCTGCCTGCTGTGAAGTTTGCTTATGAAAAAGTAAGAACACAGTTTGGACATAAAGCGACAAATACATGATTTAAAGCAGCGGCAGAAATGTCGCTGCTTTTTGCGTGAAAATATACAATAAAAATGGGGTGATAATGTGAAATTTAGGTGAAACACTTGAAATCCGTTGAGATTTAGTGTATAATTAAAATTAGGTTATTTTTAGGGCAGGCTTCTGCCTTTTATTCAGAAAGGTCTTGAGTGTATGATAAATGTTGGTTTTATCGGTGCAGGAAATATGGGCTATGCTATCATGAAAGGCATTGCAGGCAGTAAAATGGGTAAGGATATTCAGCTTTACGCTTTTGATAAATATGCTCCGATACTTGATAGACTTGACGAGCTTGGAACAGTAAAATGTTCAGACTGTGCAGAGGTAGTGGAAAAGTCAGAGTATGTTTTTCTTGCAATTAAGCCTCAGCAGCTTGACGAGGTGCTTGATGAGATAGCTCCTGCGGTAACGAAAGATACGGTCATAGTTTCTATCTGCGCAGGCATTACAGATGATTATATCGCTTCAAAAACTGTGACTGGCGCAAAGGTAGTCCTTGTTATGCCAAACACGCCTCTTCTTCTTGGGGAGGGCGCAACTGCTCTTTCACGCTCTGACAGCGTAACAGATGAGGAGTTTGAGCTTGTTTGCAATATCTTTGGCTCATGCGGTATGTATGCCGTCATATCAAAGGATAAAATGAAAGAGATAATAGCAATAAACGGTTCATCTCCTGCTTTTATCTATCTGTATGCTCAGGCATTCGTAGAGTATGCAAAGAGCGTTGATATTGATGAAACAGTTGCAAGAGATCTTTTTGCAAAGTCGCTTATCGGCTCTGCCAAAATGATAACTGACAGTGGCAAGTCACTTGACGAGCTTATTGAAATGGTATCATCAAAGGGTGGCACAACTATCGCTGGTCTTGAAAAGCTCCGTGAGGGCGGTCTGCCAAAGGCTGTTGAGGACTGCTGCAAGGCTTGCACTAAGAGAGCTTACGAGCTTTCAAAATAGTTATTTTTTCTGCACCGTGGCATATACATTACTCAAAGGAGTGATGTATAATGAACAGCGGGACAGGCATATACAAAAGCGGAGTTCTTGCATTTTTTGCAGGAGCTATCCTGATTGGTGCGCTTTTGGGTGCTGTTACTTTTTGCTTTATGGGCAGCGACGAGCTTTCAATGCTGTCTGTGTTTTCAAACAGCTTTGTTGACGTGAGGTCGTCAGGTGATCTTGAAGAAATTCTTGTGAGGTCTTTTTTCAGTTCGACTGTTTTTTTAGCAGTTGTGTTTTTGTCAGGTTTTTCTTCACTGGGACAGCCTTTAGCTGTTGCAGTATTGCTGTTGCGTGGCATGGGTTGGGGTGTTGCAATGTCTCAGCTTTACAGCATTTACGGCGGACATGGTGCATTACTTTCAGCGATGTTTGTACTTCTTCCTGCGGTCATAACAGCGGCGGCACTTATGATAGCCTCAAGGGAAGCTGTTGCTATGTCAAATATCCTGCTGTGCATTGTTTTTTCTGAAGGACAGCATAGCGGTCTGCGACAGACGGTGCGGCTTTATGCTGTTAAGTTTCTTGTGCTTGAAGCGGCGGCGGCTGTTGCGGCTGCGCTTGAATGTCTGCTGACGATTATTTTTGCAGGACGAATTTAGTATACAGTATACAAAGAATGAAATAAAATTCGGGGCAATTTCGGGGACTATTAATTTTAAGGAGCGGTGTAATGTCTTTATTTGGTAATTACAATACCCCTGGCAGAGGTGTGCTTAAAGCACCTCAGGAGAAAAAGGGTATTTTTAAGTTTTTTGAAGTCTATGGCAGGCATATGTGGAAGCTTATGGAGCTTAATTTGCTGTATTTCGTTTTTTGCATACCGATGACGCTTATGGTTATACTTATGCTTATGACATCAAATCCAATATGGCTCTTACTGGCGATACCGTCAGTATTGGTAGGACCTGCAACGGCTGCAATGACAAAGGTTTGCCGAAATTATTCTCAGGAAAGAAATGCGTTTCTGCTACATGATTTCTGGGATTCTTTCAAGAAGAATTTCAAGCAGGGCACTATCATGGGTGCCATAGATATCATCTTCGCTATAGGATTTATGGTCGGGATTCCAATGTATAAATATTGGGCAGAGCAGAACTCCATGATATACATTCCGTTTGTTATCTGCATAAGCTGTCTTATCGTATTCTTCATGATGCACTTTTACATCTATCTTATGATAAGCTCCACTAACCTTAACATGAAGCAGATAATAAAGAACTCGTTTTATCTTGTGAGTCTTGGCATAAAGCAGTCTCTTTGGTCACTTCTGGCATCGCTTATCGTTATTGTTATGATGTATCTTTTCCTGCCGTATTCTCTGTTCATATTGCCATTTTGGCCTCTTTCGTTCATATGCTTCGTGACTTGCTTCAATTGTTATCCTGTTATCAGAAAACACGTTATCCAGCCTTACTACGATCAGCGTGGTGAAAGCAATCCTGAGTTTGCATACAAGAATGCAGACCCTGACGAACAGCTCTTTGAGGATAGAGCGGCGGAAGAAACTCCTGTCAAGACCAAAGAGAGCAGAAAAAAAGGCAAAACAATCTCATAAAAAAACATAAGGACAGCTCGTTTGAACTGTCCTTTGTTTATGCTAATTATTTTTCGATCTCGCCAAGTGAAAGCGCTTTGAGATAAGCGTTTATGAAGCCGTCAAGGTCGCCGTCCATAACAGCGTTTACATTGCTGTTTTCAAAACCCGTTCTGTGATCTTTTACAAGAGTGTATGGCATGAAAACATAGGAACGTATCTGAGCACCCCATGCGATCTCTTTCTGAACACCCTTGATATCCTCTATCTTCTCTAGATGTTCACGCTCTTTTATTTTGATAAGCTCTGCTTTGAGCATTTTCATTGCATAATCCCTGTTCTGGAACTGTGAACGCTGTGTCTGGCATGATGTAACGATGCCTGTTGGTATGTGGGTAAGTCTTACGGCTGATGAGGTTTTGTTGATGTGCTGTCCGCCTGCACCGCTTGCACGATAAACGTCCATTTTAATGTCCTCAGGACGGATATCTACTTCGATTGTATCGTCTATTTCAGGCATAACGTCCACCGCTGAGAATGACGTGTGTCTGCTTCCTGAGCTGTCGAAAGGTGAGATACGCACAAGTCTGTGTATTCCTGCTTCGCTTTTAAGATAGCCATAAGCGTTTTCACCCTCTACGATAACGGAGGCACTCTTCATGCCAGCCTCTGAACCCTCGAGATAATCAAGAGTAGTCATTTTGAAGCCGTGGCTTTCACACCATTTATGATACATCCTGAAAAGCATTTCGCTCCAATCCTGCGCCTCAGTTCCGCCTGCTCCTGCATGAAAGTTGATAATAGCGTTGTTGTGATCATACTCGCCTGTAAGCAGAGTGTCAAGCTGTGCAGCGTCAAGACCCTCTTTTAGAGTTTTAAGCTCAGACTGTATTTCGTCGATCATGTTCTCGTCGCCCTCATCGGCTGCCATTTCAATAAGCACTTCGATATCCTCAAATGACGACTTGAATTTATTGTATTTTTCCAGTTTGCCCTCAAGATTTCTTGTTTCCTGCAAAACCTTCTGCGATTTCTCCATGTCGTCCCAAAAATTAGGTTCTGCGGCTTTTTCGTGAAGCTCTGCAATCCTTTCCTGAGAACGTTCAATATCGTATACGTCATGCAGCTCGCTGATGATAGGTCTAAGAGCTTCAAGCTCTGACTTTAAGTTTTCTAAAAATACCATATCTTTTTCTCCTTATTTTATATCATTATATATTATAAAACTTTTTTTGTGAAAAGTAAAGGAAAAATATAAAAAAACTATAGCATTTTCCTGAAAGTTGTGCTATAATGTTATCTAAAGGCTTTAAAAAGCCTGTTTCAGCAAGAAAGGAAACCTGATATGGCTAATTATACAGGAAAAAAATGCTTTTCCTGCGGAGAAGTATTCAAAGATGGTGACGATATAGTTGTATGTCCTGAGTGTGGCACGCCTTATCATCGTGAGTGTTATCTCAAAGAAGGAAAGTGCATAAATGACGCTTTGCATGAAAGTGGTCAGAGCTGGGATCAAACTCAGGAGAGTGTAGAAAGTGAGAATATACGCTGTATACGCTGCGGTTTTGAAAATCCGCCTGACAAGCTATTTTGTGAAAAGTGCGGAACACCGCTTACGAAAAATGATACTGAGGAACGTCCATTCAACGACATGGACACGCAAAATAACGCTCAGCAGACCGGCCCTGACGGACAGCCTTACGGTCCGTTTGGCAGACAGGTTGTATTTGATAAGGACTCAGATCTTGAAGGCATTAAACTAGATGACTATGCGAAATTTGTAAAGACAAATCCGCTCATATTTTTGTCTAACTTTATACGTTTTGGTAAATTTGGTGGAAAGATTTCCATAAACTTTGCGGCTTTCCTTTTTCCACACCTGTATTTTCTGTTTAGAAAAATGAATCTTGTGGGTATCATCATGCTTGTGGCTACGGCACTGCTCAATATCCCTACTGCGATAGAATATCTTAGTGCTGGAACAATGGGTTTCTCGCTTGATATCGGCATCGATGTGACTGGCAGGGTTTTTCAGGGCATTTCCGCTGCGACATGGTATGTTTCAATGGCACTTCAGTTTGTGGCAGGCTTTTTCGGCAATTATATGTATTATAAGTTTGCACAAAAAAAGATCCGTGAGATAAGGTCGGAGGACGGCACTGAGCAGGAGATAGCTGAAAAGATAGTAGCAAAGGGCGGTACGTCATGGGGGGCTGTTATTCTTGGCTTTGCCGTTTATTCTGCGATAGTTGTGTTTGGCATTTTTGGTGTTACAAAGATATTTGCATGATTTTACAAAAAGTTCATAAAAAAACACAAGTGACACTTGACAGATAATCGGTCTTGTGTTATAATAATTGAGTTATCCTTGCTTGTGCAAATTGCGGCACAGGCGAAATCCAAAAGGAGGTGCAAATGCAATGGCAAAAATTAATGAGTCTTATGAGGCTATGGTAATTTTCAGCTCTAAGCTTGACGAGGAGGCTGTAAACGCACTCACAGCTAAGTTCAATGACTTGATCGAGGCAAACGCAAGTGACGTTACACTTAGTAACTGGGGCAAGCGTAAGCTGGCTTATGCTATCAATTATGAAACAGAAGGTACTTATGTACTGTGGTCATTCACATCTACGCCTGAGTTTCCAGCTGAGCTTGAGAGAATTCTTGGTATCACAGACGGCGTGATCCGTTTCTTAGTAACGGTCAAGTAAAACTGCGAAAGAGGGAAAAGTTATGCTTAACAGAGTTATTATAATGGGTAGGATCACTCAGGATCTTGAAGTAAGACAGACTCCTAGTGGAAATGCAGTTTTGAGATTCAATGTTGCAGTTGACAGACCAGTTCGTCAGGGTGCTGAAAGGCAGACTGATTTTATTACTTGCACTGCTTGGGGGCAGAGAGCTGAATTTATCAACAGATACTTTTCAAAGGGCAGAATGATCGCTCTTGAAGGTCAGATAAGAACAGGTTCTTATGATGATAAGAATGGTGTAAAGCATTATACAACTGAGGTCAATGTTGACAGTGTGTCTTTCACGGGTGAACCAAAACAGCAGGGAGCAGGTAACTATTCCAATAACTACGGAAATGGTGGCTATCAGCAGAATAATTACCAGCAGAACAATGGTGGATATTCACAGCCTGCAAACAATTCTAATCAGAATAACTATAACAATGCTCCATCAAATGACGCTTTGTCCATTGGTGACCTTGATGATTTTGAAGAAGTATTGACCGATGACGGAGTACCGTTCTAAGCAGAGAAGTTTTGAAAAAATATTTCTCTAAGGAGGGAAATTTACCATGGAAAAGGAAAGAAATACAAGCAGACCTATGAAGAGAGGTCGTAAGAAGGTTTGTATGTTCTGTGCAGACAGAGCTGAAAAGATCGACTATAAGGATATCGCAAAGCTTAGAAAGTGCATGACAGAGAGGGCTAAGATCCTCCCTAGACGTGTAACTGGCACTTGTGCTTATCATCAGAGAGAACTTACAACAGCTATCAAGAGAGCACGTCATGTGGCACTTCTTCCATATGTAGCTGACTAATAGTGTTTTCTATTTTGAGGTACCTTTATAGGTGCCTCTTTTTGTTAAGGGGAAGTTTCTGAGTGGGGCTTGCAAATGTATCATAAATGTGATATTATATACTAAAGCTGTATAACAAAGCATTACAGTATTTGTAGAACTGTAAGGAAATGGAGCAACTATGAAAGATAAAACTGATGTTAAAATAAATAATATTATGCCGTGTGTTCCAACGAGAGATCTGGTAGTTTTCCCTGGAATGTCTATGCATTTTGATGTTGGCAGACCAAGAACTATAAAGAGCATGAAAAATGCCATGGACGGCGATCGACTTGTTTTTCTTTGCGCGCAAAAAGACGTTTATCTTGAAATGCCTGAAAAAAAGGATATGTTCAAGGTGGGTACTGTAGCAAAGGTAAGACAGATTGTGAAAGCACCTGATGGAATATACAGATGTTATGTAGAAGGTCTGCGTAAAGCGAGACTTGCTGAGTTTTATCAGTATGATGATTGCTATGAAGCTGATGTAAGACTTGTACCAAATTATTCAAAGGATAGGCTTGATGACGACGAACAACTTGCTGTTTTTCGTTCGGTCTTAGATGAGTTTGAAGAGTATGTTAAGGTGGTTCCTAAAATGCCTGAAGAGCTTTATGCCCAGATACTCGGTTCTAAAACGCCTGTTCAACTTTTTGAAAGTTTGGCATTTAATATTCCGTTAGCTTTTACTGACAGACAGTCGCTTCTTGAAGCCCCATCTGTTTTAGATAAGCTAATTCTTATGATCACTATGCTTTCACGAGAGACCAATGTTTTATCTCTTGAAAGAAGGATACATAGTCAGGTCCATTCTCAGATAGAAGAAAGTCAGCGCGAATACTATATTCGTGAGCAGATCAAGGCGTTACAGAATGAGTTGGGTGAAAATGAAGACGGCTCAGATGTAAATGAGATTGATGAGTACACACATAGGATAGATTCACTTATATTGTCCGAAGAAGTTCGTGATAAGCTTATGGGCGAGGTCAGGAAGCTTTCCAAGATGGGTATGATGTCACAGGAGGGTGTTGTGCTGAGAAATTATCTCGACACAGTGCTTGCATTGCCGTGGAATGCTGTCACAAAGGATAGGACAGACGTTAAAAAGGCAAAGCAGATACTTGACAAGGATCACTATGGCATGGCAAAGGTCAAGGATAGAATACTTGAAAATCTTGCTGTAAGAGCGCTTACTCCTGATATCAAGGGGCAGATCCTCTGTCTTGTTGGTCCTCCAGGCGTTGGCAAAACTTCAGTGGCAAAGTCTGTCGCTAGAGCACTTAATCGAAACTTTGTTAGGGTCTCATTGGGCGGTGTTAAGGACGAAAGTGATATCAGAGGTCACAGAAAGACGTATGTTGGTGCAATGCCAGGAAGAATAATGAATGCCATGAAGCTTGCAGGAAGTAAAAATCCTGTTGTTCTTCTTGATGAGATAGACAAGATGAGCAATGATTTCAGAGGCGATCCATCGTCTGCTATGCTTGAGGTTCTTGACAGCGAGCAGAATAATGCTTTCAGAGATCACTATATTGAAGTGCCGTTTGATTTAAGTGATGTGCTGTTTATTACAACTGCAAATACTCTCGATACTGTTCAAGCACCTCTTCTCGACCGTATGGAGGTCATAGAGTTGTCTAGCTATACTAGGGAGGAAAAGTTCCATATTGCAAAGGAACATCTTATTAAAAAGCAGGAAGGTAAGAACGGTCTTAAAGCATCTCAGATACGCATCTGCAATGATGCTATTTATAAGCTTATAGACAGCTACACAAGAGAGGCTGGCGTGAGAAATCTTGAAAGACAGATAGGCTCGCTTTGCCGAAAGGCTGCTAAGGAGATAGTTGAAGACGGCGTTAAGAAAGTTACTTTCAAGGCGGATAATCTTGAAAAATATCTTGGCCATGAGAAATATCTCCCTGATGTTGTATCAGATAAAGATGCTGTTGGCTCTGTAAATGGTCTGGCATGGACGTCAGTGGGCGGAGTTGTCATGCCTTTGGAAGTCCTTGTACTTGACGGAAAGGGCAGAATAGAGCTTACAGGCTCACTCGGCGACGTTATGAAGGAGTCTGCAAAGATTGCCGTAAGCTATTGCAGAAGCGTTGCTGACAAATATGGCATCGATAAAGACTTTTACGAGAAAAAAGATTTGCATATACACGCTCCCGAGGGTGCTGTGCCTAAGGACGGTCCATCTGCAGGTGTTACCATGATAACGGGCATTATCTCTGCATTGGGTAATATAAAAGTACGCAGTGACGTTGCTATGACAGGCGAGATAACTCTTAGCGGCAAAGTACTGCCTATAGGCGGTCTCCGTGAAAAGACTATGGCTGCATACAAGGCGGGGGTAAAGACTATTATTGTGCCTTTTGCTAATAAGGGCGATCTTGATGACGTTGACGATACAGTAAAGCTTTGTTGCGAGTTCGTGTTCGCAAAGACTATTCAGGATGTGCTTGACGTTGCACTTGTTCCAAACAGCAAAAATAATGTTCCGCTTGAACTCCTAAGCAAGAACGAGCCGGAGCGAAAAAAATTAACGGTATAGAAAGGGCCGCCTATGAATTATAACAAAGCAGAATTTTATACTTCCTTTGGAAAATTCTCACAGATACCCAAGTCTGACAGACTTGAATTTGCCTTTTCCGGCAGGTCGAATGTGGGAAAGTCGTCGCTGATAAACAAGCTTCTTAACAGAAAAAACTTGGCGAGAGTAAGCTCTATGCCGGGTAAAACTGTTACAATAAACTTCTTTTCGGTGGAGAATATCTATATCGTTGATCTGCCTGGATATGGCTATGCCAGCGTATCAAAGTCCGAGAAAAGGCAGTGGGGCAGTCTTATAGGAGGCTATCTTGATGACGGCAGCAGACAGCTTGCACTTGTTTTTCAGCTTGTGGATATGCGTCATCCGCCGAGCAAAGACGATCTGATGATGATAAATTATCTTATTGACGCTGAGATACCATTTATAATCGTGTTCACCAAGGCGGATAAGCTCAAGCCTAACGCCAGAAAAGCACGTATGGAAGCTTTCAAGACAGAGATACCATGCTTTGAGGACATCACCTGTGTGGAGTTCTCTGCTATCACAGGTGAGGGCGTAGATGAACTGAGGGCAATAATAGACGATATATCCGAGGGGGCTGAGATAACGCCACCAGAGAAACTAGAAAGCGATACAGAGGACGAAGAAGAGGAATACTACGATGATAAAGAGGATATTTCTGATGAGCCGAAGTCATTCGGCGGTTTTCTAACGCCTAATAGAAGAAAAAATTAAGAGTAAGTAAATAAAAAATTCATAATTCTCCTTTACATTTTTCATGACTTGTGTTAAAATATATTTATGGTTTAACACTTTACACCATGAAACGTAAAGGAGATTTTTTTCATGAAAGAGAAACTTGAGATCAAAAATTTAGACGATCTTTATGAAGCAGTGCTTTGTCTTGAAACTGTCGAGGAATGCAGGTTGTTTTTTAAAGATCTTTGCACTATACCTGAGCTGAAAGCACTTTCGCAGCGTTTTCAGGTTGCAAAAATGCTCACAAAGGATCATGTTTACAGTGATATAGTAAACGAAACAGGTGCTTCAACGGCAACTATAAGCCGTGTGAACCGCTCGCTTTCTTATGACGGCTCAGGCGGATATAATATCGTTTTTGACAGATTGGATAAGAAGGAAGATAAGTAATGTGCGGATACGGCAGATTTGCCTGTTACTATGATAAGCTTACAGAGAATGTCGATTACGGAAAAATTGCGGCACGGTGTCATGAACTTATAAAACGATACAGTTCAGAGCATGAGGTAGTTTTGGACCTTGCCTGCGGCACAGGTTCGCTCAGTGAAGCACTTGCACGTCTTGATTATGATGTGGTAGGCGTTGACCTGTCGGATCAAATGCTGGAAGAAGCCATGGATAAGCGCTATGAAAGCGGTCTGAACATACAGTATCTTATGCAGGATATGACTGAGCTTGATCTGTATGGCGCAGTTGATGCTGTTGTTTGTGTTCTTGACAGCATAAATCACCTTGAAAATGAGGTAGCTGTCAGAAAGACTTTTGAGTGTGTATCAAAATTTACCTGCGATGGTGGACTTTTCATATTTGATGTAAATACTGTGTACAAGCACCGAGTGATCCTTGCAGACAATGCGTTCTGCTATGATCTTGATGGGCTTTTCTGTGCATGGCAGAATGAGCTTAATGATGATGACAGCGTGAGCATATATCTTGACTTCTTTGAGGAACAGGAGGACGGCTCTTATTGTCGTTTTAGCGAGGATTTCACAGAGAGGATATATACGGACGAGTTTTTGAGTGAGCTTGTAAAGTCAAATGATTTTGAGCTTATAGGAAAGTATGACGGATTTGAGGACTCGCCAGTTAATGATAAAACGCAGAGAGTTCTTTATGTGTGTAGGAGAATAAACAGAGGGTGATTTTATGGGAAGAATAGTTAGAGTTATAAGTAAAGACGCTTCCGTTGTGTGCAGCGCTATCGACGGAAAGGATATTGTTTCACGCATTGAGGAGATACATAAAACTTCCGCTGTGGTCACAGCGGCACTTGGCAGACTTGCTATGGGTACTTCTCTCATGGGATTTGGACTTAAAGGCAAAGATGATTCTATTACTGTAAAAATGGACGGTGACGGTCCTACAGGTGCGCTTATATGCGTATCTGACAGCATGGGAAATGTTAAGGCGTATGTACAAAATCCAGTGGTGGAACTGCCGCTTAACGATAAAGGCAAGCTTGATGTCAGAGGGGCTGTAGGCTCTAATGGTACGCTTAGTGTGGTCAAGGACATGGGACTTAAAGAGCCGTACTGCGGACAAGTGCCTATTGTTTCAGGCGAAATAGCAGAGGACATAACCAACTATCTTGCTGTCAGTGAGCAGGTGCCAAGCGTCTGCGCTCTTGGCGTACTTGTAAATCCAGATCTGACAGTGAATTGTGCAGGTGGATTTCTTATTCAGCTTTTGCCGTTTGCACCTGAGTCAGCTATAGATCAGATAGAGAAGAATATAAACGGAATGGAGTCTGTAACAAAGCTTATATGTGGTGGTATGACCACAGAAGCTATTGCAATGAAAGCCTTGGATGGTCTTGAACCGAACGTTCTTGATGATTTTGAGGTTAATTATCGTTGCGATTGTTCAAGGGAAAGAGTAGAGAATGCTCTTATATCTTTGGGCAGGGCAGAACTTGAAGATCTTTCTAAAGACGGTGGTACTGACGTTGAGTGTCACTTCTGTGATAAGAAATATCACTTTACTCCTGAGGAGATTTTAGGGTTAATAAAAGAATAATATTTAATGAATATTTTATGTACACTATTCAAATGCCCGATAATAAAGCGTTTACGGACTCAAACTTTTTTTGAGAAATTTTAAAAAAACTCTTGACAAATGGCTTTGAATAGTGTATAATAAATATCGTCGCTGAGAGATACAACTCAAGACGACAGCTAACGGGAGCATAGCTCAGCTGGGAGAGCATCTGCCTTACAAGCAGAGGGTCACAGG
>OGGK01000928.1_pt1 | contig 23246 bp, 24 predicted proteins | sample 1571171 | NCBI WGS metagenome assembly OGGK01 (sample SAMEA2581958, study PRJEB24529) | metagenome | biome: Human gut stool | place: China | collected 2011 | reverse complement strand
GACGTTGTATGAGTGTTGATTTTAGTTTTATATCCTAATTTATTAAATGTGTCTTATTATCATAAAGATATTTATCACTTGATATCAAAAAACTTAATCTAAATGAAATACATTATTTTAGCGAGGAAAAATTCTCGCTTTTTTTGTTGCAATAACCTAAAGGAAAGGAAAAAGAATATGAAAAACATATTGAAGAAAGGTAGTAAATTCTTTCTAACAGCATTAGTTATTCTCAATTCGTTGATGAATACTTTACCGGTACATGCTGAAGAAACGACTACAGATGAAAATGATTTAGATACGATTGTAGAACTTGGAAATGCAGAAGATGTATTTCCTGATTTGATGCCTCAGTCTGACGGAATCTCATTAACGGATACAACAGGAACAGGCAGTATTTATGCAATGATCCATATTGCCAATCAGTATGGATTTGATTATGTACAGCAATTGTATGTTGGGGATAAGACAGTATTCTGTATTGAACCTATGCAGCTTTTTACAGAAGGCTTGGATTATCATCAGGATACTGCAAAATGGGATGAGTTGTCTGAACAAACGCGTCAGAATATCTGGGAAATCAATTATTATGGATACAGCTATTCTGGTCATCAAACAGAAAAATACTATGTCGCAACTCAGGTTATGATTTGGCAGGCAGTGACTGGAACATGGTATCAGCCTTATTATACAGATGGAACTACAGTGTATGATATTTCAAATGAGGTAGCAGTCATCAACAATTTACGTACTCAGCCACAAGGTAGACCTTCATTCAATAATCAAACGATTAAAATGGGATTAAATACACCGGTGACATTAACGGATACGAAGGGTACTTTAGCAAACTATTCAATCACAAGCTCAAATGGAATTAGTGCTTCTGTAAATGGAAACAATCTTACAGTAGCTATCACATCTGAAAATTATGATAAGAGTATTACTTTTTCACGTAATTTTACAGCACGAGATGTAAATGTTATCTATGGATCAGGTGGATATCAAAGAGTTATTTATTTAGCCTCAAGGCGAGATCCTTCTCCAAACTTTAAATTAAATTTCGATTTGATGTATGCAGATATTGAAGTTGAAAAACAGGATTCTCAAACAGGTACTAAGACTCAAGGAGATGCTACTTTTAATGGAGCTACATTTGCGATTAAAGATACAAGTGGAAATGTACTTGAAACCATCACAACAAATGGATCAAAGGCAAAATCAAAAAAATATCCAGTGGGAACAACTTTGAATGTATGTGAGGTTACTTCTCCTGAAGGATATTTAACTAATAGTTCATGTAATACAGTAGAACTCAAATATTCAGGTGATAACACACCTAGTACATTCTCTACAACAGTTAAAGATCAGGTTATTAAGGGTCGCATTGAGATTGCGAAAACGATTGATAAAGAGAAATATGGATTATTCCAAAGCAATGTTCAAAAGCCTGGTGAAGGATTTAAATTTGATATTATTTTAAAATCGACAGGTAAAGTCGTATCAACATTGACTACGGATGAAGATGGTCGAGCTATTAGTGATTATCTTCCATATGGAACTTATATTGTTAAAGAACACGAAACAAAAGGTTATGATACTTTGGATCCTTTTGAAGTAAAGATTGATCAAAATGAGAAGACTTATTTCTATAACATCTACAACGATACAATTAAAGCAGAATTAACTATCTACAAAACGGACAGTGAAACTGGAAAACGTATTCCGGCAGCCGGAGTAGAATTCAAAATCAAAGATGCAGATGGTAATTATGTAACACAGGAAGTAACGTATCCTAAAAAAGAAACTACAGATGTATTTAAAACGGATGAAGATGGTTCTGTACATTTACCTTCTCCATTAAAGTATGGTGAATATAAATTAGTGGAGATCAAAGCACCTCATGGTTATGTATTAAAAGATACAGAAATTCCAATCAATGTGGACGGTTCTAGTACAGAAATCTTTATGAATTTTGACAATAAAACACAAAAAGGCCAGGTCTATGTTGAAAAGAGTGGTGAAATGTTATCTGACGTTGAAGAATCTAAAACAGATTATGGAACACTTTATACACCGGTTTATAAAGAAAAATATTTATCAGGTGTTACGTATGAAATCACAGCACGTGAAGATATTGTAACTCCAGAAGGAACAGTATGGTTCCACAAAGGAGATGTAGTTGATACATTTACAACAGGGGATGGTGTAACAACTTCAGCTTTACTTCAATTAGGTAAGTATTCTATTAAAGAAACAGCTACACAAACTGGTTTTGTGTTAGATGAACACACATATGATTTTGATATTGAATATGCTGGTCAGATGATTGATGTTGTTGAAATCAAACAGTCTTACGTAAATGAAAGGCAGAAATTAGATTTGCAGATTACTAAAACATTTGAAGATGAAGATAAAGATGCATATAAAGATGTTGTCTTTGGTGTATATTCTAAAAATGATATTACTTTAAACGACAAAGTAATTATTCCTGCAGATGGATTGGTTGGAACATTAACTATTGATGAAGATGGCAAGAATATTGAACAGTTGGATCTTCCAACAGGCGAATACTATGTTAAGGAATTGGAAACAAATGTAGGCTTCAAATTGGATGAAGAAAAGCATGACTTTACTTTCGATTATGATGAAGATACTACTAAACCTACTGTATCAGTTTCAATGGATTTTTATAATGAAAAACGTCGTTTAGAATTGGATGTAAATAAAGTGGATAAAGATCACCATGATCACTTCTTGAATGGAGCGATTTTTGAAGTATATGATAAGACAATTGATTCTTATGTTACTACTTTAGCTAGTGGTCAATTAATGATTGCTGGAGAAGAAAAAGATGAAGAGTATGAAATCTCTAAAAATGAAGATTTTACTAAAATCATCAAGACGGTAAAAACAGATGAAAACAAACAGGTTGTTTTAGATATTGATGATGGTACTTATTATTCAAGAAAAGTTGGAGATGACAAAGTAACAAAACATGTTGTAAAAGATGGAAAAGCTGTATTAGCGGATGCTATTTATGGACATGAATATGAGTTCAAAGAAATTAAAGCACCTACTTCTTATCAGTTAGCTGATAAGTCTAAAGCTTATAAAGTAGAGGCAGATGAGGAAACCGATACAATTATCTATTATTTTGAAAATGCACGTATCGTTGTTCCTAATACTGGGGTATAGATAGTATGAAACATAAGAAAATAAAAATAGCAGCACTTGCGATAGTAACTGCAAGTCTTCTAGGCGGTATTCTATATAGTGAGTTTGGCACAAAGAAATCTTATGATTATTCGGATTACTATGTAGAATCTAAACCAAGTAAAATAACAAAAGAGAATAAAGACAATGAGGAAGCTTCTGAAAAGGAGCTTTCTTTATCTTTATTGAAAGAAACAAACAAAGATGTTGTTGGTATTTTAGAATTTGATGATCGAATTATTTATGAGCCAATTGTTCAAGCTCCAAATAATGAGTACTACGTTCGTAAAAATATCAAAAAAGAATATGCCACTGCAGGTATTCCTTTCGTATCGGCAGATGGAAATATAGATTCAAAAAATGTTGTTATTTATGGTCATTCCAGTAAATGGAACAATATTATTTTTACTCCATTAATGAACTATGTGAATCAAAGCTACTATAAAGATCATCCTACATTTCAATTCATTACAGAAAACGAAACAAGAACCTATCAAATCTTTGCGGTAATAAATGTTGATCTAAATAATCTAGATGATTCTTTAGAATTCACACAATCAGATTGGGATTCAAATAATGCTTTTAATGCCTTTATATCTGATTCTATTAATCGTGAATTATATAAAACTGATGTAACTGTCGATTCAGAAGATAAAATAATGACTTTAGTGACTTGTGATACAAGAGATAACAACAAAAGAATTATTGTAATAGCGAAAAAGATATAATCACCTAAATCAAAAGTACAAATATCCAACATAAATATTTGATTGTTTATAACTTTTAGAAAAAGCGCGAGGAGTAGAACGGAGTAGTATTGCATAGTTCCTCATTTGAGAGTCCCTTACTTTGTCAACAAACTGACATTACCAAAACAGGTAGTGCTTTTCTTTTACCCTATTTTAGAAAGGACGGTGATACTATGGCAAATAATGATAAGACTGCACAAGCTTTCGATATGATTGAACAAGGTGTTAAAGACGTATATTCGTCAGATAAATTTAAAAACTATTTATCTTGTTTAAGCAAATTCCATAACTATTCATTAAACAATACACTATTGATACTTTATCAAAATCCTAATGCTACTCATGTAGCTGGGTATAGTGCCTGGAAATACAACTTCAATCGACAAGTAAATAAAGGAGAAAAAGGATTAGTTATCCTGGCTCCATTTCCAACTAAGGAAACAAGAATGGTTGATAAATTAGATGAGAATGGAAAGATAGTTTTAGACTCTAATGGTCAAAGAGTTCAAGAAGAAAAAGAGTTCGATAAATTGTGTTTTAAGACAACAACTGTATTTGATATTTCACAAACCACAGGCGATCCTCTTCCTGAATTAATTTCAGATTTAAAAGGTTCTAATAAAGAATCCCTCGCCATGATAGAAACAATTAAATCAGCTAGCAAGATTCCAATCGGATTTAAAGACAAAGCTGAAGACTCTAATCTAGCAAATGGTGCCAAAGGATATTATTCCCCTACTACAGATCAAATTGTTGTGAACAAGGACTTAGATGATATCCATATCGCAAAAACACTAATACACGAGTACGCTCATAGCATACTTCATAAACAAACAGATAAAGATCAAAGCCAACGAGAAGTAGAAGCAGAATCGTTGGCTTTTGTTATTTGTGACCACTTTGGATTAGATACTTCTGAATACTCCTTTGGTTACATTGCAAGCTATGCAAACAATGATCCAAAAGAATTAAAAGAAATTCTAAACAATATTCAAAGTACTGCTCATGAAATGATTGAGCAGCTTGAACCTATCTACAAGGAGAAATTAATCATGCTAACGAAAGAAGATATTGAACACGAAAACTATAAGCTTTTTGAAAATATTGCTAGGCCAATACTTACCGGTGATGCAATATACATGAAATATTCAACTCCACACTTTATGGATTTAAACATTGAAATGTTTGATGAGAATAGATATGTAATGGCTCATAATTATGTTTTAAATGGCGATCTTATGGCAGATCCAGATGTTGAATTTATTGTTGATAAAGATAAGGAACTATTATTACCTCAAACTTATCAACAAGATAATCTACAATTCTATGAAGTTGCAGATACTCCATTAAAACAAAATGAATTAAATCAATTTATGAATCAATGGCTTAAAAATATTCCTGAACAAAAATATAAAGTGAATGTTATCTATACAGAAGAAGATGAAATAACAAACAAAAAAGATATTCAAAAGTTTTGTGCACAGCATGGAATTGAAAAGATGGCTCCACCAATCAGCAAAGGAATTGAAAGATAATGAGTAGATATATTGATTCAGAGACACTACAAAACATCAGATCATTTAGCGCTTTTGATTATATGAAGAATTATCATCCTGACCTTCTTATTAAAAATGGAAGAACTGATTATTATCATCGATATCATGATTCCCTGCATTTTTCTAATGGCAAATGGTATTGGTGGTCAAAACGAACCGGTGGTAAATCAGCCATTGATTATTTAACCAAAGTAGAAGGAATGAAATTCTTAGATGCGTGTTGGTACCTGGTTGATTTAATGAAAATAAGTAAACCAATTATTACTGTTGAACAGTCCAAAGAAAGAAAATCTTTTGTATTACCTTTAAAAGATTCTAATAACAACGCACTTATTCATTATCTTTGTGATGTGAGAAAAATTGATAGAGATATCGTAAATTACTTTATTGATAATAATATGCTTTATCAAAGTAAATACTATAAGAATGTTGTCTTTGTTGGCTATGATGGTCAACAACCTGCCTATGCTTTTAAAAGAAGTATCTACAAAAATTTTAAATTAGATCATGCAGGAAGTAATAAAGCATTCAGCTTTTCTTACACAAACACCAATAGTGATGAACTTCATGTATTTGAAGCAGCTATTGATCTTTTATCTTATATGACCATCTTAAAAAAAAATAATGAGAACTTTATTACAAAGAACTATTTATCTTTAGCTGGTGCAAATAATCAAGCAAATGGTGATATTCCTATATCTTTAAAGTCATTTTTAAGCAGAAATCCAAACATTAAAACAATTGTATTTCACCTAGACAATGATGAAGTTGGCACGAGTGCTACTACTTATATGATGAATCGTTTAAAGAATAAATACCATTGTGTAGATCAACATCCAACAAAATACAAAGATGTAAATGAAAAATTAGTAAATATGAAAGGAGCACATCGTGAACAAACAATTTGATCTATTTCAAAAAATGAAAATCAAAGAAGTCTGTGACAACATCAGTCGCATGACTTATTCCTACATTAATCCAGATACAAAACAACCTACCATTGTTCCATCTAAACACTACAAAGATATTTTAGATCAACCAGTGGAAGTACTAGTCAATGATCAAGTAAAAAAACAATTCTTAAATATTATGTTTAAACAAATGAAGGCATTAAAGGAAGAAGAACCAATTCTCTTTAATGAAACATTACTACTAATGGATCTAAATAAAACACCAGATTCATTAGATTTAAATGAAGAAGCTGCCTTAAAGATTACCGCTACAGAACTAGTTGAAAGTGAAAAATCAAAGAAAAAAGAATTTCATTTAGTGGATCATGAATACATTGATTCTTATGAAGCTACTAAAAATGATTCTGAATTAATGGCTAGTCTATTTGGCGACTTACAAAACGAAAGAACCTATTCTATTGAAATCGAATCTAAAGGAGGAAAGAAGAATGACTTACAACACTAAAGTTTTTAACTATTCAAATCTAACTGAAGAAGATAAACAAATCGTAGTAGCTCAATTATTGATGCTAGATTCCATTGAAAATGTAATTACAGAATATACATTTTCTAATGAAGCTGCTGATAATCAATTAGAACGCATATCATATCAAGAAGGAATCAAAGCGCTCATTGAAGCTAAACAATCCATGTACGATGACATCATTGAATGGATGGTTTTTGCGATTGAAGGATATGAACATGAAATTGAAGAAGTTGATACAGATGATTTCTTCTATGGTTTATATCCAGAAAGTGAGAACAAATAATCATGGAAATAACACTTGCATTTAATGAATTTTCAACAGCCAATCAAGAAAAACGATTGGCTTTTTATTTGGAAGAATTAAAGAAAGAGGTAGCTTAATGATTGAAAATAGAAAAGTATTGGATAACGTAAATGCATTACTTAAATATGAAAACGTTAAAGACTACTTGTTTATAAATGTGATTAATGCCGATACTCATAAACAAGAATTGGAAAACATGCCGCATACAATTATTGGAGATCTAGCCATCATATATCGTGTCATGATTCAAACAACAGATGAACGTTTTTGTTCGGCTAAAGTAACGAATCAAATGATGGATGAGTATGGAATTGATGTAGCTACTCTGCATAAAGATGCACTTGTTTCTTCACCTAAAATCATGATTCCCAAGTATATCCCTATTGAAACATTTCTATTAGGAGTGCCCGAAAATGTGGCCTATCGTGAAAAGGATAAACAACTTATTATCGTATCTAACGAACATAATACGGGTGGTGCTGCATCCATGTTTTATCCAAATCTATTAAATGAAATAGCCTCTAAGTTGGATCGTGATTTATACATTATCCCATCTTCTACGGATGAAGTTTTGGTTTTAAGTGATTCACCAAATCTAAATCAAGAACACGTTAAAAATACATTGCATTATGTAAATAATACGATTGTGGATGAAGATCTAAAGCTATCAGATACTATTTATCATTATTCAAAAGAAGAACGTGTCTTAGAAAAAGCTGATGATTATCAAAAGCGAATTCATAAACAGCAGTATTCGCAAATCTTACATTAGGAGATTTTCAAAATGATAAAGTACGAAGATATCTTAAAGAAAATCAAATATTATGAGGATCGAAAAGCTAAAAACGATGAAAAGCTTGCACAATTAAATGAAGAAAATTTAACACTTACTTCTACTTTAAAACTCTTAAATCAAAAGAAGGAAGTATTAGAAAAGATGGAATCTGAATTATCAGATCTTATTCCATCTAAAAAGAAGGATGTAGCCAAATAGTTGTCTACACTTGTAGCAAGCAACGTCTTTGACCGACCAAAGACATATATTTAGGGATTATCCCTAAGACCCAATACCAGGAGGAATATCAAAAATGGATATGGATTTATTACTACACTTATTAACCTTTGTTAGTGGAATGATTGTTGGCATCACATCTCTTTTATTCATTCAAGGAGCAACCTGTAAAGAATATGAGAAGAAGGAATAAAAGAATTGAAATCAAGATGACCGAAGATGAATTAAAGCACTTAAATCATCTTGTAAGACAATCTAAGTTATCTCGTGAATCATATCTAAGAATGATTATTAATGGTCTAATTCCACGCGCTTCTCCTAGTGAAGAATTGATTGATACAATTTTGCTTCTTAGAAATATCTCAAATGATATCTATCAAATATCAATCAACCATTCTAGTATTCAAAAATATCAGGAAGACTTTAAGTTACTACAAGACCAAATCAATCAGATTATGATTTTGATTCGACAACCTACTAATTTGGAGGAGTTATGGCAATCACAAAAATATGGGCAGTAAAAGATGATTTGAATCGTGTCCTTAAGTACATTAAAAATCCGGATAAGACAAAAGAAGAAATGAGTGATGGATTAAAGGAAGTATTAACCTATACAACACAAGGCTATAAGACTAATGAAAAAGAATACATTACCGGAATCAATTGTGATCCTAAAACCGCATTATCGCAAATGATGAATACAAAGCTTTCCTACAATAAAATGGATGGAAGACTCGCCTTTCATGCGGTGCAATCTTTTAAACCAGGAGAACTTACACCTGATGAATGTCATAAACTTGGTGTACAACTTGCTAAACAGATGTGGGGAAATCGATTTGAAGTTGTTGTTTCTACTCATTTAGACAAGGAACATTTGCATAATCATTTTGTCGTTAATTCCGTTTCCTGGGTAGATGGTAAAAAGTATGACAATAAAAAAGCGGATATTGATCACTTTCGAGAAATCAATGATGCCATCTGTAAAGAACATGGTTTAACTACAATCACAAAGCCGGAAGCAAAAGCAATGAATTATGGTGAATGGAATGCCGAAAAAAATGATGGAATCTATTTTCGTAAGATTATTCGTTACGATGTAGATTCCGTCTTATTGTATGCAAGAACTCCAGAACAGTTTAAAGCTGCACTTGAAGAAATTGGGTATGATGTAAATCTGAGTGGGAAACATTGGACTTTAAAACATCCTCAATCCAAAAGAACGTTTCGATTCTATAAACTCACTCGCGATAATCGGTATGATGAAGAACATTTAATGGAACGTATCAACAGTAACTTCTTATTCCCTATGCAGTCATCTGTTCCAGATGTTATACCCTGTAAAGAATATCAAGGAAACCATAGAAAATTGAGAGGAATCAAAGCGATGTATATTCGATATTGTTTTGAATTAGGTATCTTAAAGCCAAAAGGCATACCACAAAAATATCCAAGTCCAGCACTTAGAAAGGATTTGATTTATATGGACAAAATTACAGATGAAAATACATTCATTGGCAAGCATAATCTTGAAACAGTGGAAGATGTGCTTGCTTTTAAATTGGAATTAAACAATCAAATAGAAAACTGGATGAATCAAAGAAGATCCATTTACAACAAGATTAAAAGATGTCGTAATCATAATTTAAAACAACAATTAGAGCAAGATCGAGATACGCTCACTTCTAAAATTGCACATGGGAAAAAGGAAATCCGAATATGCGAAGATATAGAAAAGAGAGTACCTGATATTGAAGAAAAGCTAAAAATGGTAAACGCATTAGAAACGGAGCGTATGCAAACACAAAAAGAATACGAAAGGAGCTTGAATTTATGAACAGTGCCGATACGGCGGATCAGATGATGAAAATGACGTTAGAAGGTATTCAGGTAGCTGCTGAAATTGGATTAAAAGCTGGTGGAACAGCTGCAAAATCTTTAGCTGTTACCTTGTATGCCATCATTTCCGATAATAAGAAAATCAAAGGGAAAACAAATCTAGATAATCTATTAAAGTCTGGAAAAGAATTAAAAGTTTTTGCGATTCATCATAAGGATTTAGAAAAGTTCTGTATAGAAGCTAAACACTATGGTGTTCTCTATTCTGTATTAAAAGAAAAGAACAATACAGATGGAATTGTAGATATCATGGTCAAAGCAGAAGATGCTTCTAAGATATCTAGAATGGTAGATAAATTTGATTTGGCAACCATTGATACAAAAGCCATTCGTGAATCTGTCTTATCACAAAAGGATATAAAGCCAATGAGTGATGAAGAGCATGATGAATTATTATCCAAATTAATGGATGAAAAAACAAACCCCGACAAGGCTCGGACAAGCAAGGGCGGTACTCCGTTCGAGCCATCTTCAAAAACATTGAAGAAAGAAAGCAAGAAGAAAACCGTCGAAAGAAAAAAATCAACAGCTACTATGGATAGACCTTCTGTTCGTCAGGAATTAAAAGATATTAAGCAGCAACAATTAAAATCTTCTGCACCAAAATATCCAGTAAGAAAGAAATCAAAAAAGAAAGTGAGATAACAGATATGCGTAACTGGTTTAAGAAACAAAATGATGAAATGATTGAACTCCAAGTTGATGATACAGAAAGAAGAATCATTGTGCGTGCTCTTGCAGATCTTAGAGATAAACAAAGATTAGCTCAAAAGAACTATGATTTTCTAGATTCATTGATTGTCAAAGTATGTGATGCTGATTCTGATAAATCAATGAGCTTAAACAGAGGTAGGTGATATATATTGATAAAAGAAAAGACGAAATTGTATTTCTAATACTGTTAATCGTTCCTGTAATTTGGTTTGGGTTATTAATTGCTCCATACATGGATAAAGGTTTACTATATGCCCTACCCAATTTAAATGAAGCCATATCCCATCCATTTCAAATCCAATGGACAAATAACACTTTAAAATCAATAGGACTATGTTTACTAACATATGGAATTACAGTTGGTATCTATTTATCATCATCCAAAAACTATCGAAGGAAAGAAGAATATGGATCCGCTAGATGGGCTAATCCTTTTCGGGTATGTAAGAAATATGCCGATAAGAATTACTTGTTGAATAAAGTCTTTTCTCAAAATGTAAGAATGGGCTTAAATGGCAAGAAACATCGTAGAAACTTAAATACACTGGTTATTGGTGGTTCTGGTGCTGGCAAAACAAGATTTTATGCCAAGCCAAATATCATGCAGTGTAATACAAGCTTTGTCGTACTGGATCCAAAAGGTGAAATTATTCGTAGTGTTGGATATCTATTGGAAGAAAATGGATACGAAGTAAAGGTCATTGATTTAATCGATATGTCAAAATCACTTGGCTATAATCCATTTCACTATATCCAAAGTGATAAGGATGTTCTTAAATTAATCACGAATCTGATTCGTAATACGACACCCAAAGGTTCTTCGACAAATGATCCATTTTGGGAAAAGAGTGAAACCGCACTATTGGAAGCACTGATGTTGTATCTATACCATTATGCTCCAGAAGATGAGCAGAACTTTACTATGGTTATGGAGATGCTCAATTATGCAGAAGTCAAAGAGGATGAAGAAGATTATGAAAGTCCTTTGGATGAACTGTTTAAAAGGCTGGAAATGATAGATTCTAATTCATTAGCATTAAAACAATACAAAATATATAAACAGGCAGCAGGTAAAACCGCAAAATCGATTTTGATTTCGGTTGGTGTAAGACTTGCTGCTTTTAACTTGGAAGAACTAGCATCACTTACCAAATATGACGAGATGGAACTTGAACAAATTGGAGAAAGAAAGACGGCCTTGTTTGCGATTATTCCTGATAACGATTCCACCTTTAATTTCATTGTAGGTATGTTGTATACACAATTATTTCAAATGCTTTATTACCAGGCAGATTATGTACATGGTGGAGAACTACCAATACCCGTACATTTCTTAATGGATGAATTTGCCAATGTTGCCCTACCAGATGAATTTGATAAATTGCTTTCAACCATGCGTTCAAGACAAATCTTTGTATCAATTATTCTACAAAACTTGGCTCAGATTAAAGCTTTATATAAAGATAGCTGGGAATCCATTGTGGGTAACTGTGATGAAACCTATTATCTTGGTGGTAATGAACAGAGTACCCATAAATATATCAGCGAGCTCTTAGGAAAAGAAACTTTAGATACCAATACCTTTGGTAAATCTTCAGGAAGAAGCGGAAATTATTCAACCAACTATCAACAGACAGGAAGAGAATTATTAACAGCGGATGAAGTTCGTTTATTGGATAACAATTACGGACTTCTTTTTATTAAAGGAGAGCGACCTATAAAAGATAAAAAATATGATTTATTAAAACATCCAAATATTAAGCAGACATTGGATGGAGGACGAGATCCTTATATTCATGGACAAGCACATCATTTCATTGATGACTGGCAAAATATCCTTCTTTCTAGCAATGAATACGAATTGTTAGATCAAGAAGAAGTAGAAAAATATGTAAAGGAGATCAAAGAGAATGAAGAAAGTAAAAACAATTAGAAAAGTATTACTCTTTGCCTACATGGCATTGATACTAGCAACAAACCTTACAGCACCTATCTATGCAGCTAATGATCCAGTTACTGTAGTCAATAACTTCAGTGACTTCATGTTTGGACTCATTCGAGCGATTGGAATGATTCTATTAGGCTTTGGAATTGTACAGGTTGGTTTATCTTTAAAAAGCCATGATCCAAGCCAAAGAGCAAATGGATTTATGACTGTTGCTGGTGGAATTATTATTACGTTTGCGAAAGAAATTTTAAACATTATTGTAGGTTAATGTATGGATGGAATCATCGATAACCTAACAAGTGCCATTAATACTTGGAATTCTAAACTTGCTGAAATATGGTTGTTGCTTACTGAATCACCAGAGTCATTTAAAGGTGGTGATATATGGAAAATCATTGTCAAAGTACATGAAGGCTTACAAGCAATTGGACTTGCCCTTCTTGTACTTTTCTTTGTATGGGGATTAATACGAACCTGTACAAGCTGGCAGGATGTTAAACGGCCTGAACAAGCCTTCAAACTATTTCTAAGATTTATCATTGCAAGAACTTTAGTACTTTATGGAATGGAACTTATGACGAAAATATTTGAAATCGTACAAGGAATTATCCAATCGATTACAGAAACTGTTGGACTTGGAGTATCTAACGAAACAGTAATTCCACAAGAAATTGTAGATGCTGTAAGTAACACCGGTTTCCTGGAATCTATTCCATTATGGGCAGTAACCTTGCTAGGATCTATATTTATCACAATCTTGTCTTTTGTGATGATTTTAACAGTATATGGAAGATTTTTTAAACTGTACATGTATACAGCTATATCTCCAATTCCGCTTGCAGCAGCTGCAGGAGAAAGCACCCAAAATATCGCTTTTACATTTATTAAAAGCTATGCAGGAGTATGTTTAGAAGGAGCTATCATCATCCTGGCATGTATTATCTTCTCTGCCTTTGCATCAAGTCCACCAGTTGTAGATTCAACAGCATCTAGTGTATCCATGGTATGGAGTTATATTGGAGAATTGATATTCAACATGTTAGTTCTTGTAGGAACAATCAAGATGTCAGATCGTATAGTAAAGGAGATGATGGGATTGTAAATATTTTATACATTATATATACTTCTTTTGAGGTGAACGATGAACGATAAAATGAAATATATTGCAGATGAGATTGGCAATTATATTTATGAAAACATTAACAATGATTATCTCGAATCAATTTTTTACTATGGTTTTAGCATAGAAGATTTAATAATGCAGGTGCTTTTCATTGAATGTAGATTTTCATATTTAAAACAAGCAGAAACACATCCATTAACTTATTTTGTAGATAAAGAAATTGAAGAAAAAAAGCTTGATAAAAATATAGATTTTGATTCTATACGAAAACAAAGAGAAAGAACTATTAAATATTCAAAAGAAAGATTTAATAAAATCAGTGAATCTCTAAGTTCAAATATAAACATGCCCGATTATGAAACGAAAAAGATTTTTAATAATCAATTTCCTTCGCATGATTACTCAGATTTCCAATATTGGGAGATTTGTAATATTCACGATATGGAATTAGTCAAATCAATAGTTGATAGAAAAATAACGACAAAGGATTTCACTAACAATAGATTTAACAAAATGTCGAAACAATATAATGATTATTTCTCAAACCTTGTAAATAATTGTAATTTAGGTGAGAATACTATTTTAAATTCTCTCAAATATTACACTCTCGAATCAAAATATAATTTTGATTTTGTTTACAAGCTAGTCACAAGGTTAGTGAAAGACAATATTCAGTTAAACAACAATCATCTAGAAGCGATTAAAGCTTTAGTATATACAGGAAACACAATAACATGTGTTCTTAACAACTTTACAAAATTAAGCCAAAGCAGCTATATTTTTGAATATCCTTTGATAATGCAAAGAGATAGAATTATAAATTCTCTTATATCTGATCCAAAAAGTCCATCCGTAGAGAATTTTATAGGCGCTTACTTAGAAGCAAATGCCGTAGTCCAATTAATATTTGAAAACGATATGCATATAAAAGAATGGATATTTAAAAACGTAGAATTAAAAGATATGGAAACCTTTTTCGAAATTTTTAACGTATTCAGAACATTTGTTCCTAACAAAGCATGGGAAAAAAGCAAAATAAGATTAGCAAAAAAGATCTATTCTGAAATTTCTTTTGACTATAAAACTATAAATTCGAAAAATCGTCCATAGAGGCGATTTTTTTATAATGATAAGTTATAAGTGTACAAAAGATGTTGCAACACCATTGAAGTGTATAACAGGGAGGATAAACAAATGTATAACAATCTTGATTATATCGAACAACAAATCAGCTCTAATGAATTAATCTATATCGATACATGCTCTTTATTAGATGTGGTTAGGTTAAACAACTTTATTGATAGTGCAAAAATAATTTTCATTAAAAATGGCAAGAAAATTATCGTTCACTATAGCGTTCTTGAGGAACTATATAAGCTTAGATTTTCTGCTAATGATAAAAAGAGAAACAATGCCAGTGAAGCATTAGATATCATTTTCGATAACTCTGACCTTTTTGTTATTGAAAGCAATCCAGATACAGAAAAAGATACTGAATGTTTTGCGGATATGAAGTTATTAAGCACTTTATTTGAAAGAAGAAGAAATCATAAGCAACTTCTAATTTCAAATGATCACGCTTTAACTAGCGATGCATTTAACTTCAATAATCTTGCTTCAGTTTCTGGGAACAGAATTAATGTTTGCTATTTAAACCATTTTGGAAAAATGAATGTATGTGATTGTGTTAAAGAAAAGAAAAAGGAGATTAATTCAAATCAAACAGATATTCAAATCAAAACAACTAGCACTGTAGAACAAGAACCAAAAGTAATTGTTGAAAAAGAAATTATAAAGGAAGAAACTTCGGCATTGAAAAATTATGGAATTCCCGCATTAACCTTTATTTTTGGCGGTTTGTTAGGTGGTTTGGGAACATATTATCTTAAAGAAAACTATTAATTAGGAGGATTAAAAAAATGAATAGTTCAATAGAAAAAGCAACTAGCAAGTCATATTATTTGGAATCAATTGGTAGCATTCTAAATAATCCAAATGGAAAGTATCTAATCGGAGGAGCAATTGTTTGTTATATTCTCAATAAGATTATTGATTCAAACTATATACTTGAATCCACAATAGATGCAAATTCAAAAACACTTAGATTTAATATGGCACCGGTTAGTGCCAATTAAAAAATGGCAGAAGCTCACAACTTCTGCTTTTCTTTTACCCAAATAGAAAGAAGGAACTTATATGAAAGAAACTATATTAAATCAAATAATTTTAAAAACAGGAGACACAATTCAAATTCAAGAACCATCAAATTTACCTATGAGTCAAAAGATTATGTATAAGATTGAACATGAAGAAGATAAGGTAGTTATTCATAGCAATAATGGAAATATTGTTATACCGGTAGAAAACATATTATTTGCGACTTCTGTTCCATTTGATGATGGAGAAGCAGATGAAATCTAATTTTGAAATTAAGATCAATAAAGAAATACGTGATTATACCGAAAGCATACTTCTTGGCCTATCTTTACGTCAAACTATCTTTTCGATACTAGCGTGTGCTGTTGCGTGTGGTTTGTATTTTTTATTCAAAGAGAGATTTGGCACAGAAGTTACCAGTTGGCTATGTATGCTTGGAGCTGCACCCTTTGCTGCACTAGGATTCATCAAATTTCAAGGGATGTATACAGAAGATATTGTGAAGATGGCAATATCTTCTTTTGTGTTATCTGCAAGGAATTTGATTAATGTACCATTTAATCTTTATTATGAAATACTTGAACTATTCATTAATCAATCAAGAAAGGAGTCGATTGTACATGATAAAAAGCTACGAAAGATTGAAAAAGCTCAACAAAGAAAAAACAAGAGTGCCTAAAACTGTTCAGGATACCATCCCGGTAGATACAATCTATAAGGATGGTATTTTTAAATCCAGTAATAAATATACAAAGAGTTACAGATTCTTAGATATCAACTATAAGATTGCATCCGGAGAAGATAAAAACAATCTCTTTTTAAACTATAGTGATTTACTGAATTCTTTTGATTCTTCTGTTATGACAAAGATAACTATCAACAATCGAAAAGTGGATATCAAGAAGTTTAAAGAGGATATCTTGATTCCATTAAAACAAGATAACTTAGATCCATATCGCGAAGAATACAATAATATGCTTCTAGATAAGTTATCCGAAAGTGATGATATTGTTCAAGAGAAATACATTACGGTAACGATTTTTAAAAACAGTATAGAAGAAGCAAGATTCACCTTTTCTAGAATCACCACTGAATTCTCTACCCTATTTGCACGTCTTGGCTCTTCTTGCATTGAATTAAATGCGGAAGAACGATTAAAAATGCTTCATGATTTTTATCGTAGTGAAACGGAAGAGTTTTCTCTCGACATGAATGATTTGGCTAAGAAAGGTCATTCTTTTAAGGATTTGATCACGCCCAGAATGAGTAAATACCATAACAAATATTTTGAATTTGATGGCAAATATGGAAGAGTTCTTTATTTAAGCAATTATCCAGGCTTTTTAAAGGATGAATTTGTATCAGAGCTTTGTGATTTAAACAAGAATCTCATGTATTCCATGGACATTATTACAATTCCTACTGATGAAGCAGTTAGAGAAGTAGAAAATAAGTTTTTAGGTGTAGAAAAGAATATTACCGATTGGCAAATGAAGCAAAATCGTAACAATAACTTCTCAGCCATTGTTCCTTATGACATGGAGCTACAACGTAAGGAATGTAAGGAATTCTTGGATGATTTAATTGTACGAGATCAAAGAATGATGCTATGTAATATTACGGTTGTTCATCTTGCCGATTCATTAGAAGAACTGGATAAAGATAGTGAAACATTAAAAGCAGTAGCTCGAAAATATGTTTGTGAATTAGAAACACTCTACTTTTCAAAAAGACAATTGGATGGTCTACAAACAGCCCTTCCTATTGGAGTCAACAAACTCAATATCACTCGTACCCTGCTTACAGAAAGTGCTGCTGTATTTATTCCCTTTAGAGCCCATGAAATCATGCAGAAAGGTGGTATTTGGTATGGACAGAATGCCATTACCAACAATCCGATTCTTTGTAACAAAGCTTTATTACAAAATCCAAACTCTTTTGTATTAGGTATTCCTGGATCAGGTAAATCTTTTCTTACAAAAGAAGAAATTGAATTCTTAATTCTGTCTACGAATGACGATATTATTATTGCGGATCCAGAAGGCGAATATGATCCAATCATTAAAGCGATGAAAGGACAGATTATTCGTATTGGAACGAACAGTAAAGATTATATTAATGCCATGGATATGTCAGAAGGATATGGAGATAGTGGTAATGCGATTGCAGATAAATCTCAATTTATCATGTCTTTATTCGAACAGTTAGATACGAATCATGGTGGTATATCCCCTATTGATCGTTCTATTATCGATCGTTGTGTATCTTTGGTTTATCAGGATTGCATGAAAAATAACTATGTTCCTACACTAAAGCATCTTTACAACAAATTATTAGAACAAAGTGAACCAGAAGCTAAATCATTAGCTATTAAGCTTGAATTATTTACAAATGGATCCTTGAACATCTTTGCCCATGAAACCAATGTAGATATCAAATCTAGAATCCTATCTTTCAATATCTTTAATTTAGGAAAACAATTAAAAACGATGGGATTACTTGTGATTACGGATGCCATTATCAATCGTGTCAATGAAAATTGGAGAAAAGGAAAACGTACACATGTCTTCATTGATGAGATTCATGTTATCTTTGAAAATGAAGAAAGCGCGACCTTCTTTGCATCTGCATGGAGACAATTTCGTAAAAGAGATGCCTATCCAACGGGTATTACACAAAATGTTAAATATCTTCTCTCTTCTCAGCAAGGTACAAGCATGTTGTCGAACTCTGAATTTATTGTCATGTTGAATCAATCTGCCAACGATAGAGAAGATTTAGCTAGACTTCTTAATATTTCAGAAGAACAGATGGGATACATCACAAATGCACCAACAGGATCTGGATTAATCAAGTATGGTGGTTCTATTGTTCCTTTTGTGAATAAGATGCCAAAAGGATTATTGTACGATCTCAATACAACTAAACCAGGAGATAGAAAACTCCTATTCAACTAAGCAGAATTCACTTTCTGCTTTTTTACATACTAAGGAGTTGATGAATTTGAGAGATATTAAGACAAAGCAAAAAATGCAAGCTATTAAAACAAAAGACACAAAGGGAAATATTCAGCATTTTATTAAGCAACAGGCCATCAATAAACATGGTAGGAAAGTTGATAAAAAAGAGGATGCTCCTGTTAAATCAAATGCGCAAGTACAAGCTACAAATAAAGTAAGTGTTGCAGCAAAACAAACTGTAATTGAATCTAAACATCGTGCTACAAAGTTTATTAAACAAAAGCATCATGAATATAAGATCAAGTCATCTAGTAAGAAACCGATTATTGAATCAAATCATAATATTCATCCACAGAGAATTTCTTATATATCCAAGGCAAAGAAGCACGTTGTGAATAAAGTGAATACTTCAAAGATGAAAAAATCTACAGAACAATTTATTTCCAAGCCTATTGTCCAAAATACAACACATGCTTTAAAGAAATCATTCCATATTGTCAAAAAGAGTGTTTCTACATTGAATACACTCTTTTCTTTTGGAACGGGATTGATTTTATTGATTGTGATTACTCTGTTTATTGGAACATTTAGTGTGTTAGGTCAAGATGGTGGATCTAACAGTGAAATTATTTCTTTAAGTGAAGAAGTTATTGCATATGAAGATACCATTCGTAAATATGCAAAAGAATACGATATAGAAGATTATGTATCTTTGCTTCAAGCGATTATGATGCAGGAATCTGGTGGTAAAGGAACTGATCCTATGCAAGCTAGTGAATCAGGATACAATACAAAATATCCTAGAGTTCCTAATGGTATTACAGAACCGGAGTATTCCATAGATGTTGGTACACATACTTTTTCGGATTGTGTTAAAAAGGCAAATGTAAAAGATCCATCCGATACAGAACACATCTATCTAGCTTTGCAAGGATACAACTATGGATCTGGATATATTGATTGGGCAATTTCTAATTTTGGAGGTTATTCCAAATACAATGCACAACAATTCTCCGATATGAAAAAGCAAGAATTGAATGTATCAGGATATGGAGATCCATCTTATGTCGATCATGTTATGCGATATGTCGGTATTACCTTTAGAGGTGGAACCAATCCAAACTTTAATAACATAGAAGCATGGATTACAAAGAATCCATATGCTAAAACAGGCTTATATGGCCAATGCACATGGTTTGCCTGGGGAAGATTCTATGAGCTCTATGGATATGATCCTGACTTTACTGGTAATGGATGGGATTGTGTAGATGAACTACTAAAAGCACATCCAGATAAATTTGAAAGATCCACTACCCCAAAAGCAGGAGCAGTATTTTCTGGCATTGGTAAAAACCATGTTGGTATAGTATTAAAAGTAGATGGTAACAACATTACAATTCAAGATGGTAACTATGATGGTATTACCAATACGTTTGAAGATGCAAAAAAGGACTGGCAAACCAACACCTATACTCTTGATTACTACAGGTCAAGAATGGGTGGTATTGTATTCGCCAATCCAAAGTAAAAGTGGAGAAACCATCATCTCCACTTGTTTGTATTTTGATGTTGTTCAACAACTTTCTTTGCCTCTTCTTCTGTACGATACAATTTGCTTTCACGAACACGTGTTCCAGAAGTATCACAATCACCATCTGAAAATCGTATTGTACAGAATCCACCAGCATTACGAATAACAGTAGCTTTCTTGATAAAGACAGAAGAGGAAATAAAGTAAACAACATCACCTTCTTTAAATAGTTTCTAATTATCATCTCCAAATAATTAATTCACAAGTATATTTTAGAAGATAAAAAATTCTTGTCACTAAAATAATCCCATCGATTTTTCAATAGGATTAAATTTGATACTATAGTGATCTTAGCATTTTATCAATTGTTTTTTCTTCTGTTCTTTATTAGGGTGTACGCACAAATTTAATGTTGTACTAATGTTAGAATGCCCTAATAAAACAGGCTTTTTTCGGAGGTTGTTTCAGATCAGACGTCTCACTTTGGAAACTGCGTCCTCCGTGGCGTCAGGTCTTGAATGGGATTTCACAACATAAGCTGTATTCCCGATTTTATATTCACGCACCATTGATAGCACAGTTGATTTCTCGTTCTACATAATTTCACCATTTCATATACAAAACCATTCGTTAAGTTATAAAAGAGGCAGAACAACGGACGGCTGCTGGCACAGCTCCACGGGAGTCTCACCCCGACCCATGCTTGTGGGTGCGCGCGCAATGCTTTGTGGTCGTTCAACGCGCGAGTATCCTTAACCTGCCTTATATGTCATCGCCCGCAGGACACCACACCTGCTTTGCGGTCAGTGTTGATTGCTCGCTCCCATCGACCGATTTCTCATGCAGTTTTGCTTTTCATAATCCTTCCGTACCATCACGGAAGAACCCAAATCCGAAATATTTGATATTGTTAGACTTAGATACCTTGCTCTTCGTCATATTTGCCTTGAGTCCAAGCTTCTTCTCAATGAATCTCGATACACTGGTCATGCCCCTGTCTACAACTTTTGAACTGGCTACCAAAATCACACAGTCGTTCGCATAGTGTGTAAAGAGTAACTTTCTGGCTTCTAGTTCCTTATCCAATTCGTTTATTACTATATTGCTCAGAATAGGGAATAAGTTCCCATCTTGTGGAGTACCGATGATGACTCTCTGTATTCATCATCTGATATGGTCGAACTAACACACTTTTACTTTCATTTTAAGCAAATAGTTGTAGAATCTTAATAATAATTCTTAAAATATCATGCTACATTCCTAAAAGTTATTCGGCATATCTTCTGTTACAATTGAACTTATTGTGTTTCGTAATACTTTTTGATCCCATTCTCTTGCATTATGTGTTTCATTTAAATACTGATACAAAGTACACTGCATATATATATTTAAAGTTCATATAAGTATTTTAATCTACATTTCTCATCAAATAATTGACAAAATTCTTCATATTTAAATAAATCATTTTGTAACCAATATTGTTTTTCGAATAAATTTTCGTTTTGATACAACATGATTTTTTTCATTCCTTTAAAATACTGTTCTTGTCTTTCAGATATTTTGTATTCTTTACTTCTTAATTGATTATATAATAAATTAGCGTAATGACGAATTATACTGAAATACACTAGTTCATCTTCAAAATCAATTGATTCAAAAGAAAAAGTCCCAATTATTGAAGTTCCCAAATATTCAAGTACAGACTCTAAATAGTCAGTAACAGGAGAATTTCCATTATTTGAAGATGTACTTATTACAATACCAAGTTTTCCTATTAGTTTAAAAATGTGAATCCATTCTGCTATTCTATCAATAAAATTTTTCATATTTCCCGAAACTTGATGCAGATATACAGGGGAACCTAGAATTATAATATCTGCTTCACATAATTGTTTTTTATAATTTAAGATGCAGTCGTCAATATTACATTCTCCAGTATAAAAGCATCTATTACATCCTTTACAATTCTCTAGAGGTTGTTCACCAGGAGTAAAAATCTTATAATCTATATCTATATTTATTAGCTTTGTTAATTCATTTACAATATCATTTGTAACTTTAACTGTTCTGGAATTTACTCGATAACTTCCTACATAAGCAAATATTTTTAGCTTTTCATCCTTTTTATTCTGAATCACGATACCTACCTCCATATACCCGAAAGTACATCAACTCAAATTTAATTATTAATTATCCATACCTAATGATTTTTAGATATGTGTTAAATTGCAAATTTCTCTATATTCTAAACACGTTTTTAATAGCTTTTCATGATTTCCCGATGCAATAATAGCTCCTTCTTTCATATAATATATCCTATCAGAATCTTCAATCGAATTTAAACGATGTGTAATTATTAATTGAGTGATTTTTTCCTCCTTTAATAACTTATAAATTGCAAACTCATTCTCCACATCTAAAGAACTAGTAGCTTCGTCTAATATGATAACTTTTGGCTTCCTTATTAAAGCTCTTGCTAAAGCTATCCTTTGCATCTGACCTCCAGATAAATTTCCCCCTTGACTAGATACTATGGTATCTAATTTTAAAGGCATCAAATCTATTTCATTCCATATCCGCACTTTTTTCAAACAGTTAATTACATCTTCATCAGTATATGTTGTATTATCTAAAATTATATTATCT
>OGGK01000927.1_pt1 | contig 23260 bp, 20 predicted proteins | sample 1571171 | NCBI WGS metagenome assembly OGGK01 (sample SAMEA2581958, study PRJEB24529) | metagenome | biome: Human gut stool | place: China | collected 2011 | reverse complement strand
ACACTTGAAAAGTGCGAACATAAAAATAGTTTCATCAATATTCTCCTTTATAAATTCCGATTTATTATACTCTTTCTCCCATCTTCTTGCCCTTCGGACAAGAAGCATCCCCCTGTCATGAAATCCGATATAATTGATGACAGCAAACTTATAATAGGATACCGCCTGCTCATAAGTCCGCAACAAACCATCGGCAGATGTCATATTCTTTTCATGGCTTATCTCCCTCAAAAAACTATTTTTTCTTACTGATAGTTTAACAAAATATCAGCTACTTTTCAATGACAGCCTCTTTCTTCTCCCTCAGGGTGTCCACTGCCCACCGGAGAAAAACGGTGTAATATAGGACATAATAAAGCCCAAACCATTGATAATTGCCCATGTAATCGCAATCCTTTTCAGCCATGCTCTCGATTCGTCAACCGTTCTGCCGCTCCGAGAAAAATTCATTAAAAGAAGCGCTATTGCCGCCGTCACAATCGCTGCAATCGTAGAAATCCCTATAATTTGCTTATAGACATCCTTCATAATCTCAGACGCTTTTTCCCAAACAGTAACGGCATAAACCGGTCGAATCCAATATGCCTGCATCGTAACCACACAGAAAAATAAATGTCCAAGCTGTGGAATACTGATATACTTCTTCTCTTTACTGTTCTTTTTCATAAGCTGCCTCCTTATTTCAGGTACAAAAAAACACCTGAATCATAAAAATTCAGGTGTTCTTTGCTGTCTGTATATTTTTCGATACTATCATTATATAATAGAAGAATTTCATTGTAAATTCCAGAGATGTTCCAATTTCGTTCCAATCATATGCCAAAAATGTCTCTGCAGAACGAAAATCCGCTCCACACATTTGCAATGGTTCGCAAAACTTAAAATATTTCGTATTTGCGCCTTTCCTCACAGTTTTCGGAACGGCGCAAATAGTCCTTAATACACATTCAGCAGTTCTGTCACAACATCAGAATGATTCTTCTTCAAATCAGACAGTTTCCATTCCGGATAATTCTGATAAATGCGTATGGAATTCGGGAACATTTCGATATTCTTCTCGAAATATTTTTCCTTTTTCTCTACATAATCTTTGTTGCCCTGAGAGGTATTCTTTCTTCTCGATATTAAGACAAGGTTCCCCAGCTTATTTGTCCATTCTTCTCGTTCTGCCGCAGAAAAATCTTTTACCCATTGACTATCTGCGGAAGGATTGCGAGGAAGAATATGTTCTATGCTTGCGATTGCCTGCGGAATCATAGGTGTAGAAGAACCTCTGTAAATGAGGTCTAATTTTAGAAGCAGATACTTTGCAAATGATCTTCCGTAAATATCTCCGTTGATGACTCTTTCAAAATCATTTTTGTTAATGTCGAAAGCCTTTGATTGGAGCAATACTGCGGAATCCTGACTTGCTTCAATCTCACGCAGAATGGCGTTTACATTTTCCATTCTCACGGTTGGAGTAGCAGCAGTAATCCAATCCGCCGATAACTTGCGGTCCAGTGCTTTCAGAAATGCAACAAAGCCCCGTCTGCGGTATTTCCGATAATAATCTAAAACGGGTGCGATCCAGTAATCCGCACCAAATCCCGTTTCCATCAGCTTCAGATAGTTTGTAATTTCGTAATCGCCGGTTGCCACAGAATGATCCGTATCAAATACCTCCTGATATGTATGATAATAAGAATAAAGCAGCTCGAAGGTATCTCTCCCACGGCGCAGGATTGGGGTTCTGGGGACATATTTTTTCTGTGTACGGTCATATTCCTGATTGGAATAAACAAACTCATCAAATTCCTTTAATAATGTCGTTGTCTGCTTTTTCTTAACAAGAATTGTTCTGATATGTGAAAGAAATTTATCGAAGTCCTCGCCAAAGTACGTCTCCATTTCTTCCCATCTTGTTGCCCAGGATGTTCTGTCTGCAGCGGAGAGTTCTTTCAGATTTTCTGCCTTCAGAATATCACTGCTCGAAAGCTTAACCCCTCTGTTATTTAACACCGTAAACAGCTGAAAGGCATCCTGCAGTTCTTCTGTCGCAACATAAATCATCAGAACCTTATTTAAAAAATAGGACAGGTATCCAATAATTTCACTCTTGTTTTCTTCAAGGAATTCATGGGCAACCAGCATGGCATTCGCCATATTTCTAATAGATATATTGACATCCTTCGCCTGCATCTTTTCTTTCAGAAGCGCATCGTCACATGTACCATGTAGCGGCTTTATATGCTCGTTCACAAAATCTCTGACATCCGAGCGGATATTAAATATAATCCGCATCCGTTCCGGCTGCTGTAAAATGGCATCCTCCGCCTGATAAACAAAACCGGCTAACGAATTCTGATATTGCGGATAATCTGTAAGCATATCTCTCATACACGCTAAAATCAGAAAAACCGTTGTAATTCTTTGCTGACCATCCAGCAATTCATATTCGGTGTAAGAAACATTGTTCTCAGATTTCTCATTTATTTTCAATACCATGGAGCCGAGAAAATACTGCGCCTCCTTATTTTCCCGATAAGCAGATATTGTATCATCCAGAAGGTCTCTTACCTGATCGGTATCCCAGACATACGCCCTCTGGTAATCCGGAATACAGTACCACATATTGAATATCTCTCGAATCACCTTTTTCTCACATTTGATTTCAGTTGCCATATTTGCCTTCTCCTTCCGGTAAATCAGCTATGCTCGTAATTTTCTTATACTATTTATTCAAAAAGTTCTAGCTCGTTCTCAATCAAATCTTCTGCCAGATATTTTGCATCCATATTTTCTATTCCATAACTGTCATTTGAAATTTGTTCAGCGAGTTTACTGGAATAATAAATATCAAATGCCTTCCGCAATTCTATTCCTTTCATTTCAGAAATTGCATTGATAATATCATTTTCCAAATTTTGCTTATAAACTTTTTCCAACGCTTTCTTATCTACCATTGTTTTCCACCTCATATGCTCTTTTAAAAGTGATAAGCCGATTCAATGCTTCCTGATTTACAATACAGATTTGATTATTCATCTTATAATATCGCAATTCCTCTAAAACTTTTTCCTTATCCCATAATCCTCTAAAATACATATCTACAGTCTTGAACACATCATCATCTGCAACATTTCCTATAATAATGTCATATTCTTTATTTAATGGCTGTCCTTTTCTACATGCACATACAAAATCAAGCCATTTCTCATTCTCTTTCTCAAAAGATAATACCTTGAAATTATCCCATTCTTCAGATAATTCATAAACATTAACTATTGCAACCTTTTCCTGTCTCATGCCCTTTCGAACTGCCCATTTCTTTGCCTGGTTCTCAAAAGTTGTGATGTAAAAACCTTGGCCAAAATCTAAATAGTTTTTCGAATGTATTACATCCAGATTTTTTATAATTTCTGTTGATCCATGATATACAATCATACATTAACTCCTTTTTCTCTCACATAATCAGTAATATCTTCTACCAGATATTCCTTTCCCTGTGTATGAAGAACATCGTAACATTTAATAATATAATTATCTAAAATTCCTGTTGTGTTTAATATTTTATACACTTCGGCTGGAGACATCTTCCATTTTTCCGCAAGACTATATAACACGAATATCGAAAAACTCAATTCTTTTTTCTCACACATAATCACTACCATCCTTTCTCTCATATTTATACTTAGATTATAACAAGTATTTTATGTTCATACACCAATTTTTTCAATTATTATGAAAAAAGCAGGTAATGAAAAGGCTCAAAACATCTTCATCCACTCGTTTTTCACCTATCACCAAATGCAGAACGACCACCTTCACCTAAACAGCACTATCTTTCGAAACATTTAAATATTGTTTCACTCTTGTAAGTCCTTTAATATGTTGGTTTTGTTTGTGTTATCACATATTCTCCACTATTTTCTATCAAATATAATACACGATATAATGGAACACTTTTTTCGGTATTATATTGCCGTATTTTATTCCAATTTATTACTATGCAACATCCTTCAGCATGAACAGAAGCTGTCCATCTTCTTTTGCCGGCAGTCCCGGTGCAAATCTTCCTGCTGTGCCTTTCTTGAATTCCGCTGTGACCTCTTTTTCCTCACGTTTCCACAGAATACCGAACGGTGGATTGCTGATAAGATACCATCCCCTGTAAATGCGGATTCATCACCAGCTACAAGAAGGTCACTCATAAGATAGATGATGTCACGGCTTGTGAAATGTGCTCCGGCTTCTTCGTTATATGATTCAGAGAATCTACGAACAAGATTTTCAAATATATATCCCATATCAACCGCACTGATTTTCTCAGGTGAAAAATCGCCCTTGTCTGTACAGAAATCAGAGATTACCTGATACAGAAAACCTGCTTCTTCCGTAAATTACTGAAATAAATTATTTAAAAACAGCCGGAACGATTTTCTGCTGTTCTACATCCACTATGCCGTAGGTATTCAGTCTGAGTTTCGGAATAACCGGAAGGCTGACAAAGGCAAGTGTCATAAAGATACCGCAGTCCTCCGACACGCCATGCGCTTTGAGGGCATCCTCCAACGCCTGCATTTTCTCCGCTACGCTCTCTGCACTTTCGGTACTCATTAGACCTGCAACCGGAAGTGCAACTTCTGCCATGACCTGTCCGTTTGCCACAAATGCAAGACCGCCTTTATTTTTACGCACAGTGTTTCCTGCCAGTACCATATCCGCATCATTGTCACCTGCCACAATCAGGTTATGGGAGTCATGCGAAATGCTTGATGCAACTGCCCCACGTTTCAAGCTGAAATTTCCGAGAAAGCCAATACCTACATGTCCGGAATGATGATGCCGCTCAAAAACAGCCAGTTTTACAATCTGCTGTTCTGTATCCACGCCGGGTGCTGTGTTCGGATGCTGTTGGAATGGTATAATCTTTTCCTCTGTAAGCAGCTCATCCTGACGCAAGCAGATTATGCGTTCATAGTCACCACTCTCACGCAGTTCCAAATCCCGAAGTGTGATTTCATCCATATCAAACGATTCCATAACGCGTGCAAAGCGCGTGTTGTCAATCATAAGTGATGCAGGCTTGAGCATTTTTCCGCGTTCTGCCACAAGTGTACCGTTTTTGTAAACCTGTTCCACCGTAAAATGCTCTAAATCCGAAACCACAATCAGGTCTGCCAAATACCCCGGTGCCACAGCACCGTGCTGCTTTAGCCCAAAATACTGTGCAGGAATCAGTGTTGCCATTTTTACCGCTATTGTCGGAGCTGCGCCGGCTTGGATGGCTTTACGGATGTTATAATCAATATGTCCACTGTGGAGCAGATCGTCGGGGTGCTTATCATCCGTCACCAGCATACAACGGCTGCAATAGGGCTCCTGAAACAACGGCATCAACGCATCCATATTCTTTGCAGCAGTACCCTCGCGAATCATGATGTATTGTCCGCGTCGAAGCTTGTCCATCGCTTCTTCTATGTTGGAGCACTCATGGTCAGACTGCACGCCTGCCACAATGTAAGCATTCAGGTCTTTATCATGCAAAAGCGGTGCATGCCCATCCACAATCTTTCCTGCTTTGGTGCAGTCACAGATTTTCTGCAAGACCTTCGGGTCACAGCGCACAGTCCCATACGCGTTCATCAGCTCGGCAAGCCCAAGCACACGAGGATGACGGTAGTAAGGCCGTAGCTGTTCTGCGTCCAGCACAGCACCCGATTCATCCAAGTCTGTCGCCGGCACACAGGAAGGCAGCATAAAATAAACCGAAAGCGTCAGGTCTTTTGTTGTTTCCAGCATAAACTCCAAGCCATCAAGCCCCGCAACATTCGATATTTCATGTGGGTCTGTGATAATTGCGGTAGTGCCATGCGGCAGAACTGCTTGTTCAAATGCCGTCCCACAGAGCATGGAGCTTTCAATATGGATATGCCCATCAATCAGACCCGGGCAGACGTAACTGCCACGCAGATCAACTTCTTTTCTGCCCCGATATTCACCCACACCTACAATATAGTTTCCGCTGATGGCAATGTCAGCGGTTTCGATTTCATTGGTAAACACATTGATGACTCTGGCATTTTTCAAAACAAGATCGGCGCAAACATCCCCCCTGCCTGCCGCAATCCGATTCTTCAGCACATCTGGCTGCATAGATACCTCTCCCCTCTAACTTTCCGTTAAATATTTCATATTTGCTCAGTTCTTCCCCATTCTCACGTGTTTCGGAATGGCGCAAATAGTTTTTTCATCATTGAAAGCTTATCCTGCCAATTATATATTAGTATACCATTGACAGGATATTTTTCAATGTGCCGGAAAGCTTTTTCATTCGTATCTCAGCAGAAGGATTTATTTTCCTGCCACCCTGCCTTCACCGCCTCTTGAGCGGTTCATTGCAGGGGAATGCTCTTTGATTTTCTGGCGTTCGTGCTCGCGTCTGGTTACCGAGGTCGATCTGCCATCCGCCTTTTTCCATTCAAAGGCACCTCCCTCGTTTTGCCCGTTAGACATCTTTCCGTTGTAGCAGTGCTGCTGCATCCGTCTTTTCAGATTGTTTGTTTCGCCGATATATGTAAGCGCTCCTTCTGCATTTCGGATGCGATATTCCCCTGCGCATTTGGGCGGTTCAACACCCTTTTTCGTTGTTGGATTGTATTTGCTTGGTCTTCCTGCTTTGTATGTAGACATAAAATCTCCTCCCTTGCCTATCTTGTTTTTGTTTGGTTTATTGATGTGTCGGTTCTGTTTAATAATCGGCATTTACCAGAGCAAGTCTTTCTGTACCTGCATCCGCAAATACATACGCCATGCCTGCTGTAGCTCCGACAACTGCGCCAATTGCCGCGCCTTTTTTTACGGATTTCTCAACGAGGTCTGCAATCGCACCGCCCAGCATACTGCCCAGTTCTGTTGCCGCAATGATTGTTCCGAAGGGTTCCATATCCATTCCTCCTTTACTTTTTCCTGCATTTTTTTCTTACTCTATTCCAATATACGGAATTCGGCATCTTTTTCTTATGACTCTGTCCCCTTTCATATAAAACAATTTTGTGTTCCTTATTATTACTCTCTTTTCTTTTTTTGCTTTTTTCAGGGAAAATTGAAATTTTTTTTGATTTTTTTAATTTCATTTTCCCTTTGCTTATATCTCTGCATAAAAATTTGGTTTTTCAAAGATAATCGAAAATTTTTTTAATTTTTTTGGCTAACCTCAAAAAATCCTGCGATTTCGGAGCCAAATTTATACCGAAAAAAGGGGGTTAGCCGGACGCAAAGTCAAAGCCCGACACAAAATAGCAATTAAATTTAGAGAATCTATTGAAAAATAAATGCTTTATCTGTATAATGAATTTGCGAATTGTATAATATTATTTAATTTTTGTTACACGAATTGTATCCTTTTGCTGATGCAATTCGCACCCTCACGGGGACTGTAACCAGACCGTTAAACCAAAAGTACCACGGTCTAAGGGATGCAATTCGCACCCTCACGGGGACTATCAGCCTGTCCATAATAACAGGCGTAAAAGATTTACAACGTGAAAAACCCCTCCTGTTGTAGTTTTATTGCTACAATAGAAGGGGTTTTCTGCCAATTTTGTCTGTTCCTTTTGCCATAAGCCTGCCTTTAGACAGCAAATTTTGCTATTGTGTTCCCATTTCGGCACATAAATTGATTTTCAGTATGATTTATGCCGTAATCAGCATGCTTCAACCTATCCTGACAAAAACAAAAGGAACCTTTTTATCCTCACCGCCTTTTGTTTCAACAGGAATAATTTCCATGCCGCACTGCAGCACAAAATCAATTTCCCCATTTCTGCTTGAGAAATATCTCGGCATTACATCAAACTGCCCCCTAAGCTGCTGCAGAACATATTTTTCCGTCAGTGGGCCTTTGAACTGATAGGTTGACTTTAACAGGATTGCACTGTTATCAATGCCTGAATGTGCTTCAACCAAGAAGAAACACATTCAGGCATTCCGCCTATGATAAGATAATTGTTATAGGCTCCCAAAAGCCTATTATGAAAAATTTCTTCTATCTGCTGTTACTTATGGATACCCTCATAATAAGTGAACAAGGGTGCATCTGTTGCTTCCAGGAACTCCTCAAAAGTCAAAGGAAAAATATCTAATAAATTTACCATTCCAACCGGATATGATTTCGGCTTTGCAAGAAGTGTTCCCAGAAGGCTCCCTTTAAAACCATTGGCTTACGCTCATCGCTCGATTTTCATGCCACTAATTTCCCCATAGCTGTTCTTTTCAAAGTATCCCCTCCTTTTTGTAAGTCTAGCATAACACATTTTTTTCAATGATTTTAATTGTATTTATCACATTTTTTCGCTATTTATAAGTATAAAAAACACATTTTTCCAACTTTTTCATATCGTAAATATACATTTTATTTGTATACTAATTTACTGTTCCATTAACGTCATACTTTCCAGCAGCAATCTCACCGGGACCGGCGAGCTTTGGATCAACGCAAAAAGCTGGATTTTTTGTCCCATCCTCGTCATACCACCATGCAGACGAATGAAGAACATTCTTCCCATCATACTGGATATCGTTGATGTCTTTTCCCTTTACTACTGTGATTTTTCTCGTTACACTACCTTCGCCTGCTGCTTGTGCAGTAAGTGGTGACTGAATAAAAGGCAGTGCAACTACCAGAGCAAGCAAAAGTGCAAGAAATCTTTTCTTTTTTTGCATACTTCTTCACCCTTTCTTTTTTTGCAAATAGAAAAGAGATACGATTTTTCGTATCTCTTTCTTTTAGCTATTAAATTCAGTTTTAAAATAACTTAGTCGGAAAACATAATAACCCAATGAGAACCTTCATGGCCTACGCCTGCATATTTCCATTTTGTATTTAACATATTTTCCTTATGCCCTTTAGTCGAATTCATCCATCCATTAACTGCTGTTTCTGGACTATACCAACTACTAATATTTTCAGAAATTGACTTTGTTTCATAAGAATTATCTACTTCATATACGACTGTTCTAAAATCTTTTCCGTTCGGTCTTGTATGTCCCCATGCTTGTGTAATTTCTTTTGCTCTAATTTGTGCTGCCTTTGCTAATGTAGAATCTAATGCAAGAGAAGAAACACTAACTTTTTCACGCTCCTCGTTAACCAAACGAATTACTTCGTCGGCATAGTTGCTTTCATCCTTAACAGCGGCTTCTTCCTGCTTTTGCTGTTCTTGCTGATTCTTGTTATTTTTCAAATTAGTTTCTTCCGATTCAGTTTGCAATCTTTTTGTATCACCTTCTCGGATATTAGCATATTCCAGCACATCACTGTATTTCGGGAACTGTTCTACAGGTTTTGTTGTGATTTGAACAGTTTGCGATGCACTATCCCATTTAATATCAGAATAAGTGCATTCAGCAATATCTCTGATACCAAGTAAGGTTCTGCCGTTAATTGTAGCAATCGGAACTGTCACAGGAGCTTCTTTGGTTTGATAGGGAGTTTTTCCATCAATACGGCTGCTTCTGGTTTGATGCTCAATATTGATATTGGTTTGATAGCCTGCCCAATAAGTATCAGATTTTTTAACGATATTTTTTAAGACAATATCATGTTCCTGCTGAAACTGTCCATCTACTACTGTATTACCATAATAAGTAAACCATTCAACATCCCAGCCCATTTTTTCTGCCACTGCTCTTACCGGAACCATAACACGCCCATTGATATTCACAGGCTGCTGGTCACCAAAACTTACTTTTTGGCCATCTACCGTTACAGTGATGTTGTCAGCTGCAAAAGCTGTCGGAACAGCACCGAATACCATTGCCGTTGTCAGCAGTGCAGTTACCATTCTTTTCTTCTTCATAGTATCTCCTCCTTGATTTTTTTCCAGAGAAATGGTTGATTTCATTTAACCGTATTTTACCATAGCGGAAATACGATTTCATCAAATCGAACACCCTAATTTGCAAAAGTCGGAAAATTTATTTCATTTTTCCTATCGTTCTTTTTCATTTTAATCTCTTGATACAAAAAAGAGCAGCTGTAGCATCCGCTCTTTTCGTAGTTCCTATCGTATTTCACCTTTCTCGCTTTGGGACACCGTGTCCCGAAGTACAGGTTTCTCTTATATTATCTATTTTTTGTTCTCAGTCTACTTCAATCCAAATATTCAACCAAATCACTGATCTCGCAGCATAATACCTTAGACAAAGCAATTAAGTATTGTACCTGAGCTTTATTGATGTTCTTCTGCCGCTGTTCATACTGCTGAATTGTCCGAATTGGAATGCCCGCTAATTCCGCCAGTTCCTTTTGGCTTAAGCCTGCCTTTTGGCGTTGTATTTTCAGATTTGTTCCTTTTTTTCGCTCTTTATACAGAACATTCATTGCATCAACAAACTGCCGGATGTCCATTTCATGGAAAGGATAATACATACTCATTACCTCTTTGATTGGCACATACAGGTTAATCTCCTCAAAGGACATACCTGCTTCCCATTGATAATAAGCCAATGCCCATCCTGCCCAGTATTCTTCGCTTCGGTTTCCTGCATACATCGGTTTTATTCGTTCATTTTCGATTCCACTACATTCCAGCACCTTATATGCCAGTTCAACGCCTGACATTCCCACCAAAAGCTGAAAATCTCCTTCTCCAAAGCGTTTTGCAATACCGGAAGCAAGGAACAATCCCCAAAAGTCCTCGACTTCATATTTCAAATCATATACGGCAAAATCCAGCATCCGACCGAGTGCCGTTCTTGCCTTTTCCAGATAGACCTTATCGTAAGCGTGGATCATCACTCGTCATCTCCTCATCTATGATCTGCGTAATATAAATATCACCTTTCTGTCTCCTATTTCTTTCTACATCGAAATATTCTCTGCGAGCATTTTTGTCCCGGAGCATTTTCTTCTGATACCATTCATCTGCAGCTACGATTTCATATCCGCAAAATTGTATCTGCAAGAATGCCTTTTCACTTTTTAAAACAAACTGTTGTCCAAGTTTGCCAAGATACATTGCATGATTTAACTGGCGGAAAGAAATTGTACCATTGATAAAATCCTGCGCAAATGAGAAATAGCTATCATCTGCACGATAACCGATAATTGCATCATACCGCTCATAATCAATAGAAAATTTATCTAAAATATACTCCTTCGCCTCAAGTGCCAGCCCTGAAGGAATATCAAACTCACGATTTTGCAAAAGAATTGCCAACCAGTGCAAAATACAATACTGACCATCATTCAAATTTAAGATATTAAGACCGTTACAATCCAATTTATAGCAGTTTGCATATCCATCTGTATCCTTCTTTACACCCCACTCTTTTGCCATGTCAATGCTATCTGTGCAATAGAACCCCAGACCATAATCATTATATTTTTCCCCTTGTCCATAAATAGGCTTCTCAATTATCTTTTCGGAACCATGGTATAGCTTTCTCATTACTTTCATCCCCTTCCTATCTACAATTATACTTCTTTAGGAGTATAGCGTCAACCAGATGTATTTATACACGATAAAAAAGAGCTTCCTTACGAACTGGTACGACATATCGCTACTGCGCTGCACACAACTGCATGGTATCTGATCGGCTGGGAAACTAATCCCTCCCTAGCTGAGATTTATAATCAAAAGACAAACGAAGAAACACTGTTTGATGATGATTTAATGAAAACTCACTATTATCCATTTTCCGACAGAGGACTGCTCCCCCTAAAATGTGCCGAAATAGGAATATAACATAAAAATTTTAACATTATGTTCCCATTTCGGCACATAAATTGATTTTTGGTATGATTTGTGCTATAATTGGAATAGTACTTACTGAAGGTGATTATATTGGTTGAAAGAAAAGAATATTTGGAACGACTGTTCCAATGGAAAGATGAACAGGTAATCAAAGTAATAACCGGCATCCGGCGTTGTGGTAAGTCCACCCTGCTCCTGCAATATCAAGCATGGCTGAAAGCAAATGGGGTTTCTGCAGATCAGATTGTTTCTGTCAATTTTGAGGAACTGGAATACGAGGAACTTCTGGACTATCGGAAATTATATGAATATCTCAAAAATCACTTATGTGTTGGGAAAAAAACTTATATCTTTCTGGATGAAATTCAGAAGGTAGCCGCATTTGAAAAGGTGGTTGACAGCCTGTATGTTAAGCCGGATATTGATATATACATCACCGGTTCCAATGCATATATGCTATCCAGCGATCTGGCCACTCTGCTAACCGGGCGATATGTTGAAATCAAAATGCTGCCACTTTCATTTAAGGAGTTCCTCGACATTACTGCTCTTGATGCCGAACAAGGTCTTGCAGAGTATTTGCGTGACGGCGGACTGCCTTATATTGCTGTAATGAATCGTACCTCAGAAAAGGTCGAAACCTATTTAGAGGGCATTTACAATACCGTTATTGTAAAGGATATAGAGGATAGACAAGCCAGAAAAGAGAGCGAACCAGCAAAAAGAAAAATTACAGACATTACTTTACTGAAAACCATTGCAAAGTATCTTGCCAGTGTAGCCGGAAATCCTGTTTCTATCAGGAGTATTACAAACTATTTGACTTCAAACGGCAGGAAGCTATCTCCCAATACGGTAAGCGATTATGTAGATGCTCTGATAGAATCCTTTATTTTCTATCCTGCGGAACGGTTTGATATTGTCGGTAAACATCTCTTAAAAGCAAACAGAAAATTATACATCGTAGACCTTGGTCTGCGTAATTATATCCTGCCACGCCAGAATTACGACCTTGAATTTTCTCTTGAAAACATCGTTTATTTTGAACTCCTTCGTCGAGGATATCGGGTGATGATCGGAAAGGTCGGAAACACAGAAGTGGATTTTGTTGCCGAAGGAAAAGGCACATATAGCTATATCCAAGTCACTGCAGACATGACCGCAAAAGAAACTTTTGAACGTGAACTCAAACCATTATCAAATATCAGAGACAACTACGAAAAAATCATCCTTACTGCAGATCGTTTCACTCCCGGCAACTATAACGGCATACAGGTAAAATACCTTCCCGACTGGCTACTTGGGAAAAATTCTTAACTTTACTCTACTACAAAAATAAAATGGGCCTTGAATTCACATTCCAAGGCTCATTTTGTCATATTTCTCTTTTTTCATTATCAAGCAGCTCCTCATCATAGGAGTACCCAATCCATTTTGTCCTATAATCCTTGAGCTTCAGCACCCCTTGGTTTCCGTGGCGAAAAATGGCAACCAATTCGCCGGATACCTCGTCATTCGATGTTGAATATATAGCATCCAACACCGCCGGAAACAATTCCCCATAATCATCCTCATTTTCCGTTTTTAATATACGAACCAAAATCGGATGATAGGCATTAAACTTATCCATAAGCTCATTTTCCGTTAGCTGCTGCAGTTTCTTTTTTATCTTCCTCGGCGGCATGATAAACGGTTTTAATCTATCCGGGGATATATCAAGCACCTGACAAATGCGTTCTGAAACAGCCTTACTCAGTGCTTCTTTGCCTGCTTCTATACGAGATAGCCCTGATGGATTTATCTCTACCCTTCTCGCAAGTTCTGACTGTGATAGCCCTCGTTTACAACGGTACATCTTAATCCTTTGCCCAATAGATATACCAAGCACCTTTGAAATCTTGTAAATAGTTTCTTCACTTGGCGAGGCTGTTCCATTTTCAATAGAGACAACTGTTGTTCGTGCAATACCCACTTTCTCAGATAAGTCCTTCTGTGAATAACCCATTTTCTTCCTGTAATGACGTATCATTTCCCCTACTTCGTTCATTTATCTCACCTCAATTCCCATTTTTTATTTGGCACATTTTACAGAAATCAATACAATCATTTTTCTTGATATTCTATCCGTTAAAGAAATATAAATCAAATGAATCAAAAAAACAGTGCAGTTCCATTTTAGGTAGACTGCACCGTTTTTCGGGCTATTTGTATTCATTTTTACACAATTTAGCATTGGTATTTATAAAACCATCACAAGATGCTGTGTTTTTCTTCTTAAATTAAGCTTTTTCACTTTGGAAAAAAATTTTTTAAAGTTCACCTTTTTTGCTCAATTCTCGGACAAATCTTGAAACCGGACGGCTTACAATATTAAATTTCGATTCCCGTTCCTTTGCAGAGGTAATAAATAAGTACTTTTTTGCTCTGGTAAGCATTACATAAAACAATCGCCGTTCTTCTTCCATAGCATCAAACCGACTACCACTTTCAATCGCATTAGCGTGTGGTAAAATACCGTCCTCCAGACCAATGATATAAACCAAATCAAATTCCAGACCTTTACAGCGATGTCCGGACAGCAAATTAACCGCATCAATCGAATCATCTTTGTCCGCATCAGTCATAAACGCTATTTCTTCAAGGAATTCATTCCTGCCCTTCCCTTCGCTGTCAAATGTCCTTGCAAACTCAATCATATCAAAGACATACTGCATCGTATATTTCGGGTAATTCTTCTGGATGAAATCCTCGTACCCTGATTTATCAAGCACTTCATTTATTAACTCAGGAATCGACATTTCCTGTGCTGCCTTCTGTAGATACTCTATCAGCCGCACAAAGCATTTATTCTCACAGGGCGTTTCTACACTGGGCCACACCTCATTGCTCCTTTTCAGAGCCGCATACAGGGATATATGCTGTTTTCTGGCAAACGTGGTCAGTGTATCGAAAGCCCGATCAGGGACTCTCTTTGCAGGCACATTTACAGCACGTCTGAAAGCAATATCATCATTAGGATTATCAATCAGCCGTAAATAGGCAAGAACGTCCTTTGTTTCCTTGTGATCCATAATCCCAATCCCCTGTGCCAAGCGATACGGGATACCCCTTCGTGTCAGTTCTTTTTAGATTTCTATGCTTATACCGTTAATTCTATACAGCACCGCAATTTCATTGTATGGAATCCCCTGTTTATGGGATACCTCAATAGAATTTACTACCAGTGCTGCTTCATCTACGGCATTTTCTGTCCTCGCAATGTGAAGGATACTCTGCCCAGACAGATTGGTAAACATTTTCTTTTCTATCCTGTTTTTGTTATTTGCAATAACCGAATTAGCTGCATCAACAATGTAGCCACTCGACCGGTAATTCTGTGCCAGAATTACTACTTCCGCCTGCGAGTAGTCCTTTTTGAAATGCAGAATATTGTTAATATCTGCTCCACGAAAGCCATAAATACTCTGGTCATCATCACCGACTACGCACAGATTTTTATAGCCGTCTGCAAGGTTTTGTACCAACTCATACTGCAGGTGATTCGTATCCTGGTACTCATCCACCATGATATATCGGTACTGCTCTTGATACTTCTTCAGAATCTCCGGACACTTTTCAAAAAGCTCCAGAACATACATGATAAGGTCATTAAAATCCAAACACCCATTTTTCCGCAAGATTGCCTGATATTCTCGATACACTTTTAAGAAAACATCATCTACAAAATTTCTTGTTCTCAGCCATTGCTCCCTGAAATCATCGACTGTCACACCTTCATTCTTTACCCTATTGATTCTCTCAAGCATTCCTTCTGCGGTCAATTCCGGAAGTCCCACCAGATGGTTCTTCTCCAACGCCTCCTGTACTGCAGAAAGGCAGTCATCAGAGTTGCAAATAACAAAACCGGGGACTTCTCTATGAAAAATGTACGTTCCCAACGCTTCTTTTTCATTCCTCAGTATTTCTGCACACAGGGCATGAAAGGTTTTCACCTTAACATTGCGACCAAGGTTATCCGGTACATTTTTTAATACCCGGCTACGCATTTCCATAGCCGCCTTATGGCTGAATGTAATAGCAAGAATATTATCAGGAGCTATGCCCTGCTCAATCATATAGATAATTCTACGCACCAAAACGGTAGTTTTCCCACTGCCTGCTCCGGCAAGAACAAGCATAGGACCATCAATCTGGCTGACTGCCTTAATTTGTTGCTTATTCAAATTTTCAAATACATTCATGTGTCGCATTTCCCTCCTTTTCTCGATAATGTTCTACATACTATTATTATAATGTGTTATACAGCTAACAGCAAGCAAACATACACATGAATTTTAAATAAGCACGACAAAAAAAAGTCTACGGCAAATAACCACAAATCCTTTTAAATTTTGCAATATATCTTTAGTTTTTCCTGCATTTATAGTAATTTTTTTATTGAGTTTTTTGTAAAAAGTCAATATAATATTGATATATAAGGATTTTTGTATAATTTAAGTGCTTTACAGCTTAAAATGCGAACATTTAATGACTAGGGAGATATGTCTTATCTCCCTATTTTGCTATGCTACAGAAAATAGATTGAAAGGAATTAGATTTATGGACGATAGGCAACAGCGTGAAGCAGCAAAACAATTTTCTGAATACTGGAAAGAAAAAGGCTATGAAAAAGGTGAAAGTCAGTCTTTTTGGCTCTCTTTACTACGAGATGTGTATGGTGTGGATCACCCCGAACAGTTCATAAACTTTGAGGAACAAGTGCATCTTGACCATACAAGTTTTATTGATGGTGTAATTCCCGCAACCAAGGTTTTGATAGAACAAAAAAGTCTTGAGAAAGATCTGCGAAAACCAATCAGACAATCAGACGGCACTCTGTTAACGCCTTTCCAACAGGCAAAAAAATATATTACCGAACTGCCTGTATCGCAACATCCTCGCTGGGTTGTAACCTGCAATTTCAGTACATTTCTTGTATATGATATGGAACGCCCCGGAGGAGAGCCTGAAGAAATTTTGTTAAAAAATCTGGATAAGGAATTCTATCGCCTACAATTTCTTGTAGATGATGGAAACGAGCATTTAAAGCGTGAAATGGAAGTATCCATAGCTGCAGGCGAAATTGTTGGACTGCTTTATGATGCATTTGCAAAACAATATGCAGAGCCAACAAGTGAGCGAGCAATGAAGAGCTTAAATATTCTATGTGTTCGCTTAGTGTTCTGCCTTTATGCCGAAGATGCCGGTATTTTCGGAAGGCATGGAATGTTCCATGATTATCTTGCGGAATTTGATACAAGAAAAATGCGACGTGCGCTGACAGACCTTTTCAAGATTCTCGATACCCCTATTGATAAAAGAGATAAATATCTGAAAGACGATTTTCCCGAATTAGCTGCCTTCCCTTATGTAAATGGTGGATTATTTGCAAACGAAGATATTGAAATCCCCCCTTTCACCGATGAAATTCGTGAACTGCTACTGAACAAAGCCAGTGATGAATTTAACTGGTCTGAAATCAGCCCTACTATTTTCGGTGCTGTGTTTGAAAGCACATTAAACCCTGAAACCCGACGTAGTGGCGGTATGCACTATACCTCTATTGAAAATATACATAAAGTCATTGATCCATTATTTCTAAACGAGCTAAAAGCAGAATTTAATGAAATTCGCCAAACCGCAGTTGCCAGAACTCAGAAAAGAAAATTACAGGATTTTCAGAAGAAATTAGCAACCCTGTCATTTTTAGATCCTGCTTGTGGCTCTGGAAACTTCTTAACAGAAACATATATCTGTTTACGTCGTCTTGAAAATGATGTATTGAGAATATTGCAACAAAACCAAATTGCTTTGGGTTATGAATTGACAAGCCCAATACAGGTGTCAATCAGTCAATTCTATGGTATCGAAATCAATGATTTTGCTGTGACTGTAGCAAAAACCGCCTTATGGATTGCAGAAAGCCAAATGATGAAAGAAACTGAAAGCATTGTGCTGATGCACCTTGATTTTTTGCCACTGAAAACAAATGCCAATATTACAGAGGGCAATGCTCTTCGTATAGATTGGGAAAACATTGTACCTAAAAATGAGCTCTCCTATATCATGGGAAATCCTCCGTTTATCGGATATTCCCTGCAAACAAAAGAACAAAAAGAGGATATATTATCTATCTATGTGGATGAAAATGGAAAACCATATAAGACAGCAGGAAAGGTTGACTATGTTGCCGGATGGTACTTCAAAGCAGCTCAGCTTATGCAGAATACAGTCATTCAAACAGCCTTTGTATCGACAAACTCAATTACACAGGGTGAGCAGGTAGCAGCTGTTTGGAAACCTCTATATGAACGCTTTCATATTCACATAGATTTTGCACATCGCACTTTTATATGGGACAGTGAAGCAAGCCAGAAAGCCCACGTTCATTGTGTTATTGTGGGATTCAGCACAAAACTTAATACAAAAGAGCGAGTATTGTATTCTTCCGACCGTTTCCAAATAGTCGATAATATCAATGCGTATCTTGTTAATGCACCTGATATATTTGTAGAAAGCAATAAAAAGCCTATTTGTGATGTGCCGGAAATGATATACGGAAATAAGCCAACAGATGGTGGATTTCTGTTTTTAACACCAGAAGAAAAAGCCGAAGCAATTAAAAAAGAACCTGATATAGAAAAATATATCAAAAAAATATATGGAGCAACCGAGTACATAAATAATAAAGAACGCTATTGTCTATGGCTGGTTGGTATTTCTCCTGCTGAAATCAGAAAATCTCATTTCATAAATGAGAGAGTTGAGGGTGTAAGAGAATTTCGATTAAATAGTACAAAGGCTGCTACCAAAGATAGTGCTAATACGCCCACTCTATTTCAAGAAATTCGCCATCCAGAAACAGAATATATAATTGTTCCAATACATTCCTCTGAGAACAGACGATACATTCCTTTCGGATTTGTTTCTCATGATATAATTGTAAATAATGCTGTTCAAATTATTCCCGGTGCAACATTATATCATTTCGGCATATTGATGTCTAATGTACACATGGCATGGATGCGTACTGTTTGCGGAAGAATCAAAAGTGATTATCGTTATTCAAAGGATATTGTATACAATAACTTCCCTTGGCCAACCCCATCCGTACAACAAAAGCAGAAGATTGAGCAGACTGCAAAAGCTATTCTCGATGCCAGACTACTGTACCCAGACAGCAGTCTTGCCGATCTCTATGATGAAGTTGCCATGCCACCTGAATTAAGAAAAGCACATCAAAACAATGATAGAGTAGTAATGCAGGCATACGGATTTTCTGTTAAGGATATGACAGAAAGTATGTGCGTTGCTGAACTAATGAAACTATATCAAGAAAAATTAAATAATAACTGAATCGTATATATGAAGGGTACTGTCATTTTAGACGTAAGCGATGTAAGCGATTAACAAAACAGTGCCTTGAAACGTGAAGAGACTATGAGAAAAAGTCTGTAAATAAGATTCTTCTATGATATACAAGGATGATTAGCTTGAAAGCTTCTCATCCTTATTTTATATATAACAGTTGTTGAATGGCATGTCAAGAGCAGGCGGTTTTCTACCTGTCTCCCTTGCTGGTTTATTCGTTACTCCGGAAGGCGGCCTTCGTACATAATACTCAGTTCACCATACACCTGTGCCCAGTTTCGAATCGTGCTGGTCCATTTTTTCGTAGCTTCAAAAGTAGCAAGATACAGCGCCTTTAAAAGGGCTGTATCGCTTGGAAATACGCTTCTCTGGCGGTTCATCTTCCGGTAGGTGGAATTCAGTGATTCTATCGCATTTGTCGTGTAAATGACCTTCCGGACCGTTGCTGAAAATTTGAAAATCGGAGAAATCGCATCCCAGTTGGACTTCCAGCGTTTCATGGAATTCGGATATTTCGGTGTCCATTTTTCGGTCACATGGTCTAATGCTGCCAATGCCTTTTTCTCATCTGCCGCCTGATAAATCGTCTTCAGGTCTGTGGCAAAGGCTTTTCTGTCCTTATCAGGAACATATTTCAGCGTATTTCTTACCTGATGTACAATGCAGCGCTGGTATTCCGTCTTGGGAAAAGCTGCAGCGATCGCTTCTTTGATTCCGGTTAACCCATCTGCACAGATGATGAGTACATCTTTTACACCTCGATTTTTCAGTTCATTCATAACGGAAAGCCGGTATTTTGCGCTTTCGTTATCACCAACGCTGATGGTTAGAACCTCCTTCTTTCCTTCCGTATTAATCCCAAGAATTACATAAGCTGCAAGCTTTCGAATCATACCATTGTCCCTTACAGAATAATGGATTGCATCGATGTAGAGAATCGGATACACCTCATCCAAAGGTCGGTTCTGCCAGTCTTCGATCTACGGCAGGATCTTATCCGTTACATCAGAAATGAAGCTTTCCGAGGTCTCAAAACCATAGATGTCCTCGATAGTTTCCGAAATCTGCCGGGTAGTCATTCCTTTGGCATACATGGAAATGATCTTCTGGTCAATATCTGAAATATCCTTCTGACGCTTTTTCACAATCTGCGGCGAAAAGGTTGATTTTCGGTCCTGCGGCACTTCGATTTCCATGGAACCGTACCGGCTGTTGACCTGTTTATGCTTATAACCGTTGCGATAATCATCGTTATCTGAGCGTTCTGATTTTTCGTAGCCGAGGTGGTCATCCATTTCAGCCTCCATCATTTCCTTGATGGTGCCGCCTAAAAGGTCCTTGAGCGCATCCTGAATGTCTTCTGCAGACTGGATATCGTACTCTTCAAGGAGCTGATGAATAATGTTTCGTTTTCCTTCTGTCATTTGTACGCGATGTATAGGTTTCTTTTGCTTTGCCATAATAAACGGTCCTCCTAATGATATTTATTGTATCATAGAAGAACCTTCTAAACATTATTTTACAGAAAAAGTCTCACATACCCAAAATCGCCAATTCAGCTTTTTCCGTCAGTTCTTCAGCTTTTGCGGCTTTTACCAAAACTACATGGTCACCATTCTCATCATTCAATCGAATACCTTTTTCATTGATTTCATCTAGAACCACAGGAACTACATCTACCATTGTTACTTCATTTCCTACCATTGCCAGTTTAGTACCAAAAAGTGTGCCCATAGCACCTGCACCAATTATGTTTATTTTCATATCTATCCCTCCATACTTATACCCAAAAGTAACGCCTGTAATTAGACACAACCTCTGTACTAATATCGTAGGAAATGAAATATCTATTTCCTACGATATTAAGTAAAAGGAATTTTCAGTTAGTCACTGATTCGACTTAACAGTTCATATCTGTAATCTACGATATTCTGAATACTCTGAATGTCATCCTCTGTTATAGATTTGAATTTTCCGATATTTTTTACCATTTCTTTGATAGAAATAGGATTTTCATTTTTATAATTCAGATGATAGCCATTAGCATCCTTCTCCCACAGGGGGAACAAATTAGAACGCACTGCTTTACGAGCTACTGCAATCGCTTTTTCGGGTGCATAAACCCAGCCTGTAGGACAGGGAGAAAATACATGCAGATAAGCAAACCCTTTTTTGCTCGCCTCAAGTCCTTTCTGAATCTTTGCCACAAAATCTGCCATATGAGAAGGAGAAGCAGTAGCGCAATATTCCACATTATGCATAGAAATAATCAAAGGCAGATACTTCTGCTGTTGCTGTTTACCATTGATTTTAGCACCAATGGGAGTTGTAGATGTACGAGAGCCTTTTGTAGTTGTGGAGCTTCTCTGATAGCCTGTGTTCATGTAGCCTTCATTGTCATAACAGATATACAGCATTTTTTCATTTCTTTCTGCTGCTGCCGACAGACTCTGGAAACCACAATCCGCTGTTGCACCATCACCAGCCACTGCAATAATATTTACATCACCACGCCCCTTTTTTTCGTACATCTGACTCAGCCCAGTCAAAAAAGAAGCTGTATTATCCAACAGAGGGATATGAACTGGAATTTTTAAACCATTGGAATAGTTCCAGCCAACAACGCCAGCACCAGCCATGCAGCCGGGAGGAATACCAATAATTGTATTTTTTCCAGCCACCTGCAGAACCGTTCTTAAAATCAATTCGCCGCCGCAACCCTGACAGGCAGACATACCGGGGGTAACCATATCTTCAGATTCACGCAATACATCAATATAATTCATCCACAAAACCTCCTTATTCGTTCATAAACCATTTTGTGGTCTTTTCACCGGATTCATTTTTCTGTGCATCCAGCTGTGTGATAGTATCCAGCATATTTTGCAGAGAAATATCTGCACCACCCAGACCGCCGATAGCAGAGAAGTGAGCATATTTTTCATCTACATCTACAATAGCTGCTTTTACTTCCATATGCATGGGGCCTTGGCTCCAGCCAAAACATACAGAACGATCTACGACAGCAAAGGCTTTTTTGCCTTGCAGCGCCTGCGCAATGCGCTTTGCAGGGAAAGGGCGAACAAATCTCAGTTTAATCAGTCCTGCCTTGATACCTTTTTCTCTAGCAATATCTACAGCATCCATACCTGTGCCTGTCATACCTGCAATGGTAATCAGAATAACCTCAGCATCTTCTGTCCGGTATTCAGAAATGGCGCCGCCATAGTAACGACCAAATTTATCTCCAAATTCTTTATCGATTTCTTCGATTACATCCAGAGCCTTTTCCATAGCATCCAGATGACTTTTTCTATATTTCATCAGCAGTGGTCCTGGTGTCAGAGGGTCCAGTGCAAAGGGTTTTTCGGGGTCCAGTACACAGTGGGCAAAAGAGGGTGCAGGCAGAAATTCATCTACTTCTTTCTGATCTGGCACATCCACACCCTCTGTTAAGTGGGAGCTGTAGAAGCCATCATAACATACATTTACAGGAATCAGCACATCCGGATGTTCTGCCAGTTTATATCCCTGAATAACCATATCCATAATTTCCTGATTGTTGTCACAAAAAACCTGAATCCACCCCGCATCTCTGACAGAAATGGCATCCTGCTGTCCACTCCATACAGTTTCCGGTGAAGTCATTTCTCTAGTTGCCAGAGCCATAACCATAGGCATACGCAGTGTAGACATACGGAAGTAAGGCTCATACATCAGCGCCAGACCGGGCTTGCACGGAAATTGGCGGCTGGGGCAGGAGCAGCGGATCATGGGTGCGTCTGGATCAATAAAATCAATGCTCGTTGTGTAATTGCTCTTGCCGCTGCCGGTACACTCCCCCCAGTAATACGTATCATCGGCTGAATGTTCCAAACGTACAAAGCCGCCTTTGTCTGAAATCTTCTTGCCATTGGCAGCCGCTGACGCATTGGGTGCCAGAGCCAAAATCTGCTGTTCTGTTAATTGCTGCATAGGCTTATCCTCGCTTTCTTAAAGTCTGGTTTGTGAATAAGGCGTCAAAATGAAAAGACAGTGCCTTTATGAATAATGGCCGCACGCATTAAAGCTGGGTGCAGCTTTTCAAATAATCGATAAAGTATTCTACA
>OGGK01000914.1_pt1 | contig 23509 bp, 19 predicted proteins | sample 1571171 | NCBI WGS metagenome assembly OGGK01 (sample SAMEA2581958, study PRJEB24529) | metagenome | biome: Human gut stool | place: China | collected 2011 | reverse complement strand
AACATTGTTGCCAATCATGGCTTTCTTTCCGGTAATTTGACAAATCTTCGACATTGCTATCTTATTTTTATAGTTTTTTTCAATACTTATTTCAAACGGAGTGCAAAATAAGCACTTTTATTTGTATAAAACAAGGATTTTAGCAAATAATTCTGCTTTTATTGCTCATTTTCTTCGTTTTGGAACAAATTTCGAAGTAATCGCAGTGCATTTTGAGTAGCATTGGCTATATTTTTATTTCTTCCTTCGTCTCCTTCTATTTTAAGTGTAATCACTTTGTCTTTACATCCGGCAGCAATCCAAATGGTGCCAACCGGCTTGTCGGGAGTGCCTCCTGTTGGGCCGGCAATACCTGAAGTGGCAATTGCGCAGTCGGAATTCATCGATTTCATCGCGCCTTTCACCATTTCGATAACGGTTTCTTCGCTTACTGCTCCGTAAGTCTCCAATGTTTCATGGCTCACACCTAATAAATTCTCTTTTACTTCGTTGGAATAGGCAATAATTCCACCTTTGAAGAAGTGTGATGTTCCGGCTACGGCTGTAATTGCGGCTGCCACATTTCCTGCCGTGCAGCTCTCGGCGGTAGCAAGTGTCAGGTTCTCTTTCCAAAACAACTCGCTGATCTCTTTGCTTAAAAATTTACCTTCTACTGACATTTCGATTTCTTTTAAAATAAATACTAAATTGTTACCCGTGAATATGCGGGTTTGTCAATGGTGCAAAAATCTTTGTCCAAATACTTATAATAACCGGTAATGGCAATCATTGCTGCATTGTCGGTTGTGTAACTGAATTTCGGAATATATATGTTCCATCCATATTTGGCGGCATGTTCATGGAATGAATTACGCAAACCGTTGTTGGCTGATACTCCTCCGGCTACAGCTATTTCGTTTATCTTGAGCGCTTTGGCTACTTTTCTCAGTTTATCCATCAGAATATCTACAATAGTTGCTTCCAGTGAAGCAGCCAAATCATTTTTATGATGCTCAATAAAGTTAGGATCTTCTTTCAGCCAGTCACGTAAAGAGTAGAGAAAAGAGGTCTTCAGTCCACTGAAACTGTAATTGTAATCAGGAATATGAGGCTTACTGAATGTAAATGCCTTCGGATTTCCTTGGCGGGCCAGTTTATCAATGATGGGCCCCCCGGGATAGCCTAATCCCATTACCTTAGAACATTTGTCAATGGCTTCTCCGGCAGCATCGTCAATGGTTTGACCCAAAACTTCCATGTCATTATAGGCTTTTACCAAAATAATTTGTGAATTGCCACCCGATACCAGAAGACATAAAAATGGAAACTTAGGTTGATTTGTATCTTCTTCTGTTTCTTTAATGAAATGAGCTAAAACATGAGCTTGCAGATGATTAACGTCAATCATGGGAATATTTAAAGAGCGAGCAAACCCTTTGGCAAAAGAGACACCTACCAATAAAGATCCCATTAATCCGGGCCCGCGCGTAAAAGCTACTGCACTCAATTCTTCTTTAGTAACTCCTGCCCTTTTCAAGGCTTCATGTACTACAGGTACAATATTTTGCTGATGTGCTCTTGATGCCAATTCCGGCACGACACCTCCATATGCTTCATGAACAGCTTGGCTGGACACTACATTCGACAACAAGACGCCATTTCTGATTACAGCAGCAGAAGTGTCGTCGCAAGAAGATTCTATACCTAATATAATTGTATCCATAATCTATACCTTATTATATATATATTAATGTGTAAGGATTTCAAGTCCGTTTTCCGTCATAAGAAATGTATGTTCCCATTGTGCAGAAGGAAGTTCGTCTTCCGTAACTACTGTCCATCCATCTTCTTCATCTATAAATACCTCCCAAGTCCCGGCATTAATCATAGGTTCGATAGTAAAGACCATGCCCGGTACTAATAACATGCCTGTCCCCTTTTTCCCAAAGTGCTCTACGTCAGGCTCTTCGTGGAATTCCACTCCTACACCATGTCCGCAGAGGTCACGCACAACAGAAAAGCCATTTTTTTTGGCATGTTTCTCTATCGCATGACCTATATCGCCTATAAATCCAAAAGGTTTGGCTGCTTCCATGCCGATTTCCAAGCACTCTCTGGCCACTTGCACTAATTTTTCTTTTTTAGGAGTAGTCTTTCCGATAATAAACATACGTGAGGCATCGGCATAATAACCATCCAAAATAGTGGTGCAGTCCACATTTATAATATCCCCTTCTTCCAAAATATCAAATTCATTAGGAATGCCATGACATACCACTTCATTAATAGAGGTACAACAGCTTTTGGGAAAACCTTCATAACCTAATGTAGCGGGAATACCACCGTGCGATATGGTGTAATCATACACCAACTTATCAATTTCGAGAGTGCTCATACCGGCATGAATTTCTTTTTCTACTAAATCTAGAACTCCGGTATTAATGATTCCGCTTCGGCGTATGCCTTCTATTTGCTCAGGCGTTTTGATCAGTTCTCTTGTGGGAACCAAATGTCCTCTATCCTGATAATAAAGAACCTTTCTATCTAAATCTGTGATTTCCATTCCTTTAGGAACTCTCCAGTTTATTTTATTCCTTTTCATTTATTTTGTTTGTAATCTGGTAAACGCTTGTTATTGACTGACAAAGATAATATTTATTTGTTTATTATATAACAGTCTATGAGATAAAAGTTTAATTCGCTTTGAAAAGATATGTGGAAATGGGGCCATCTGAATAAGAAGAAAGGCGTATGCCTAGCATTCCACCACCCGATACACATTCCCCTTGGCGGTATGCACCCGCTCGCCCAACTGGGGTAGAATGCGGCTCAGGCTGTATGCCGTCATACCCCTCATGGCCGAGGGATGGGCGGACTTCATCCGCTCGAACAACTGGGTGGCGGAAAGGGTCAGCACCTTCTGAGGATGGTCTTCTTCCGTGGCAAAGCGGAAGCAGAGGCGGAACACCTCTTCTTCGGGTACATGCTTGTAGAACAGGGCGTTATGACGCTGTATGGTTTGTTCCTCTTCCTTGTTAAACCAGCTTCGTTCGCCGGACAGAAGCTCCGCCTTGAGTTGGGCGTACAGTTGCTCATGCTCTACGGAGGTGGTGCAGTCTATGGCGTGCTCCAGACTGACACAGAGGAAACGGCGCGAGCCGGTACGGTCCACCAACAAATCTTCCCGGTTGCTGGTGCCGATGAACGAGGCGATACGGGGAAGTGCCGAAGCACTGCGTTTGTAGGCCTTGCGGATATTCAGTGCGGAAGCCTGCATCAAGTTCTTTAGAAGGGGCATTTTGGACACACCCAACTTGTCGAATTCATCCAGGTTGATCAGGCCGTAGGCGGCTAACCTGGCTTCGGCGGATGCTGGGGAGCTGAGGTCGTAACTCTCTGTATAGTATGCTTTCAGCGCATCGGGCATCAACAGGCGGCAGAACGTGCTTTTCCCCAGTCCTTGTCGGCTGCTCACCAACAGGGGAGCCACGCTGTTGGCGCGGTTGGTATCCGACCGGAACTGCATCCATTGGGCGGAGAGTCCCAGCATCCAGCGGTGGAAACCGTTTACCCATACCGGATTGTCGGACACCCGGCGGGCGAGTGCCGACACCCGGTCCGTGCCGTCCCATTCGGGGAGCTGCTCAAAGTAAGCGGTAAAGGGATGGTATTCGCTGATGCGGCGCGAGCGCACAAAGCGTTGGATGTCTCTGTCCCAGCAGTCTATGCCCGCTTCGATGGCCTCCAGACTGAGCGAGTTCATCCAGCGTTCGTCCACTTTGGCGTAGCGCAAGTGGTCATCGGAAATGCCGTTTTCCACTCCCGCCACCTCGGTCTCCTCAGTCAGCACGTTGAATCGGAAGCGGTAGCGGGAGGTGAGAAAAGTGGTCACTTCCTGCATCAAGGAACGTGATTTCGCCTTCCTAACAGTTTCTTCCGGAGATATTGGTGCGGCTTCCTTTTCAGTATCTTTCGAGGATTTCAGTCCGACTTCCTTTCGGGAGTCTTCCAAAGATATCGGTTGGGCTTCCTTTTTAATGTCTTTCGAGTGTATGGGATTCATAACCTCCCAAACACTTTCCAATTGTACAGACTCCTCCTCTGTTTCTTCCGTTAAGGCAGCCAGACATCCGGAAAAACCGTCTCTGCTTTCCAACAAATTTCCCTCGCCGTTTTCAGCAAGAAGAACCTGTGACTTGTCCACTTCTTTCACTCCATCTTCATCGGAAACGATGTAGTGGTAACTGCCCGCCAGCGCATTTCCGTCGGTGCGCGGAGTCCAGTCCAGCACCAGAGCCACCCGGCCTTCGCGGATATCTACAGCCAGATGTACACCGGGCATGGTCCGACAAAGCGGCATCAGTCCGTTGAGGGCGGATACGAGGTCACGGCGTGGCGTTCCGTCGGAGGGAACAGGGCCGGACAGGAATTTGCTTCCGAAGAAGACTGTTTTGAGAGTGGCGAATACATTCATGAGCACTTTTTTTAGATTTGACGAACTACAAATATACAACATAAAAAAGCCTTTGTCAAGAGGGAAGACAAACTAATCCAATCCCGGCTCAGAATATGACGGAGCCTGACACAATGACATATATACGTATAGGCTCATGCATACGTACGTGTAGCCCGATGCGTATATACGTGTGGGCTTATGCCACCGTATGTATTGACCAATGCGTGCCTACGTACACATTTAAAAATATACAGCTCACGCTGAGTGCTGCAAAAAGACCTTGATGTTTTTAAAAAAGGTCGTTGTGTTTTCAAAAAACTTCAGCACCTTTTTAAAAAAGCTCGGTATCTTTTTCATGTAGGGGTAGATAGAATCATCCCCTCACTAAGCCGGTCATCCCTTCTTTTCCGACCATCTTTGTTCCCGTTCATCCTTACATTTCAATTAAAGCGTCCAGATAATCAATCGGTTAAGAATGACAGAGCATCCCCTCATCCTCGTTTCAGCGGCGTTTGCCAAGTTTCTCCAAATCAGCCTTCAGCATTTGCGCTATCAAAAAAAGTCTTACAGATGAAAGGAGGCTGAAAAGACAACACGGGATGTCCATTCATTATCGGAATCCCCACCAACATGATGTTTCAGCAGCTAATGAAAGGAAGAACGGAATTTTCGGACAGCTCCCTGATTAGGGATTAATCCGAAAATCCTGTGGGTGATCCGTGTAGATTATCCAAATAACATTATTTTTGCATTTAAATTAAACAAACCAATCCAATGAATCCCAATCGTAGTCTGCATAAGTTACTTCGGATAATCTTCTCTGAAGTTTTAATGGAATATTTCGATATATCCGGTTGGCATGACGATTCTTCAAAAATCGAAGTTTGGCTTGATGAGAAGAATTATATGGAACGTTTTGATTACAAGAGCGGTACTGTCATTTCCAGTGGTTTTATAGATGAAAAAGTAATTCAGGAGTTTCCTCTGCGTGGTAAACCTGTCTATCTTCATGTTGTTTCCAATTACGATATCCGCTGAGCCCAAGTCTTCAAACCGAACCTTCTATATTTTGTAGGAATCCATAAAAGAAAAAGCTCCAAAAATCATTGATTTTCAGAGCTTTTCTTCAATTTACTTTTCTGATCCGTACACCCTCAGGGATTCGAACCCTGGACCCACTGATTAAGAGTCAGTTGCTCTACCAACTGAGCTAAGAGTGCGTTCATTTCTGATTTGCGGTTGCAAAGGTAGGCGTTTTATCTTAAACTACCAAATATTTTGCACCATTTTTTCACTTTTTCATCGAAATTTATTCGAACTCATAGAGCATGGAAGGTGTACTTCGCTTTAAAGCAATGAGTTGTACATCTTTACCCACAAGCACCCCTTTGCTTCTTAACAGAAGTTCTACTGTTTTATAAGCGAGTTCCGGATGATTATTATCTTTACTCAGATGGCAAAGCCAAATATATTTTAATCCTTCATTGATATTCTCAGCCAAAAACTCTGCTGTTTCACGATTACTCATATGACCATTAGACCCGGCAATACGTTCCTTAAGATATTGGGGATATGATCCCATTTTCAACATTTCTTCGTCATAGTTAGCCTCCAATATTAGATAATTGGCTTTGCAGATATATTCAGCTGCTGTAGATGTAATATGTCCCAAGTCTGTTAAAAAAGAAAAAGTTTTGCCATCTACTTCTATACAATAACCCACATTATCTGTTCCATCATGGGGAACTTCAAAAGCTGTTATTCTGAAATCTTCAATCTGAATTTGTGTTCCTTTACTTAAATAGCGGACGGAGGTCGAAAGTTTTTCTGTCACACAATAACTTTTGTTGATGCCTATATGGATTTCGGGAGTGGAATAAATAGGAATACCGAATTTCTCTCCCAAATGCCCTACCGCTTTAATGTGATCGGCATGATCATGGGTAATAAGAACAGCTCGAATCCTATCAAGTCCAATACCTAAGTCTTTTAAATGTTTTTTAATAGTACGGATTCCAATACCAGCATCCACTAATATGCCATATGCGTCTGTTCCAATGAAATAGCAGTTGCCACTACTGCCACTAGCCAGACTTATAAATTTAATTTTCATTGTGTTTCGTTTTCTAGTTATAGTATTGTCGCAATTGCTGCGTCAAAAGAGTCGCAAATATACATAAAAAGGCGGAAACATATCCCACCTTTTTCAAAATAAGCCTATCGGATTTTGAATTATCTCTTATTTTTTATCCTTTTGAACGGAAGGTAAAACGGTTTTGGCACTTTCTACTGTCGGGGTTAGAATATCAAATATCACTTGTCTGTATTCGGATAGGGCTATACTTAACAGGAGTTCCTCTTTTCTTATTTTATTGGCTATTGTATAATTATTTTCAGATAGGCTCTATCCTTCATATAAAGCCGGTTGTGGAACAATAGGGAGCATATCTGTACCCTCTGTCTTATCTATATAACCCAATATGGCTTTTATTGAATCTTCATTAATTAAATCTTTCAGTACTTTCAGCGAGGTATCACAATACCTTATTACTTCGTTTGCACTTTCCATACTCATGCCATTGTCAGTCATTTCTTTGTTTTTGGCATTGCCTGAACAGGAAGATAATGAAAGGACACCCAAAAAAGACGCCATACAATAATAAATTCTTTTTCATACTGTCTGCATTAAATACTATTAATGTATTAAACAAATATGAAGAATGTTTTGCTTACTCGATTCCCTTTTTCCCCTCTAAATTTTTCTTAATATTTTCTAATAATAAAAGACATCCTTGCATCTTCGGGTTGTTACAGCAGATATATGCTTGTTCAAACAGCATCGCCACTGTATCTTTTAAATCAGGTGAATAAGCGGATGAATTTATTTGCATGGACTGTGGAAGTATTTGATTATCAAACCATTTTTTCAACTCATCCACTTCCTCTACTGTATATACCTTTTTCTCTATTTTTTTCATAAGCTATAAAATTATAATCTAATTAAAACGGATAACCTACTGCAAAATGGAATGCAAAATCTCGGCTGAATCGAGGTCGCGTTATCGGATAACGTCCTTTACCCGTTTCCATCGGGTTGATAGCTTTCATTCCACCATCAAAACGTAAAATGAGATAGTCTAAATCAAAGCGGATGCCCAAACCATATGCTACAGCAATCTGTTTGTAGAATTTGTTGAATTTGAACACACCATCTTCCTGCTCTGAGTCTGAGCGTATTGTCCAAATATTACCGGCATCTATGAAAGCCGCTCCGTTTAACTTCCAAAACAGATGGGTACGATACTCCACATTTAAGTCTAACTTGATGTCCCCCGACTGTTTGATAAAGTCCATCTGCCCGTCTGAACTACCTTTATATCCTCCGGGGCCCAGTGAACGTACCGACCAGCCGCGCACACTGTTGGCACCGCCGGAGAAATAACGCTTTTCAAAAGGAAGTGCCCGTGAGTTCCCATAAGGATAAGCCACTCCTACTCCTATATGAAAAACGAAAGAGTTGCGTGGGTCAATCATGAAATTCTTGGCAAAGTCAAAATCTCCTTTTATATATTGTGCAAACGGAATATTAGCCAATACAAATCCCTTGTCCCCTTTCGGAGTAGAGTGTGCCAGTTTGGATGCGGCATACATTAGATTACCGGCTTCCTCCACGTTTACACGCAAGGAATACGAACTCTTTGTCGGTGTGCGCATCATGGTATTACCGGCACTGTTATATGTGAAGTTGTATCCCATACGCACTATCAGTACATTTTCATAACTGGCACGTAACAATGAGTTGTTAGCCGTCATTTTATCTAAATACTCTTGAAAATCGGGCGATTTGCTTGGCATATATACATAATTAATATCCGCCAGATCAAGGCGGTGCTGTATATGTTTTCTATCACTCCATCGATAACTCCAGGACGCTGATGCAAGCATACGAGAAAATTCAGGACGTACCTGTGATGTAAATTTCAGTCCCACTTCAGAGGTAGCTTTAATTTTCCTTTTAAAGTCCGAAGAAAGAAAAGGAAACATAAATTCAGGGAAGTTAAGACTGCTTTCCACACCATATTCCGTATAGTTGTCATTGACATAATCTTGTCCCAATCCGGTGATTGCCTCATAAGCACCGCGTACTTTCATAGTAAACGTTTCCGACCCTTTGAACACATTTCTATGCTGGAAAGAAATGGAAGCAGCCGCACCCAAATCTCCCGCAGAGTTTGTACCTTCTATCTCAAAAGAAACTGATTTATTTTGTCCTTTTGACATCACTATATATGCATCCAATTTGGTACTGTCGCTTACATTTACTTCCTTAAAACGAATATTGGAATATTTCAGCATGCGCAGACGTCCCAATGCACTATAAGTATTCTGCACATCACGTTCACTATAAAACTCTCCGGGACGAATACGGTTGAAATCCACTAACAGTTTCGGGCGCAAAAACATTTTATCCTTATAGTACATGTTGTATCCTTTATAGCTCAATGAATCGAAACCGGTAAATGAACCTTTACGGATAGGGGTCATTTCGCTATCAGCTATAAAGTTGACACTATTCACTAAATATTGTCTGTGTTTTTGTGGTGGATCTTCCTTTTTACGTTGATAAGGAAGTAATTTCAAAGTGAGGTCTACCAAATAAGTATTGCGGGTGGTATCTGCTTGATATACCAGAAAATCCTTATTGAATTTATAGTACCCTTTGTTCTGGAGCAATCTGGTGATTCGTTGTCTCTCAGCGTCAAGTACATTTACATCAAACGGCATACCGGGGAAAAGCATACTTTGGGCAGAATCCTGTTGAAGACAATCGCTAATATTTAAATCATCAATATTGTAAGCTATATGACGTATCATATAGGGACGTCCAGCTTCTATATGGTAGAACAGTTTTAATTTATTCTTCTTTGCTTCGGTATGAATAGTCACTTTAGCTCCAATATACCCCATGTTACGTACGGCTTTTTCTATCTCCTCCTTAGATTTCATGGCAACATCTGCATTGTAAATGACCGGGGCATCCCCAATTTTTCTGAAGAAGCGATTTACACGTTTGGTAGAGTCCGTACCTGATGCACCATAAATATACATGGGGATTTTAACCATGTTAAACCATTTGGCATTAGGATTTTGACGGAGGTAAGAGTTAAAAAGCGATGGTTTTACCTCCTTTGTGTCTGATACAATTTTTACTTCATCCAATAAATATTGATTTTCAGGGATAAATTTATTGACCGAACACGAAGTGCATAGTGCTAAAATGAGTGTGTATATATATGGGTGTGCGCTTTTCTTCATACAAATCCGTAACCTTCGCAAATTTACTCGCAAAGATAGATATTAATTGAAAATATCTTCTTAGCTTTGCCTCTAATATTTGTTATTTAATGGAAATAATCATGCTAAGTAAGAATAAAATTAAATATATTCGTTCGTTAGAGTTAAAAAAGAATCGTAAGGAAGAAAAAGTATTTGTTGCTGAAGGACATAAATTGGTAGATGATTTGATGGGGCATTTTCCTTGTCGGTTGTTGACGGGGACGGCTGAATGGTTCTCTTCTCATCCTGGTTGTCATGCCGACGAGGTGATAGAGGTTGGGCAGGAAGAGCTTTCACGGGTCAGTTTGCAAAAGACACCGCAAGAGGTATTGGCTATATTTGAACAACCTGTTTATGAGTCGGACAGCAAAGTTATTTCAAAATCTTTATGCCTGGCTTTGGACAATATACAAGATCCGGGCAATTTAGGAACTATTATCCGCTTAGCCGATTGGTTCGGTATAGAGGATATTTTTTGCTCTACCGGAACGGTGGATGTCTTTAATCCTAAAACTGTGCAGGCTACCATGGGGGCAATAGCACGAGTGAAAGTGCATTATTGTGATTTACCGAAATTAATTTCTTCACTCAAAGGGATTCCGGTTTATGGAACATTCCTGGATGGAAATATAATCTATTCTGAGACTCTTTCTGCTAACGGATTGATTGTAATGGGAAATGAAGGAAATGGAATAAGTAGAGAGGTGGAAGCACTTATTAATAGGCGATTGTATATTCCTAATTATCCACAGGAAAGAGAGACTTCGGAGTCTTTGAATGTAGCTATTGCCACAGCTGTGGTTTGTGCCGAGTTCAGAAGAAGATTGCGCTAAAGTCGGATAATATGGCTTTGAGGAACAAATTCTTCTCGGACAATATCAAAATTGGCAATATGCCATGCATAGCATTCCTGAATTTTGGTATTTGTCCGGGTAGCTTGAGCAAGGAAGGTTTTGAAATTCTTTTCCGGCATAATCGGTTCGAGTTTTCTTCTCGCAGAAAGCACAATCACTCCCCCTATCCATTGAGTAGCATATATTTCTTCTTCCAAAGGGTAATAGCTCTGTATCTTTCCGTTGTTTCCCAATTCTACCACATAACGGATGAAGTATGTGTCAGGAGAAAGATATAAACGTTGACAGGCAAATCGTCTCATTTCTTTTGCAGGCGAGTACGTTGTGGGCGAATACCCTCCTTTTCTTTCATATCGCGTGGATTCAAGCGTACGGGAGTAACAGCTTCTTTCATCTGGACTGAATCCATTTTTAATGAATCTGTATCTTTATCTATGACAGACATTGATTTTTCGGGTACACTATCTTTTGCGACAATAGATATGGTATCTGCTAGTTCATGGTAACGAATCAATGAAATTTTATCCACTATGATACCCGGAGCTTTGACAGAGTCCCCCGTAAGATAGATAAAACCATTGATGCTCTTGATTTTATAAGCAGAATCCGGCTTGATATATAATGATTGTATGCCTGAAGCCGTTACTTCGGCTACTTTACCCGACACTGAATCATTATCAAACAGAATATTGAATCCCATCGTCACCTGTTGTTGCAGGTTTGAGAGGAATATGTAATTTGCCGACCACAAGAAAGCATCCTTTGCTTTGAAGTTGGAGTCAGTGGGAATTTCAAAAGTAATCTTGTTGGATAGTGGTGCATCCGTCAGCCAATATAGTGTTTTATTATACCATACATCTACTGTATCTCCAGGTTGTGACATTGAGGGTTTGTTTTCGCGCATTGCCAGCAAGCGTTTCACATCCTTCTTTTCCTCACGGAAACGTTTTCCTAAATTGGTATAAATTTTGGCAAGGTTTTCTGTATGACGAGTATACCACACCATAGATGAATCAAACTCTGCTTTGGTTACGTGATGTTTTCTATATACGTAATTGCGAAGAGCTTCTTTTTTGTAGTTCTCATCATAAGAGATATTGCCGGACATAGCCGTAGTCAAATGATAGTCATACAAGATGTCCTCCATCTTATCCGGGTGGATGACATCTTTTGGTATTTGTTTTCCGCATCCTGCCAGCAAAGCCGCACTGAGCAACAACGTCCAACGAATCTTCTTATTGTGCATCTTTTTTCTGAGCTTTTTCTTCCGGGTGAATACCTGTGTTCAGATATTTTCCATAAAATAACAACAATGCAATGATACCACAACTGATAGCAGCGTCAGCAAAATTAAATATCGGACTGAAGAAGATAAAATGTTCTCCACCTATTCCCGGTATCCATTCCGGCCAGTTGGTTTCAATGATTGGAAAATAAAACATATCCACTACTTTACCATGAAACCATTCAGAATAGCCTTCGCCTACAGGAACAAAATGTGCTATTTGGCTATAAGTGCTTTCATTGAAGATTACGCCATAAAATACACTATCAATGATATTTCCTACGGCGCCGGCCAATATTAATGAAAGGCAGACAATATAGCCTGTCTTATAATTTTCTTTAATGATTTTAGCCAGATACCAAATTATCAGTCCCACAGCAACGATGCGGAATGTTGTAAGAAATAGCTTTCCAAACAATTCCATGCCGAAAGCCATGCCGTTATTTTCTGTAAAATAGATATAAAACCAATCTGTAATGCGGATACTTTCATGCCAGAACATATTAGTCTTTACCAATATCTTTATTATCTGGTCAATAATTAATACTCCAAAAACAATCAGAACAGAAAGTTGCCCTTTCGTGAGTAATTTATTCATTATAATAGGTGATAATTAATAGTCGACAGGTAGCAGCCTCTTTGACCTGCTTTCCTGTCAACTATAAAAATGCTATTTCTTTCCTTCGTTTTTAGCCTCGATACTCAAAGTGGCATGAGGAACAGCGCGAAGTCTTTCTTTTGGAATCAGTTTACCTGTTTCACGACAAATACCGTATGTTTTGTTTTCAATACGGATTAAAGCAGCTTGCAGTCCCTGAATGAATTTCAACTGACGTGCAGCTAATCTTGTCGTTTCTTCTTTGGACAGCGTATTGGCACCTTCTTCCAATACTTTGTAAGTAGGGGAAGTATCGTCCGTATCATTACCATCCTTATTCATGATACTACTTTTCAAGCGTTCGTAATCACGCTCGGCCAATTCTAGTTTTTCCATGATAATGGCACGGAACTCTTCGAGTTCTGCATCAGAGTATCTTGTTTTTTCAGCCATATTATTTAGTTTTAAAAGGTTAATGTTATTCCTTTACGACACTCACATAAAGCGAGAAATCATCGAAACTTAATTCTATGCCATCCTTCACTTCGTCTACCAAATTAAGGGAGTTGGCAAGAACTTGGTTACAAATATAAGTATTATATTCTTTTACTGCGCTATCGGTTTGCTCATTTTTAGATAAAGATACCTTTATTTTATCAGTTATTTCAAAGCCACTGCCCTTGCGAATATTCTGAATCTTACTCACAAGTTCACGAGCAATACCTTCACGGCGCAGTTCTTCGGTTACGACAGTATCCAAAGCTACTGTCAATACGCCTTCATTGGCAACTACCCATCCGGGGATATCTTCACTGAAAATTTCCACTTCAGACGTTTCTATTTCAGCCGGAGTACCATTTAGGTCGAGAACAATTTTCCCTTCGTTTTCAAGAACGCTGATTTGTTCCTGATTCATGGCAGTTACAGCAGCGGCCACCTGTTTCATCAATGAACCGAATTTCTTACCTAGAATCTTGAAGTTACACTTCACTTTCTTCACAAGTAAATTGGATGTACCTTCCACGAAGTCTATTTCTTTAACATTCACTTCGTTCATTATCAATGATTTTACAGACTCTAAACGTTCTTTCATCAGTGCATCCACCGGAATCATCAACTTCTGTAACGGTTGTTTAACGATAATATTTATTTTCTTGCGCAGCGCCAACCCCATAGAAGATACTTTCTGTGCTAACTCCATGCGGGTTTCCAATTCTTTGTCAATAACAGTCTCATCGCAAACCGGGAAATCTGCAAGGTGGACAGAAGCTACATGGTCGCGTCCGGTTGTTGCAATCAAGTCCATATACAATTTGTCTGCATAGAAAGGAGCAATCGGTGCCATTAGTTTAGCTACAGTTTCCAGACATACATATAATGTTTGATATGCCGCCAGCTTATCCTCTGTATAGCCTGTACCCCAAAAACGTTTTCTGCATAGACGTACATACCAGTTGGACAGATTATCATTTACGAAATCATTGATTAGTCGTCCGGCTTTAGTCGGTTCATAGTCAGCATAGCACATATCCACATTCTTTATCAATGAGTTTAGTTCCGAAAGAATCCAACGGTCAATTTCCGGACGTTTGCTCATAGGAACATCGGCTTCCTGATAGGTAAATCCGTCAAGGTTAGCGTATGGAGCAAAGAATTTATATGTGTTGTGCAATGTTCCGAAAAACTTGCGGGTTACTTCCATTACACCGTCGGTATCAAATTTCAAGTTATCCCACGGAGAAGAATTAGTAATCATATACCAACGCAAAGGGTCAGAACCATATTGTTCGATGGCACCAAACGGATCAACAGCATTACCCAGGCGCTTGGACATTTTATTTCCATTCTTGTCAAGCACCAGTCCGTTAGAGATAACATTTTTATAGGCTACACTATCGAATACCATAGTTGCGATAGCATGCAATGTAAAGAACCAGCCACGAGTTTGGTCTACCCCTTCTGCAATGAAGTCAGCCGGATAATAAGAACGATTATCTACAATATCTTTATTCTCAAACGGATAATGTAACTGTGCGTATGGCATGGCGCCTGAATCAAACCATACGTCAATCAAATCCGCTTCACGTTTCATCGGTTTTCCGCTTTCAGAAACGAGGATAATATCATCTACGTAAGGACGGTGAAGATCTATTTTATCATAATTGTCTTCGGTATATTCACCCGGAATAAATCCTTTTTCTTTATAAGGATTGGCAGTCATGAAACCGGCAGCGATGGATTTTTCTATTTCGTTATAGAGTTCCTCTACCGAACCGATACATAATTCCTCACCTTCTTCGCTACGCCAAATAGGAAGCGGAGTACCCCAATAGCGCGAACGGCTTAAATTCCAGTCGTTCAGGTTTTCCAGCCATTTGCCGAAACGTCCGGTTCCGGTAGATTCCGGTTTCCAGTTAATGGTCTTATTGAGTTCTATCATACGTTCCTTGGCAGCAGTAGAACGGATGAACCAGCTATCCAGCGGATAATAAAGGACCGGTTTGTCTGTACGCCAGCAATGTGGATAATTGTGTACATGCTTTTCTATCTTGAATGCTTTGTTGGAAGCCTTCATTTTCATACAGATGTAAATATCCAGTGTCTCGGCAGAGGCAGCAGTTTTCTCATCGTATTTACCATTTACAGTAAATTGAGGGTCGTATGCATTTTTCACCCAGCGCCCCTGATATTCTTGATATTGTTCTACATCCACACATTCTTTTACGAACTTTTCATCTAGTTCATCCAGCAGGAAGAATTTACCTGTCAAGTCTACCATCGGACGAGGTTCACCTTTTTTGTTAATCATAAACAATGAAGGTATGCCTGCTGCACGTGCCACAAAAGCATCGTCTGCGCCGAATGTTGGAGCGATATGTACGATACCTGTACCGTCTTCCGTAGTCACATAGTCACCAAGGATAACACGGAATGCTTGATTGGCAGCTTCTTCCCAATTACCGTTTTCGTCTACATTTACCGGTTTCACCCATGGAATAAGCTGTTCATATTCCATACCTACCAAATCCGTGCCTTTGTATTCACCTACCACCTTGAAAGGGATCAACTTGTCTCCCGGTTTGTAGTCTTCTAAAGGCAGTCCTTCTGCTTTTTGGTTAAAATGAGCATAAAGCAATGGTTTAGCCAGCACTACTGTCATTTTCTCACCTGTGTAGCCATTATATGTTTGTACAGCTACATAATCGATTTTGGGACCGACGCACAAAGCGGTGTTTGAGGGTAAAGTCCATGGTGTAGTAGTCCATGCCAAGAAGTAAGGAGTACCCCACTCCGTCATTTCGGGTTTCGGGTTCTTCATCTTGAATTGCCCCACTACAGTAGTATCTTTTACATCCCGATAACATCCAGGCTGATTTAATTCGTGAGAGCTCAGTCCTGTTCCGGCTGCCGGAGAATAAGGCTGAATGGTATATCCTTTATACAGTAAATTCTTGCTATATAGTTGCTTTAAGAGCCACCATAAAGTTTCAATATAGCGGTTGTCATAAGTGATGTATGGATTATCCAAATCTACCCAATAACCCATTTTATGAGTAAGGTCTGTCCATTCTTTTGTAAATTTCATCACATCCTTACGACAGGCTGCGTTATATTCGGCCACAGAAATCGTTTTTCCGATGTCCTCCTTGGTAATTCCGAGTGCTTTTTCCACGCCCAGTTCTACCGGTAGTCCGTGAGTATCCCATCCGGCTTTACGTTTGACAAGAAAACCTTTCATGGTTTTGTAGCGGCAGAAAGTATCTTTTATAGTACGTGCCATTACGTGGTGAATACCCGGCATACCGTTGGCTGAGGGAGGTCCTTCATAAAAGACAAAAGAAGGACATCCTTCACGTTCTGTCATACTCTTGGCGAAAACATCGTTTTCATCCCACTTCTTCAGCACATCTTTATTGACCTGTGATAGGTTGAGTTGCGAGTGTTCAGCAAATTTCTTACTCATAATCTATATCGTTTTTCTTGTATTCTCTAAATTGTAAATCGGGCAAAGACATAGTCTCCCAAAAATTAAGTTGCAAATTTACAAGAAAATTAGTTAGATAGAAAGTTTTATAGCCTGTTTTTTTAAGAAAGTGATTTCATTCAGCTCTCTTAAAGTGCAAAAACGCAATCTTCATGTAGCATTTGTTTGGTTCGTTTAATTTATCGGTTCGATTTAGGAGGATTGAAAAATTGAAGGAAAAAAGGAAATCGACCAATAACTATAACAATTAGACTTGCATTCCCCGAAAGATTAAACCATCTTTGCACAGTTTTTGTTTTTTATATAAAAGATTTTTAAATACAGAAAAATAAACATGAAACGATTCAGCCGTTCTTCATTGACAACAATGGCAGTTTGTCTACTCTTTATACCTGCTCTTCTTAAGGCACAGCCTCGGCCTGCCCACCGTAAGAAAGTGGGTGTGGTGCTAAGTGGCGGTGGCGCTAAAGGCATGGCGCACATCGGTGTTCTGAAAGTTATAGAAAAAGCCGGTATTCCTATTGACTATGTGGTAGGTACCAGCATGGGATCTATCATCGGTGGTCTTTACTCTATCGGTTATTCTCCCGAGCAACTTGACAGCATGGTACGCCGTCAGGACTGGACTTTCCTTTTGAGCGACAAGATACCGAGAAGTGAACAAAATCTATCTGAACGCGATGCCTCACAAAAGTATGTGTTTTCTATTCCTTTCGGTAAAGGGGTAAAAGCCGAAGTTTTCGGTGGACTGATAAGAGGGCAAAATCTTGCCAACTTGTTCAGTGAGCTTACTATCGGTTATCACGACTCCATCAATTTTAATAAGTTGCCTATTCCTTTTGCCTGTGTTTCCGAGAATATTGTAAATGGCAATGAGGTTAATTTTCATGAAGGTGTATTGGCCACTGCTATGCGTGCCAGCATGGCCATCCCCGGAGTCTTTACTCCGGTCAGGCTAGACAGTATGGTACTGGTAGACGGTGGTGTAGTAAATAATTATCCTGTAAATGTGGCGCGTGCCATGGGAGCAGACTTAATTATCGGGGTGGATGTTCAAAGTGAACTTAAGCCTGCCGGAGAATTAAATAGTGCCGGTGCCATATTAGGGCAATTGGTGAATCTCATGGGGCAGGATTTATATAAGAAGAATCTGAAAGAAACGACTACTTATATTAAGGTAAACGTAGAGGGTTATTCTGCCGCCAGTTTTACTCCCTCCGCCATCGATACTCTGATAATGCGTGGCGAAGAAGCTGCCATGGCACAAGATAGTGCATTAATGGCTCTGAAAAGCCAGTTGGGGCTGGATAGTACTTATATGCCCCAACCGATTCCTTCTTATCCCTACTCGCCTGAGCGAAAGGTATATGTGAAAGAAATTACTTTTGACGGTCTTGATGAGAAAGACAAAAAATGGTTGTTGAAGCGTTGCGATCTTAAAGAAAATTCCGAGATAAGTATTCGCCGGATAGAGGAAGCTACTGCTATTCTGTCGGCCAATTTGGGCTATTCGGGGGCGACTTATAATTTGCCTGAAGCCCCGGGAGGTGGCTATAACCTGAATTACACGTTAAGTAAGAAGTATGAAAACAAACTAAATGTCGGCATTCGTTTCGACTCGGAAGAAATAGCCAGTTTATTAATAAACGTAACCAGTAATTTCAAAGGGAAATTGCCCAGTACGCTATCACTTACGGGACGTTTAGGAAAACGTTATACTGCCGGAATTAATTATGCTTGGGAACCGGCTCCGCTGAAACGTGTCGGGCTGTCCTACCTGTTCCAATACAATGACGTCAATTTTTATCATTATGGCGACCGCACACACAATTCTACTTTCCGTTATCATCAGGCAGAGTTTGCTTTCTCGGATGTGTGGTATAAAAATGTGCGTTTCGGTATTGGTCTCCGTTATGAGTATTATGATTATGATAAGTTTCTTTATCAGGAAGGAAGTACCACTCAGCAATACTCGACAGACAATGAGCATTTTTTTAGTTATTTTGCTCAAATGGAATACGAAACATTTGATAAGGCTTATTTCCCTTCACGAGGTATCTCGGCGCGTGCTTCCTATTCACTCTATACAGATAATTTTACACAATATAATGACCATGCTCCTTTCTCTGCTATCAAAGGTTATTGCGAAGGGGTAATGCGGCTGACCAATCGTTTCTCGATTCTTCCTTCCGTATATGGACGCTTTCTCATTGGAAAGGAAATCCCCTACTCCAAATTGAATGCCATGGGTGGAGATGTTCCGTCACGCTTCCTGCAACAGCAGTTGCCTTTTGTGGGAATAAATAATGTAGAACTTATGGATAATTCGTTATTGATAGGCACGATAAAGTTCCGGCAGCGAATGGGAAGTGTGCATTATGTCACTTTGACCGGCAATTATGCGCTGAGCAGTCATAAAGTGAGTGGGTTACTGAAAGAGAAAACTATGTTCGGCTGTGGAGTCGGCTATGGATTGGATAGTATATTTGGTCCGCTGGAAGCATCCATCAACTACGCAAACCATGCCGATAAAGTGAGTATGTATGTCAATTTAGGATTCAAGTTTTGATTCGTCATTGACAACGGCCATCATCCCTTCTATCTGGGCCAATGCCATCATGCGACCGTGAAACGAATATCCGGGATTGTATCCCTTGTCGGTGTCACCGAGCATCATACGCCCGTGGTCTACACGCATGGGAACGCCCGGACGCTCTTTCTCAAAGATACGGATAAGTTCGATGATATGAGCACGGCCTCCCAAATGGGAGGCTTCAATGAAATTTCCGTTGGGAAAAGCGTTCGTACTGCGCAAGTGTACAAAATGAGTGCGGTGGGCAAACATTCGCGCCAAAGCAGGTACATTGTTGTGCAGTCCTGCACTGAGCGAACCGGCACAGAAAGTGAGCCCGTTATGCGGATTGTTTACAGCATGCAGTATCCAGGCAATATCCTCTTCGCTGGTTACAATGCGTGGCAAACCAAGAACAGGAAAAGGAGGATCGTCGGGATGAATACACATATTGATGCCATATTCATCACATACGGGCATAATAGCTTGAAGGAAATAACGTAAATTTTCGCGCAGGGCGTCACGGCCTATTCCTTTGTAGGGTGCCAACAGATGATGAAATGTGTCAACAGGGTTCTTGTCCCCATTCTTGATATTTCCATTTACAAAGCCTTGGGTTTTAATAATGATGGTATCTACAAGTTCTTCTTTTTCAGCATCGGTAATGACTTTATCTAATTCGTACATTTGTTTCAATTCATTTACCGTGTAGTCTTTTTCAGCTTCTGCGCGTTGTAGAATCAGGCAGTCGAAATATGCAAAACGTATTTTATCAAAATAGAGTGATGATGTTCCATCTTCCCAAAGATGCTCTAAATCTGTACGAATCCAGTCGATAACAGGCATGAAGTTATAACAGACTGTTTTTACTCCCGCCTTGCCTAAATTAATAAGACTTTTCTTGTAATTCTCTATCAGGTTATCACGCTCGGCACCGCCATATTTTATGGCTTCACTCACCGGCAAACTTTCTACCACCGACCAGCGCAGACCATAAGTCTCAATATATGTCTTTTGGTTTAGGATAGCCTCCAAAGGCCACACCTCACCATTGGGAATTTCGTGAAGAGCAGTCACAATACCTTCTACTCCGATTTGTCTCAACATGGGAAGAGTAATTTTATCATTCTTTCCAAACCATCTCCATGTCTTTTCCATCTTTATTGTCGTTTTGATTTTATCTTAGGTAATCAAGAATATACTTTATTGATGAATAATCATTGCAGAGCGTGCCGGTACAATGATTTCATTACCTGATACTTGCCCCATTCCCGACTGCTTGATTTTTCCATCTTTGCAAACGATTGTATAGCGACCGGCCGGAATAGATAATTTGGCAGGCTCTTTACGGCTGTTGAACGCCACGATAATATTTTTCCATGAGTCGCCATTAGCATTATCTTTCAGGATAAAGGCCACCAAATTGCTGCCTTCTACAGGCAGGAATTCCATGTATTGGCGTACTTTATCGGCATCTCCCATTCGAAAAGCCGGGTGATTTTTTCGCAATGTTATCAGCTCTCTCACATAATCAAAAACATTATGATGTATCGTCTTGTTCCTCCAATCAATTGTGTTGATACTATCAGGACTATTGTAAGAATTATGTATTCCTTTCTTGTCTCGCATCATTTCGTCTCCGGCAAAAATAAAAGGTACACCTTGTGAGGTGAAGACAAAAGTTTCGGCCAATTTGTGCAGAGAGGCACGTTCTTCGTCCGTTGCATCCGGCATCGTTGCTTTTAGTCTGTCTGCCAGACACATATCATCATGGCAGCTGACATAACTTATCATTTGGGTCGGTTGTAATGCCCACGGTTCTTTGCTGTAATTCACCGAATCATTTATTACTTGTGGATGTTTGACTGCTCCCACCAATCCAAACTTTATACTCATCTCATGCCCCGGTTGGCCAATCAAGAAAGCACCTTTCCGGTCATCATCCCAACCACCGCGCAAACCATCGCGCATTTCATCGGAGAAAGCGGCAATACGTGGCATCTTGTATATATTGGCTTTCATGGCAAGTTCTTCTTGATCAAGCTGGGGAGCGCTGGCGGCCCATCCTTCACCATAAATAAAGATGGATGGATCTATCTTGTCTACGGCAGCACGGATTTCGTTCATTGTCTCAATATCGTGAATACCCATCAGGTCAAATCGGAAGCCGTCAATGTGATATTCGTTTATCCAGTAGAGTACAGACTCCACCATATATTTACGCATCATGGCACGGTCGCTGGCAGTCTCGTTTCCGCAGCCGGAGCCGTTGGCCGGTTTACCATCCTTTGTTTGGCGATAGAAGTAGCCGGGTACCGTACGCTCGAAGTTGCTTTCCTCAGTGTTAAAAGTATGATTATAAACCACGTCGAGTACCACACGGATACCTGCTTTGTGAAGGGCCTGCACCATCTGCTTGAATTCCTTGATTCTCACATCGGGCTTATAAGGATCGGTGGAATAAGAACCGTCAGGTACATTATAGTTCTGAGGATCATAGCCCCAGTTGTATTGTGCCTTGTCCGGTTTACTTTCGTCCACAGATGCATAATCGTATGAAGGAAGAATATGCACGTGTGTGACACCCAGTTCTTTCAGGTGGTCGATGCCGGTTTTTTCACCCTGCGAAGTAGTAGTTCCTAATTCGGTTAATGCAAGGAATTTTCCTTTATTACGAATTCCCGAAACTGAATCCAAAGAAAAATCGCGATGATGCATTTCATATACTATGATGTCGGCATAGTCCTTTAAAAGCGGACGTACATCGTTCGCCCAGCCTTCAGGATCGGTGGAGCGCAAGTCAATGACAGCAGCACGCTTTCCGTTTACTCCCACTGCTTTAGCCATAATGCCCGGGGTATCTCCCAGCCACTTACCATTTACTTTTACATTAAAAGTATAGAACTTTCCTTTTAAGTCTTCTTTAATAGAGGTATTCCAAATACCATCTTCTCCCATTTCAAGCGACAGAGTTTGATAAGCAGAACCTTCGTTGCCCGAATCATATAACAATACACGCACTTCTTCAGCTGTAGGTGCCCAAAGTGTAAACTTGGTTTCAATTGGCGAGTACTCCATTTCCACTAACTTCCCTTCGGGGATAGGATATTCTTCAAAAGATGTATATTCTTTCTTTACAGACTGACAACTGATGGTGGTTGACATAATCGATGCCCAAATAACGTGTTTGACATTCATAAATTTATATTTTGTTACTTACCAATACTTTTTTGTTTATCTCCTTATTTTATCAGGATTTTTATTGATAAAATCTTTCCATCCTGAATACTCTCTGGCAAGAGTGGGTCTTCCGGCTTGCAAATAATGGCAATAGGCTGCGGCAAGTCCATCGGTAGCATCCATAAAAGGTAGCATTTCGTTATCGGGAATATGGAGCATACGCTTCAGCATATCCGCCACCTGTTCCTTACTGGCTTGTCCGTTGCCGGTGATAGCCATTTTTATTTTTAATGGAGCATATTCGGTGATGGGGATGTCACGGCTTAGTGCGGCAGCCATTGCTACCCCTTGCGCACGCCCTAATTTTAGCATGGACTGTACATTCTTTCCAAAAAAGGGAGCTTCAATGGCCAGTTCATCGGGCAGATACGCTTCAATAATGCCGATAACACGTTCAAAGATTCGACGAAGCTTAAGATAATGATTATCGTATTTACGTAAATCTATCACTCCCATGGTGATGACTTGCGGTTTGGTACCTGTTATTTTCAGCAATCCGTAACCCATGATAGTAGTTCCGGGGTCAATGCCCAGAATTATTTTCTCTTTAACCGGCTGAATCACTTGATAACCTCCATTAAGGTGGGAAATCCTACCACTTTGTCTTTGAAGACTTTCATCATTTCTTCGTTAAGCTTCATACCTTGCCGGGTATGCCAGTGATGTAAGGCTGCACTGTCTTCTACTTCCCATTGCAGTGAAAAACATTCACTGTCTTCTTCTTTATGACTGAGGATGTGAGTAAGGCGCGGACTTTGAAGCAATCCTTGTTTTTCTACTTCGGGAATATAGCATTCATTAAGCCAGATGACAAAGTTACGTGCATCATCAATTGCTACTTGATAAGTGGTATTATATATCAGCATATTAATTTTATTTGTTTACATTAAACAGATACGTTTTTGCAAATGTAATAAAAATACCCCGACTTCTCGCAAGCCGGGGCATCTATTATGAACAAAAAATTAAATTAATCAGATATGCAACTCGATAGTTGCTTCACCTGATGAACCTCATAAACAGAATGGATGATTCTTTGTTCATTCATAGAGGAGAAATAATATTATATTAAAATAATTGGAAGAAAAATAAGGTTTCTATTTTGTGATTTCAATTTTATGTGTATCTTTGCAACACAAAACCGGGGCATTAGCTCATCTGGCTAGAGCGTTAGACTGGCAGTCTAAAGGTGGCGAGTTCGAG
>OGGK01000892.1_pt1 | contig 24083 bp, 20 predicted proteins | sample 1571171 | NCBI WGS metagenome assembly OGGK01 (sample SAMEA2581958, study PRJEB24529) | metagenome | biome: Human gut stool | place: China | collected 2011 | reverse complement strand
ATAGACGGACTAACATAGCTGGAAGATGAATGTACACACAAATTTGGACTTGACTAGATAACATTGGATTACGTCCTGAAAGGTGTAGCGTATAGTTCATATTACGTCCTGAAAAATGTAATGGCAGGGTATTTGTGGGAAATAATATCGAAATCGAGAAGGAAAGAAGGTAATCACATGAACTTTAACAAACAAAAATGCATTACGGCAGTGATTTTGCTGTTGGTCGCTATTCTATCCATAACCGTTATCGGAAAATACGCCTCCGCCCCGGAAAATCACCAGAAAACCATAGCCTCTCTGGATGAGAAAAAACAGACGGTCATGGAGCTGACGGCGGCATCCACGGTGACTTCGGCGCTGATCACATTGCTTCCGGGAGACACGGCAACGCCCATTGCGGAGAAAATGGCGGATGTCAGCGGGTATCTGCTGGTGGTTCTCTGTGCCATTTATCTTGAAAAATATCTAGTGACGATTACCGGATATGTGGCATTTACATACCTTATTCCGATTGCCTGTGGATTATGGATATTGAATCTGGCTTTTGAAAATGCTACGGTGCGGAAACTGGCGGCAAAACTTGCAGTATTTGGCATTGCTATTTTTCTCGTGGTTCCGGCCAGTGTAAAGATTTCTGACCTTATCGGAGACACCTATCAGGCCCAGATCGAAGCTACCATTGAGGATGCCAGGAACACACAGAATATACTGGAAAACAGTGGCGTGGTGGATGACACTAATGCGACGGAAACAACCGGAATCGGAACAACAGAAGTTCCTGGAACTGTTACAGGTAACGTGCAGGAGAAGGACAACAATAACTCCGGCTCTGTCTCAAACATTTTCGACTGGGCAAAAGATGCCATTTCCGGCGCTAAAGATTCGGTGGCAAATGTCGTGGAAAATGTGACGGTTTCTACCGAAGACCTGGTGCAGAAAGTGGAGAATTCCTTAAATCATTTTATTGAGGCAGTGGCTGTGATGATCATTACTTCCTGCGTGATTCCGATGCTGGTGCTGTTACTGTTCTTCTGGATGGTGAAGATTGTGTTGGATGTGGACCTGAGTGGAGCGAAGATCAAGGGGATGCTGCCGGAGCGGAAGGAATAAAAAAGGAGCAAGTAAGAGGTATCAACGATAGAGTGATACCTCTTTTTAAAATCCACTAAGAATTACATTCCATTTTAAATATTTAAATATTATACTATGACTAGCTGAATAAAAAATAATATTTTTCTTATTCTTAATTATATCAAAATTTGCTCAATTATATCATTTTCTAAAAGATGATGTAATTGAATTGACATAGATATAATTAAATGATACGATTTTGTTAAAATAATGTAGGACTAATAGGATAGGAAAAGTATGCGAAATTATGATTACCGTGATAAATGGAAAAAGTTATTGACACCAGAAATTGTTTCTATGCTTACGCAGATTCATGAATATAAAGGCGAGCAATCATTGTTTATTGAGGCAAGGGCTGATACTTTGGAACAATTAATGGAAATAGCGAAAATCCAAAGTACGGAAGCGTCTAATAAAATAGAGGGAATATATACGTCTGACGAAAGACTGGCTGCTTTGGTAAAAAACAAAACGAGACCAAAGACACGCAATGAGCAGGAAATAGCAGGATATAGGGATGTACTTAATACTATCCATGAGAGCTATGAACATATTCCACCGAAAGCTTCTATTATTTTGCAACTACATCGAGATTTATATAAGTTTGAAGGATATGATATAGGTGGAAAATATAAGTCAGCGGATAATGTGATTGAGGAAGTAGATGCGGAAGGAAACAAGTTTATAAGGTTTAAACCAGTGCCAGCATGGGAAACAGCAGAGGCAATGGATTGTTTATGTATGTCATTTGAAACTGCATTGGCAACAGAACAAATTGATCCTTTGATATTAATTCCTATGTTTATACTGGACTTCCTATGTATACATCCTTTTAATGATGGTAACGGTAGAATGAGCAGATTACTCACTTTATTGTTATTATATCGGGCTGGTTATATTGTTGGAAAATATATCAGTATAGAGAAGATGATTGAGAGTACCAAGGAGGCTTATTATGAAAGTTTACAGATTAGCTCTTTGCAATGGCATGAGAACAATAATGAATATGAGACTTTTGTAAAATATGTATTGGGAATTGTGTTGGGAGCTTATCGAGAGTTTTCTTCCAGAGTACAATTATTAATAACGAGTGGCTTGACAAAACCAGAACGTATTCAAGAAATTATAAAAAATACACTGGGCACTATTAGTAAGGCTGAAATTGCAGAAAAATGCCCAGATATCAGCAAAATAACAATACAGAGAACATTGGCAGAACTAATAGGAGCAGGCAAGATTGAAAAAATCGGTGGTGGCAGATATACAAAGTACATTTGGAAAAATTAGTGAAAGGGCAGAGAAATGATTACAGGTGAATTGAAGAATAAGATTGACGGATTATGGGATATTTTCGCCTCGGGAGGTTTGGTAAATCCCCTGGAAGTAATCGAACAGATTACGTATTTAATGTTTATTCATGATTTGGATGATTTGGATAACAAAAGAGCGAAAGAAAGTGCTATGCTTGGACTTCCGTTTGAAAGTATCTATGCAGAAGATGTTGAAATAGGTGATCGTGTAATTGATGGAACACAGTTAAAGTGGTCTGTTTTTCGTGATTTCCCAGCAGGCAGAATGTACAGTATCATGCAGGAGTGGGTGTTCCCTTTTATTAAAACTTTGCACAATGACAAGAATAGTGCATATTCAAAATATATGGATGATGCCATTTTTAAAATTCCAACTCCGTTAATGCTTTCAAAAGTTGTTGACACATTGGATAATATTTATGAATTAATGAATGAAGTACAATCTTCAGATGTACGTGGAGATGTGTATGAATACCTCCTCTTGAAAATATCACAGGCTGGAAGAAATGGACAGTTTCGTACCCCAAGACATATCATTCGTATGATGGTGGAGCTTATGAATCCAACAGCAGATGAAGTAATCTGTGACCCAGCTTGTGGCACTTCAGGATTCCTGGTAGCTGCAGGAGAGTATTTAAAGGAAACACGAAAGGAAGAAATATTCTACGACAAACAGAAAAAAGAACATTATATGAGTCATATGTTCTATGGTTATGATATGGATAGGACTATGCTCCGTATCGGTGCCATGAATATGATGACACATGGAATTGACAATCCCTTTATTGAATATCGTGATAGCTTATCTGATCAGAATACAGATAAAGATAAGTATACACTTGTATTGGCAAACCCTCCTTTTAAGGGCAGCTTAGATGCTGAGATAGTATCCGGAGATTTATTAAAAGTATGTAAAACAAAGAAAACGGAGCTACTGTTTTTAACATTATTTTTACGCATTTTGAAAATAGGTGGACGATGTGCTTGCATCGTTCCGGATGGTGTACTTTTTGGCTCATCCACAGCACATAAAGCTATTCGAAAAGAAATAGTAGAAAATAACAGACTGGAGGCTGTGATTTCTATGCCATCCGGTGTGTTTAAACCATATGCAGGAGTGTCTACGGCAATACTGATTTTTACTAAAACAGAGCACGGTGGAACCGATGAAGTGTGGTTCTATGATATGACCGCAGATGGCTTTAGCTTAGATGATAAGAGAACACAAGTGAAGGAGAATGATATTCCGGATATCATTGAGAGATTTACGCATATAGAAAATGAAAAGGATAGGAAGCGTACAGAAAAATCCTTTTTAGTGCCTAAACAGGAAATTGTAGACAAGGAATATGATTTAAGCATTAATAAGTATAAAGAGACGGAATATGTAGCAGCAGAATATCCACCGACATCTGAGATTATGAAGAACTTACGTGATTTGGAAACGCAGATTAATCAGGAGATGGATGAATTAGAGAAACTATTGAATAAATAAATTCGGATTTGTAGGTATGATGTAGATGGAGAAAACAATTAATGAATGCTTCTATCAAATACAGAATGGAGCCAATATAAAGCAAGGAGATGTAGAAGGGGGATTCCCTATTACAAGAATTGAGACAACAGCAAATGACAAATTCAATAGAGATAGAATGGGATATGCTGGAATAACGGATATATCAAAGTATGAAGCTTATGTGCTTGAAGATGGTGATTTGCTTATGTCTCATATTAATAGTGTACAATATTTAGGAAGAACGGTATTGTATGTTAAACAACCAGATGAGATCATAATTCACGGCATGAATTTGTTAAGACTTAAAGCACGACGTAATATTATTAATCCAGCATATGCTAGATATTGTTTTTATGGACATACATTTAGATGCCAGATTGGGAATATTACAAAGAAATCTGTTAATCAGGCTAGTTTTGCAGTTAAAGATTTGAAGCAAATAAAAATCGAGGTTCCATCGCTTGATGTGCAGAATAAAGTGGTGGTTATTCTTGATAGAGTGCAAAAAATAATCGATATGAGAAACAATGAGCTGGCTTCTTTAGACGACCTTATTAAAGCCCGATTTGTCGAGATGTTTGGTAGTATTCATGAAAGTACAAAATATCCATATATTGCAGTAAAAGATTTAACAGATGTAACAAGTGGAGGTACTCCGAGTCGAGATAAAACAGAGTATTGGGATAATGGTACAATTCCTTGGGTAAAGACTACGGAATTACAAAATAATGTACTAATAGATGTAGATGAACATATTACAGAGGCAGGGCTTGCAGGTTCGTCCGCAAAGCTGGTACCAGTTGGGACTATTCTAGTTGCTATGTATGGTCAGGGAAAAACGAGAGGAATGACCGCATATCTTGGTGTTGAGGCTTCCACAAATCAGGCATGTGCGTGTATTTTGCCATCTGATAAGGTTGATTCTATGTTTATGTGGAAGTATTTTGAACTATCATACGATAAATTGCGTAGTTTAGCTCAAGGTGCTGGACAACCAAATCTAAATGGGAATATGATTAAGAATTTTCAGGTGTTAGTACCACCGATAGAGTTACAGAAGGAGTATGTTGACTTTGTCAACCAAATCAACAAATCAAAAGTTGCAGTTCAAAAGGCATTGGAGCAGACGCAAACGTTATTTGATTCCTTAATGCAAAAATATTTTGGATAAAATAGTTTTAAATTATTGGTTGAAGGATGCTGGTATCTATATAGGAGATACCAGCATGGAAGAAAAAATCGTATCTGTATTGAATGAAATGTCAGAGTATTTATCAATTACTCAGATGAAAAAATTGCAGGAAGTAATAATCAGAATTTTTTCTGAAAATGAGGTTGTAAAAACCAATATACCTAACGAAGAGTTTTTGAAAATGTTTCTTGCCGCAAAAAGAATTGAGGGGTGCTCGGAGCGAACAATAAAGTATTATCGAATGACAATTCAAAACTTATTGTCTGTAGTCAAAACAAATGTTCGCAAAATTACAACAGAAGAAATAAGAGAGTATTTGTCGGACTATCAGAAAATCAACAACTGTTCAAATGTGACGATAGATAATGTGCGAAGGAATATTTCCAGCTTCTTTTCCTGGCTGGAAGAAGAGGACTACATTTTAAAAAGTCCGATGAAAAGAATACATAAAATAAAAACGAAAACGGTCGTCAAAAATACAATTTCAGATGAAGGAATAGAGAAACTTAGAGATCATTGCAGAGAAAGACGAGATTTAGCTATCATTGATTTACTGTATTCCACGGGAATGCGTGTGGGTGAACTTGTTAATTTGAATATAGATGATGTTGATTTAGAAGGTCGAGAATGTGTTGTATACGGTAAAGGTGGCAAGGAGCGTCGAGTATACTTTGATGCAAAAGCTAAGGTTCATTTAAAAGAATATATAGAAAATAGGTGTGATGATAACGAGGCTCTATTTGTTACGCTAGATGCACCATATGATCGCTTGAAAATAAGTGGGGTTGAAATAAGACTTCGAAATCTTGGAAGACAATTAAATTTAGAGAAAATTCATCCACATAAGTTTAGAAGATCTATGGCAACAAGAGCCATTGATAAAGGAATGCCAATAGAACAAGTACAAAAGATTTTGGGACATTCACAGATAGATACGACCATGCAATATGCGATGGTTAATCAGAATAATGTAAAAACAGCACATCAAAAATACATGTCCTAAGTAAATAAATTCGGATTTGTAGGGATGATGTAGATGAAAGTAAAAATAGGTGAATTGACAAAGATAAAGACTGGTAAGCTTGATGCAAACGCATCTTCTGAAGAAGGAAAATATCCTTTTTTTACTTGTTCCAAGGAACCATTAAGGATTTCAACCTATTCATATGATTGTGAATGTGTGTTGGTAGCAGGAAATGGTGATTTGAATGTTAAGTATTACAATGGAAAATTTGATGCGTATCAACGAACATATATTATTGAGGACGATAGTAGTGGAAAACTGCATATGCCATATCTATATTATTTTATGGAAAGCTATGTAAATGAACTGCGACAGCAGGCTATAGGTGGGGTAATAAAATATATTAAGCTTGGTAATCTGACAGATGCGTTGGTAGAGTTGCCGCCAATTGATCATCAAAAAGCTATAGTGGAGATACTAGAAAAAGCAAGGAGGATTTTGGATAAACGTAATGAGGAAATGAATGCTTTAGACGACCTTATCAAAGCCCGATTTGTCGAGCTGTTTGGGGATCCGGTTAGTAATTCAAAAGGTTTAAAAGAATTGACTTTGCCAGAACTTGGGGAGCTTGGAAGAGGCGTATCTAAGCATAGACCAAGAAATGCACCAGAGCTGTTAGGTGGAGAATATCCATTGATCCAAACAGGTGAAGTTTCTAATGCAGGATTGTATATAGAGAATTATGAAAATACATATTCGGAATTAGGGTATAAGCAAAGTAAGATGTGGAAAGCTGGAACGTTGTGTATAACAATTGCAGCTAATATTGCAAAGACAGCTATTTTAAGGTTTGATGCGTGTTTTCCGGATAGTGTAGTTGGATTTAAAGCGAACGATAAGACAAATGAAATTTTTATACACTATTGGTTTTCGTTTTTTCAAGCCATTCTTGAAGCGCAAGCACCGGAATCAGCACAAAAGAATATCAATTTGAAGATATTAAGTGAATTGAAAGTAATCGCACCAGATATAGAGGAACAAAACAAATTTGCTACTTTTGTTGTTCAAGTCGACAAATCAAAAGTTGTCGATATAGATAAAAAAGACAAATTGTGAAAAGGAGAAAGAATTAATGAACGGATACGAAAAACTTAAAAAATTATATGATGAAATAGACAATTTAATAAAGCAAAGAGTAACATCAGACACTCCGTCATTTATTACATGGCGAACAAAAACGGAAAGAACTTTGAATAGTATATATGGGAAAGGTAAGGAATTAGAGGATTTTTTACAAACAAATTTTTCGGTAATAATATTTACAGATGATGAAAATGATTATGTGAATGCATGTAAATATGGTTTAGAAGAAACGAAAGCAGTCTTGCAGGCGTATTTGGATGAACTGGAGGAAGAAGAGCACACTCAGCCTAACATAAATAGAACAAAAACATTTTCTCATAAAGAGAAAGCATTTATCGTCCATGGACATAATGCAGAATTGAAGCAAGAAGTGGCAAGAATGTTAGAAAAGCAGAATATTACTGCAGTCATTTTAAGCGAACAGGTCAATGGAGGAACGACTATTATCGAAAAAATTGAAAAATATAGTGATATAGATGTTGCAATATGCCTTTTCACGGCGGATGATATTGGTAGAGGTGAAAAAGAGCAAGAAAACAATAAAAGAGCAAGGCAAAATGTTGTTTTTGAAACAGGGTATTTTATGGGTAAATTAGGTAGACAAAATATAATTATTCTTGCTGATTCAGGAATAGAAATTCCTTCGGATTTGTCAGGAATTGTTTATACGGATAATGTACATTGGCAGATAGAGGTATTAAAAGAACTTCGTAGTATGGGATTTGATATTGATATGAATAAAGCGTTTTAGGGTAAGAATTGAGAAGGGAGAGTCTATGACGACCAACTTTGATTATCTAAAGCAAGAACCGAAATTTTCAACATTTGCAGATACGGCAATCGCTGCTGAAAAAATCATTTTGCTAGATCCGTCGGCATGTATTATTAACTGTCGTCGAGCAATGGAATTTGCGGTGAAATGGATGTATTCCGTTGACAATGAATTGCAGATGCCCTATCAGGATAATTTGCAAAGCCTTATAAATGCAGAAGAATACCGTCAAATAGTCGGACAAGATATTTGGAAACGTATGGATTATATCCGGTGTTGTGGAAATAATGTAGCACACACTACGAAAAAAATGGGACGGGATGAAGCTATGCTTTGTCTTGAAAATCTATTTATTTTTTTAGACTATGTTGCTTATTGTTATTCGGATAGTTATGAAGAGCAGAGTTTTAAGAAAGAACTGATAACATGTAGAATTGAAAAAGCAAGGCAATCTCAAAAAGAAGCAGCAGAAATTAAAGAAAAATTTGAGAAAAATCAACGCGAACTGGAACAGAAAGAGATTAATCTTCAAAAACTTATAAAAGAAAATGAATCTTTGAAGGAAGAACTTTCTGCAAGAAGACAAGAGAAAAAGACAAGCTATATTCCGAAGCCTTTGGATCTATCAGAATATGATACACGAAAATTATACATAGATGCTATGCTGATAGATGCCGGATGGAAAGAAGGAAAGGACTGGTTGAATGAGGTACCAATTCCTGGAATACCGAGCAGATCAGGAAGTGGTAGGGCTGATTACGTTCTTTATGATGACAGGAATAGACCGTTAGCGATTATTGAAGCTAAATCAACTGGTAGGGGCGTAGAGGAAGGACGTTATCAGGCGAAATTGTATGCAGATGCATTGGAGAGAGAATATCATCGTAGACCGGTGATTTTTCTGACGAATGGTTTTGAAACGCATATTATTGATGGGCAGTATCCCGAACGAAAATGTTCCGGAATTTATTCCAAGAGGGATTTGGAGAAATGGTTTAATCTGCAGTCAATGAAGACAGGATTAGATCACATTTCCGTAAATAAAGAAATTGCGGGTCGGTATTATCAGGAAGAAGCTATTAAAAGAGTATGTGAAAGCTTTGGCAAAAAGAATCGCAGAAAAGCATTGTTGGTAATGGCTACTGGAAGTGGTAAAACAAGAACGGTTATTGCTTTATGTGATGTCTTATTAAAAGCGGGTTGGGTGAAGAATATTCTTTTTCTTGCAGATCGGACTGCGTTGATTACACAGGCTAAGCGAAGTTTTGTAAATCTCTTACCGAATTTATCATGTACTAATTTGGTGGAAGAAAAAGATAACTATTCTGCGCATTGTGTATTTTCTACTTATCAGACAATGATGAAATGCATTGATACAGTAAGTGATAGCGAAGGTAAATTATTTACTTGTGGACATTTTGATTTGCTGATTTGCGATGAAGCGCATAGATCTATTTACAACAAATATAGAGATATATTTGATTATTTTGATGCTCCTTTGGTTGGATTAACAGCAACACCCAAAGACGAAATAGATAAGAATACCTATGGGATTTTTGAATTGGAAAATGGTGTTCCTACCTATGGCTATGATCTTGCCCAGGCGGTAAAAGATGGTTATTTGGTGGATTATATCTCTGTCGAAACAGAATTGAAATTTTTAACACAGGGAATCGTTTATGATGATTTATCGGAAGCAGATAAAGAAGAATATGAAGAAAATTTTGCAACAGATGATGGAGCAATGCCAGAGAGCATAGAGGCTTCGGCGTTGAATACATGGATCTTTAATGAAGATACCATACGTCGAGTGTTGAATATTCTTATGACAGAGGGTATTAAAATTAATTATGGACAAAAAATAGGGAAAACAATCATTTTTGCCAAAAACCACGCACATGCAGAAAAGATTCTTGAAGTGTTTGAGAAGGAATATCCTAATCTTAAAGGATATGCAATGGTAATAGATAATCGTATGTCATATGCACAGGGAGCTATAGACGAATTTTCGGATGCTAAGAAATTGCCACAGATTGCAATATCCGTAGATATGCTAGATACAGGAATAGATGTACCGGAAGTACTGAACCTCGTATTTTTCAAAAAAGTATTAAGTAAGGCAAAATTTCGTCAGATGATTGGGCGCGGAACCAGACTATGTCCGGGATTATTAGATGGGGAGGATAAGTCAAAGTTTTATATATTTGATTTTTGCGGCAATTTTGAATTTTTCCGCATAAACAAGGGGAAACCCTCAGCGAATATGATAGCATTACAAGGGGCCATTTTCAATTTACAATTCGAAATGGTTTATAAACTGCAGGCAGCCGAATTTCAAAAGGAACGTTTGATAGCATATAGAAAACGATTAGTAGGTCAAATGGTGGAAAAAGTCTGTGAACTGCCAAGGGATAATTTTGCTGTAAAACAGCATCTAAAATATGTGGAACTGTATTCCATTGAAGACAATTACCAGACACTGACGTTTGAAGATACATTAACTGTAAAAGAAGAAGTTGCGCCTTTGATACTTCCTGAGAAGGAGGAAGTGAGTGCGATTCGTTTTGATGCGCTTATGTATGGGATTGAATTAGCATACCTACTTGGAGAAAAGTATACCAGAGCAAGAGGAGACCTGATTAAAAAAGTCAGTGGCATTGCAAGTGTAGCTAATATTCCTGAAATACAGACGAAAACAGATTTAATTAATAAGATACTGCATACTGATTACGTGGAACGTGCGGGAATTGATGAGTTTGAAAAGATACGTGAAGAACTGCGTAGTTTAATGAAGTATATTCCTAAAACCGCGATACGCTATGATACTAATTTTGAGGATGATATACTAACAATTGAATGGAATGAATCGGAATTGGAAGACGATCAGTTAAAGAATTATAAGGCAAAGGCAGAATATTATATTCGTCAGCATCAGGATAATATTGTCATTGCAAAGTTAAAGACAAATAAGCCATTGACCACCACGGATATAGATACTTTGGAAGAAATCCTTTGGAAAGAAATTGGAACAAAAAAAGATTATGAAGCAGAGTATGGTGAAAAGCCACTGGGTGAATTTGTCAGAGAGATTGTGGGATTGGATATGAATGCCGCAAAAGAGGCTTTCTCTGAATATCTTGATAATGCGAATTTGGATAGCAGACAGATATATTTTGTTAATCAGATTGTGGAGTATATTGTTCATAATGGCATGATGAAAGATTTGTCGGTTCTTCAAGAATCTCCGTTTACAGATCAGGGAAGCATTGTGGATATTTTCACTGATATGTCAGTGTGGATGGGGATAAAGAGTGTAATTGATAAGATTAATGCAAACGCAGTGGCGTAAATAATTGATTTGTAAAAAGAGGTATAAAGATGCCAAAGTTTATTTCGGAATTTAAAGAAGGGGAGATTGTTGATTTCCCTACAAATAGGAAGTATGAGTTTGTTAGAGCGTTGAAATCGGGAGGAACAGGAAAAACGATACTGATGCAGGATACAATGCTTAATAAGTTTTTTGTGTGTAAAAAGTATTCGCCAATGCAGAAACAATATGAAAAAGAATTTTACAATAGATTTATAGATGAAATAAAGATTATGTATGCTATTTATGATATTAACATAGTTAGGATATTTGATTATTATCTTTTTCCTGAACATAGTACAGGCTATATTATAATGGAATATGTAGAAGGAAAAAATATAGATGAATACTTTAAAGAGGAAGATACTGATAAAATTAATTCTATATTTGTTCAGCTAATAAATGCTTTTACATATTTAGAAAAAAACAACATTTTGCATAGAGATGTACGACCGGAAAATGTACTTATTGATGATAGTGGAACGGTCAAACTGATAGATTTCGGTTTTGGAAAAAATGTTAATGAAGTTGGCAACGAGGAAAACAGCATATATTTGAATTGGCCAGTATCTCAGAAGCCTGAAGAGCTATATTCAGGTGTTTATAATAGCCAGACAGAGATTTTTTTGTGGGATATTTGATTAAAAATTTATTGGCAAAGTATGAAATGAACTCATTTAAGTATACAGAATTGCTAAGGAAAATGATAGAAATTTCGCCACAAAAAAGAATAAATTCCTTTTTAACAATTCAAGATGAAATTTCAAATCAGGCTATGGAGACATTCGATTTTTCAAGGGAGCAGAAGAACATTTATCGAACGTTTGCAGAGGATTTAAAAAATTCTATATCGGTGATAAAAGATTCATTAATTGTGGAAAAAGATATAGGTATTATTATAGAAAAAATGAAAAAAGTTCTTCGAGATAATGCTTTAGAAATGTATATATCTAATAATTATGTGCTTATTTCTTGCTTTATAAAATCAAATTATACGTATTATACGGGAAAAGAAATACCTGTGGTAGAGGTTAAAAATTTTTATAATTTTTTGGTTTCGCAATCTAGTGAAAAGAGAGAAATTATATTGAATAATTTATATGGTAGATTAAACAAAATTCCGGTTGTAAATAGCATGTATGATGAAGAGTTACCATTTAATTAAAAGAGATTAGTAAATAAGAAATAGTGAGGGGAAAGAAATGCAATATACGTATACTACAATTATTAGCAAAAAAGATAGTACCTTTTACGCAACAGTTCCTGATATTGATAGTTGCATTACCACAGGCAAGTCTTTACAGGAAGCAATCTCTCAGATTACAGATGCCTTGAATATTTGCCTTACCGTTTTGGAGGATGAAGGCATTGCTCCTAAGCAGTCCACGCCGCAAACGAGTCTTCCACATTTAACAACAGATATTCTTGTATCTATTCAAGCAGATACAGATGAATACCGAAAGGCACATATCGCATAGCGAAAAGAAACTATACCAAGGAGGCCCCCCTATGTCCCCCCCCATCCAATCCGAAGCCCATCTCACGACCTTTGAAGCCATCAGCATGATCGTCGGCAACAGCATCGGCACTGGCATCATCGCCGTTCCGTATCTTGCCACGAAAAATAGCATGCTGGATGTCGTGTGGATGGTATTGATCGCCTATTGTGTGAACGTGATCCTGCACCTGATCATTGCTGAGTTGTCTTACAATAATGGTGGTGTCCAACTAGTGAAAAGCTTTGAAGGAGAGCTGTTTCATGGGAAAATGAAGCAGATCTTCAGCTGGAGTGTATTTATCGTCTATGGGTTGGCAATTATGATCGGTGTGAGCGGTAATATCAACGGCGGAGCACAGATTTTTGTGAACTGGTTCGGAATGCCTTTCGTGGCAGCGCAGGTTTTGTACTATGTGATCGCCGGAGTTGTGGTATTTATCGGCATGAAAGCCGTAGGCATCGCACAGAAGTACGCAGTCATTGTCCTCATGGGAATTGTGGCGGTGATGACGGTAGGCACATTCCTGCATCCACTGAATTCCTTACAACGGGCACAGTTCCACTGGAACAATCTGTTGGCGCTGTACAGCATGGTGGTATTCGCAACTTCCGCCAATCAGGCAGTGATCCAGGTGGTGAAAGGCCTGGATGGCAACGCGAAACAGATCCGCCGTTCCATTTTCATCGGTTTTGGGCTTTCCTCAGTGTTTGTCCTGGTCGTAACGGGCACGGTTCTCCTGGGAACCAAGGGAGCGCTGGAAAAAGAACTGGCATACATGCAGTTGGGAGAAAGTATCGGTACCTGGGCGATGATCCTGGCAGGCGTATTTTCCCTGTTTGCTTTACTTACCACGTTCTGGAGCAATACTCTCGCCCTCCGCGATGTGGTTCATGAGCAGATCGGCAGCGGCAACCGCATCAGCTGGCTGATCGCTACGGTTCCCTGCATTTTGTTTGCCGTGTTCGGCGTGAACAGCTTTATTGTTCTGACGCGGATTATGAGCGGTGTAGTGGTACTGGTGAGCATCATGCTGGTGCTGACATACGGTAAATCCAGAAAAAAGGCGGGCAGCAGTCCTATCTGCGGTGTGATCGGCACGGTGCCTTTTCAGGTGCTGATGGTGATTTCAACAGTACTTTCTGCAATAGGAGCATTGATCCCGTTGAGTTAATCCCCAAAAAGAAAAGAGATTCTTATGTATACTTCCAAAAACTTTCAGATCCGGGACGAAGAGACTTTTTCCCTTTGCATCCCGACGGACAGAGATTATAAAATATTGCAGCTGACGGATCTGCACCTTGGTTTCGGCATGTTTTCCGGGAAAAAGGACAAACTGGCTCTGGAAGCGGTGGCGGAGCTGATCCACCGGACGGAACCGGATCTGATGGTCCTGACCGGAGATTCTGTTTTCCCGTTTTTCCCGAAAAGCGGTACCATGAACAACCGAAAGCAGGCAGAAAAACTGCTGGCATTTCTGGATGGTTTTCAGATTCCCTATACTCTGGTCTTTGGTAACCATGACTGTGAAATGGGCTCCACCTGCAATAAGGAACAGCTGGCGGAGATTTTCACTACGGGAAAATATGCCGTTTTTACCAAAGGAAGATATGAACACAGTCCTCAGAATCCCATTACCGGCGTAGGGAATTTTGTAGTAGACCTCACAGATGATCAGGGAAAACTGTTACTTCCGCTGATTCTGCTGGATTCCAACATGTATGGTGACGGCTGGTTTTTCAGTGGTTTCGACTGCATTCATGAGGACCAGACGGACTGGTGCATGGAGAAATTGAACGAGAGAAAGGTACCGGCTATGGCATTTTTCCACATGCCGCCCGCGGAGTTCAAGGAAGCCTACGAGAAGATGAAGCTAGGCGATCACACTGTGATCTATGAACATGGTAGTATCGGAGAAAAGGATGAGTATTTCGGAATATCGAACCGACCACCTCATTTTTTTGAAAAAGCGGTGGATAACGGCTGGCTGAAATGGATTTTCTGTGGACACGATCATCTGAATACGTTGTCATTGACCTATAAAGGTATCCGCATGACTTACGGAATGTCCATTGATTATCTGGGATATTCCGGCATCGCGAAGCAATATATCCAGCGGGGAGCCACGCTGATCACGCGTAAGACAGACGGGAACATAGATATCACTATGGTACCGTTGACAACGGTTGTTTCGGAACGAGTAAGGGGAGCCTGATGAAAGGCTCCCCCGATTTGTACGAGAATGATTAGTAATTGATACCGCTGATGCCGAGTACTCCGTTCTGGACATTGAAGGTGATGTTGGGGCCGTCACCGGTGCTGTAAAGGGTGAAGCCTGCCATACTGGGGCTTAATTCGGACAGATCAGCATTAGCCATAGAGTCTTTCAGCTCAGGGGTGAAGATTTTGTCTGCACCTAAGGCAATCAGGTCTTCCCTGGTTTCGATCACACTGCCATCGCCCAGAGCAACATAGACCGGATAATTGACCAGATCAGCGAGAGCATTCAGGTCTTCAGCGGCTACGGCATCCTGGATCTTTTTAGCGAAAGCGGCAGCATCCTCTGTGGAAACTGCAAAGTTGTCTTCATATGAAGTACCATTGGCCGCATCAGCAGAAACTTCTGTAGTTGTCTCAGCACTAGCTTCAGCAGCAGAACTTTCAGCAGTAGAAGCCTCCGCACCGCTTTCGGAAGTCACCGTACTTTCCGCCGAAGCTGCTCCATTTCCCTGACTGCCACAGGCAGCAAAAGACAATACCATCACAGTAGTTAAAAGTGCACAGATCATTTTGTTTTTCATAAGTAAAACTCCTCTCTTAAATAAAACCATATCTTACAGGTCTCTGATGGTTAGACTATGCATCTGCTGCAAAAGTTTCAAAAATATCAAAAAAATATCAAAAAAATATCAAAAACATCCACCCAAAAGAAAAACCTTCTGTTAAAATGTAAAAATAAGACAGATGAAAACAATAGAATAGGAAACTACTATGGAAGCATATTACTACCAGAAAATGAACAAGCCCCAGCAGGCCGCCTATCACGCTATGCAGCAGGGAGTGCTGGCGCTGGCAGACGAGATCCAGCTGCCGCGGATCCCGGCGGAAGAATTGTATGACGTATTTTTCCGACTGCGGCTGGATCATCCGGAGATCTTCTGGGTGGTGAGTTATCGGTATAGATATTATCAGGACTCCCCCAACATCATCTTCGTGCCGGAGTATCTGTTTGAGAAAAATAAGATCAGAGAACATCAGAAAGCCATGCAGTCCCGGGTGGAAAAGCTGGCAAGACCTGCCGCAAAGTTCACAGAGTGGGAAAAAGAGAAGTACATTCACGACTTTATCTGCGAAAATATCACCTACGATAAGTTGAAAAAGCCCTATTCCCATGAGATTATCGGACCGCTGGGACAGGGCGTGGGTGTCTGCGAGGGCATTGCCAAATCGGTGAAGGTGCTTTGTGATGCGCTGGGTGTGTGGTGTGTAATCGCTATCTGCGGCAACAATCCGGAGAAAGGGATCAAGTACCGTCACACCTGGAATATTGTGCGGATCGGCGGGCAGTATTATCATCTGGATGCCACATTTGACAATACATTGGGAAAACATCAGGGCAATGCGGAAGCACCCGGAGAGATCCGCTACGACTATTTCAATCTGGGAGATAAAGCAGTGTTCCGGGATCATGAACCGTTGATCGCCCCGGCACCCGGCTGTCCGGACAACGATCATTTTTATTACAAGGAGAAAAAACTTTCCTTTACGAAAACGGAAGAAGTATATAAAAGAGCACAGCAGATGGCGAAAAAAGGCCGGGCCATGACGTTCCAGTGGCGGGGAGGCTATCTGACCAGAGAAGTCTTGCAGGAACTGTTGGAACTGATCCGCAAGGCAGGCGAGGAGCGGCAGAAGACCGCCCGGATCAGCTTCAACTGGCCACAGGCGGTCATTCATTTCAGCTATGTGGAAAATGCAGGCATCCCGGAGCCGGAGGTCGTCATGGAAGACGCCAACGAAGGAGAACAGTTCGACACCGGGGAATAAAGGTATGGGATGATGTCAGGATCAAGAATTCTCCGACTTCAATGCGCACTCCCGGAATAACGCATTGACGGCCAGCTTATAGTCGCTGGCATCTGTGGCTTTGCGGATCTTTTTTACGTATTTGTCCGGAGATTCGAAGCTGTGGCTTAAGAAAGTCCAGAGATCCTTCATCTTATAGAGCGTATTGGTATCGCCGGACATGATCTCCTGATAACCGGTCAGGAGGGAAGTGTGGAATTCCTTCAGGACAGCCAGCCGCTCTTCACAAGACGGCAGCGCAACACTCTCCGTGGAGGCAGCCTTCAATTCCTGCAATAATCCCGGATTCTGCAAAATTCCCCGGCCGATCATGACCGTATCGATACTGGGAAGCTTCGTAAGAATCTGCGTTAGCGACTCCGGAGAGGTAATATCCCCGTTATAGCACAGCGGACATTGCAGGGCTTCCACCGCCTCTGCGAAAGCTTCCAGATGGGGTGTCCCCTTGTAACCTTCCTTTTGCAGTCTGGGGTGAATGATCAGTTCCTTCATGGGGAATTTTTGATATATTTTAAGCAGTGGAGCCCATTCATCCATGTAGTCCATGCCGATGCGGGTCTTGATGGAGATTTCCAGTGGACATTTTTCGAAGATCTCGTCCAGAAAATCCTCCAGTTCCCGGGGCGTGCCTAAGAAGCCGGCACCACGGTTTCTTGCCACCACCGTCCCGGAAGGACAGCCCAGATTCAGATTGACCTCGTGGTAGCCATATCCGGCCAGCTGCTCTGCCAGCGACAGAAAATCCTCCACCTTATTGGTCAGGATCTGCGGTACGGTGTACATGCCCACATTATGTTCCGGAAGCACATCGTTGCGTTCTCTGCTGTTCATGTGCCGATTGGAGATAAAAGGGGTAAAATATTTGTCCATGCCGCCGTAACAGCGGTTCCAGTTAGTGCGGAAATTATAAGTGGTCAGTCCCTCCATGGGGGCAAGATAATATTTCATAAAAAATGTATGCCTTTCCGTAACCTGCAAGCGTTCCGTTGCATTCCGGCGTATGCTTTCGCAGATTGTACTTTGTATCGGGTGTTTTGCCAAATCCCTTATTCAGAGATATTCTCAATAACGGGATTGCCCTTTACATGATTATAAACAATTACTATTATAATAGAGATAGTAAAAATTGCAAAGAAAACCGCAAAGATCCAAAAAGAAAGAGGCTGGAAGAAGGAATAAAGATCATGACTGAAAAAACAGAAAATAATACCATAAACCTAACCACCAACGAACGCACCCAGCAGGAGATCACCATCTCCGGCAACCCCGGGAAACCGGTCGGGGAGGATGGGGAGAAGATGCTGCGCCGCATGAACGAAAGCCACTACGCAGTGACCGGCTGGGCGCTGGAACACTGGAAGATCCGGGAGAATGACCGGATTCTGGACATCGGCTGCGGTGGAGGAGCAACTCTGAAACGCATGAGTGAAGAGGTGCGTGACGGACATCTGACCGGAGTGGATTATTCCGCCACTTCACTGGAGCTTTCCGGGAAAACCAATGCAGAAGCACTGCAGCAGGGAAAAATGGATCTCGTGGAAGCCTCAGTGGAAAAACTGCCCTTTGCGGACAATGCTTTTGACAAGATCATTACGGTGGAAAGCTTTTATTTCTGGCCGGATCCCGCGGAGAATCTGAAAGAAGTCTACCGGGTATTGAAGGAGCAGGGAACCTTTTTACTGGTGGCCGACATTTACCAGAAGGAGGATCTGCCGGAACAGGTGCGGGAAAACATTCAAAGATTCCATCTGTTTAATCCCACACCGGAAGAATTCCGGGAACTGCTGGAAAATGCAGGATTTGAAGAGGTACGGATTCACTTAAAAGACGGCGAGGACTGGATCTGCGCGGAAGGGCACAAATAAGCAGTAGAACCCTTCGGAAAAACGCAAAAACCGGGTGGAAGTCCGAAACGGAACACGCTAGAATCAGAAACATAGAAAATGTGAAAGTATCCATGAAAATATTCAAAGGAGAAAACAATAACCATGTATAATCAGAATTATAAAGTAGAAATTCCCCAGTTCCCGGACCGGGAGGTGTCCATAGCAGAATACGGCGCGAAGAGCGGCGATTTGCAGATCGAGACCGGCAGACACAATGCGGAGGCCATTAACCGCGCGATCTGCGAAGTGTCGGAGCAGGGGGGCGGTACGGTAAGAGTTCCCGCAGGCATCTGGGCGGTGGCTCCGCTCCGGCTGTTAAGCGGTGTCAATCTTCATCTGGACAGTCAGGCTATGTTAAAATTCATCAAGTCCAAAGAGGACTATCCGCTGCGGATCACCAGCTATGAAGGTCAGGACTGCATTCGCACCGTATCTCCCGTTACCGCGGAAAATGCAGAAAACATCGCCATTACCGGAGAAGGCATCATTGACGGCAGCGGTGATAAATGGCGCCCGATCAAGAAGTTTAAGATGACGGAAAAACAGTGGGATGCGTTGTTTACCATCAGCCCTTATGTGTTAGAGACGAAAGAAACAGCGATCTGGATGCCCACAGAGTCGATTTTAAAAGGAAATCACCACAACATTCAGGGAAACACCGAGGAAGCACTGGCCGCCGCGGCACCCTATTACGATTTTTACCGCCCGGTGATGATCAGTCTGCGCCATTGCAAAAATGTGCTTCTGCAAGGCGTAACGTTCATGAACTCTCCGGCATGGAATATCCACCCCTATTTCTGCGAGAACCTTACGGTGGAGCATATACAGGTCCGCAATCCTTATTATGCCCAGAACGGTGACGGCATTGATGTGGAGTCCTGCACTAATGTGCATATTCATCACAGCGTTTTTGAGACCGGAGATGATGCCATCTGCATGAAGTCCGGCAAAAATGCCATTGCCCGCAAGATTCAGGGGCCCTGCAGCAATGTTTACATCCATGACTGTCTGGTGAACGAAGGCCATGGCGGCTTCGTCATCGGCAGTGAGATGTCCCGCGGAGTAAAGGATATTCTGGTGGAGAACTGTACTTTCGTGGGAACCGATGTGGGTGTCCGCATGAAGAGTGCGCTGGGCCGCGGCGGCGTGGTAGAAAATATCACTCTCCGCAATATCCATATGAGCGAGATCAAGGGCGAGGCAGTGATCCTGACCATGTCCTATGTGCTCAATTCCCTGAACCGGGAAGAGACCATTGCCATGGAAAATGAGGACGACATCCCGTATTTCAGAAATCTGCAGATGGAGAATATTGAAGTCACCGGCTGCAGACAGTTCACAAAGATCGAGCCTTTACAGGGCAGGCCGGAGACAATTCAAAATGTAGTCATTAACGGACAGAAGCTGGCATAAGTGCCAGGACTGGAACACAGATTTCCGGTGCCGGAGAAGAAAATTTTGAAACACAGTATCAGGAGGTAATGATTATGCCATGTACAACCATATTAGTAGGAAAAAAAGCATCTTATGACGGTTCCACCATGATCGCCCGGAATGACGATTCTCCTTCGGGGCAGTTCACACCGAAGAAATTCGTTGTGGTGCATCCGGAAGAACAGCCGAAAAAATACGAATCCGTGCTTTCCCATGTGGAGATCGATCTGCCGGAGGATCCCATGCGTTATACCGCAGTCCCCAATGCACTGGACGGAGAGGGTATCTGGGCAGCGCACGGTGTCAATGCGGCAGGTGTGGGCATGACGGCCACAGAGACCATCACTTCCAATGCCAGAGTTCTGGGAGCGGATCCACTGGTGGAATATGTTCCGGCGAAGGATGGTGTGGAAGAGATCTCCGGCGGCATCGGCGAGGAGGACATTGTGTCTCTGGTGCTTCCTTACATTCACAGTGCCAGAGAGGGTGTCACACGTCTGGGAAGCCTGTTGGAGAAATACGGTACCTACGAGATGAACGGTATTGCTTTTTCCGATAAAAACGAGATCTGGTGGCTGGAGACCATCGGCGGCCATCACTGGATTGCCCGGAGAGTGCCGGACGACGCTTATGTGGTGATGCCGAACCAGTTCGGAATCGATGCCTTTGATCTAGAAGATGCGCTGACGGAGCAAAAGGAGCATATGTGTTCCGCGGATCTGAAAGAATTTATTGAAAAGAACTACCTGGATCTGTCACAGGACGGCAGTTTTTCCGCCAGAGATGCCTTTGGAAGCCATGACGATTCCGACCATGTATACAATACCGCAAGAGCCTGGTATATGCTGCGGACCCTGAATCCCCGTACAAAGGTCTGGGATGGCCCGAATGCAGAGTACACACCGTTTTCCGATGATCTGCCCTGGTGCATGGTGCCGGAGAAGAAAATCACGGTGGAAGATGTGAAATATGTGCTGTCTTCCCATTATCAGGGAACGCCCTACGATCCTTATGCGGCTTATGGAGATAAGTCCATGCGGGGAGCCTATCGTTCCATCGGCATCAACCGCAATGACGTCATGACCCTGATCCAGATGCGTCCGGAGGGAGAGCCGGTTCAGTGGCTGGCGCTGGCCTCTAATGCCTTTAATGTACTGGCACCTTTTTATACCGGCATCGATAGGACACCTGAGTACCTGTCAGCGACCACCGGAAAAGTCTCCACGGAGAACTTCTACTGGATGAGCCGTATGATCGCAGCCATGGCAGATGCTTCTTATAGCAAATCCGTGTTCCATATCGAACGTTATCAGGAAAAGGTGGCAGCGAAAAGCCACGAGATCCTGAACCGTTACGATACATTGCTGGAGCAGGAGAACGAAGAGGACAAATGTAAGAAATTGCAGGAAGAAGCCAACGAAAAGACGGCCCAAATGCTGCGGGAGGCAGCAGCCGACACGCTGGACAAGGTACTGTACGAACTTAGCGGACAGATGAAAAATGCCTATGCCAGATCGGATGCGTAAACAATCATCCAGGTGGAAACTTCATGATCTGAATGAAGAGAAAGGAAAACAGCAGATTCTCCAAAAGAGTCTGCTGTTTTTGTGTTTATGAAAATATCTCATTGACAAATTGAAATTGGCTCCATATAATTACCAAAGATAATTACTAGTGGTAACTATAAAGACAATTAGAGAATAGAAAAAAGATATCAGAGAGGAAAAAGAATGACGGTTCAGACCATAAAACGAATGTTGGATGCCTGTTATCAGGCAAAAAGAATCCGGGAGATGCTTCCCGCGCTGCCCTCAGGCGTGACACCCTCTTATATTCATTTTCTGGATGTGATCCAGATCATGGAGAGGCAGGGGGTTGCTGTGAAGATTTCAGATATCAGTGACTATCTGAATATCCCCCGTCCCGGCGTGACACGGACAGTAAAAGAAATGGAAGAAAAGGGGTATCTGCGGAAAGCCAATGCGGCGGAAGACGGTAGGATCACCTATATTTCCCTGACCGAAGAGGGACGAAAGCTGTCGGAAAAATATAACGAGAATTATTTTTCCGGTCTGGCACCGTATCTGGAGAGCATTTCCGAAGCAGATGCGAAAGTGATGATACAGACCATAGAGACCTTTTATCAGGTGATGTGCGAGAGGAGAGAGTATTTTGAAAAATAAAGAAAATGACATGATGGATTTTACACAGGGAAGTATTTTGAAAAAGTTGCTTCGCTTTATGGTTCCTATTTTGGGAGCACTGATCTTACAGGCGGCCTACGGTGCAGTGGATCTGCTGGTAGTGGGACGTTTCGGCTCCACCTCCGGACTTTCCGGTGTATCCACCGGCAGTCAGGTGCTGAATCTGGTGACCTTTGTGGTGACTCAGCTGGCCATGGGTATCACCGTGCTGATTGCCCGGTATCTCGGGGAGAAGAGAGAGGATCAGATCGGCAGTATCATCGGCGGCGGAACCGTTGTATTTGCAGCGATCTCGCTGGTGCTGTTTGTAATTATGGTGGGCTTTGCCCGTCCTATTGCGGTTCTCATGCAGGCACCGGAAGAGGCGGTAGGGCTGACCGTTGCTTACATCCGGATCTGCGGTGCCGGAATCTTTTTTATTGTGGCATATAATGTATTGTCAGCCATTTTCCGTGGACTGGGTGACAGCAATTCCCCGTTGCTGTTTGTATTCGTGGCGTGCATTGTCAATGTCGTGGGTGATCTGGTGCTGGTGGCAGGACTGGGCATGGATGCCATGGGAGCAGCGCTGGCTACTGTTTTTGCACAGGCATTGAGCGTAGTGTTTGCAATTGTACGCCTTGTGAAAAAGGGACTGCCCTTTACCATTACTGGATACGATTTCCGTTGGAATCCCCAGTGTGGTAAATTCCTGCAGATTGGTCTGCCGTTAGCTTTGCAGGAGTGTCTGACGCAAGGCTCTTTCCTGGCACTGTGTGCCTTTGTCAACCGCCTGGGACTGGAAGCTTCCTCTGGCTACGGCGTGGCATGCAAAATCGTTAACTTTGCCATGCTGATCCCCAGTGCACTGATGCAGTCCACTTCTTCTTTCGTGTCACAGAATGTAGGTGCCGGAGAACAGAAGCGGGCGAAGAAGACCATGTTCACCGGTATCGGCATCGGACTTTTGGTGGGATGCTTTGCCTTTTCACTGGTGTTCTTCCGGGGGGATCTGCTGGCAGGTATCTTCTCCGCGGATGCGGCAGTGGTGCAGAGAGGATATGAGTATCTGAAAGGTTTCGCACCGGAAACACTATTGACTGCTGTGCTGTTCAGCATGATGGGATATTTTAACGGTAATGGCAAGACCGTGTGGGTCATGCTTCAGGGACTGATCCAGACACTTCTCGTCCGACTTCCTTTCGCTTACTATATGAGTATCCAACCGGACGCAAGTCTCACCAATATCGGCCTCGCAGCCCCCATCTCTACTGCAGTGGGCATTGTTCTGAATGTGGCTTTTTTTCTCTATTTGGAACATGCTGCCAAGCGTAGTTGATGGAGAGTTACGCGGGGAGTTCTGTTTGTATTAAAAACGCTATTTTTTCTAAAAAAAATACAAAAACAGGAGATTTTGCCATGCAAAAAGCTGTTATTTTCGCTGAGCGTGCAAAATGAAGAAATTCCGTACAAAAATTCCGGATTTGGGAATTTTTTTGTACGGAATTCATTGTTTTTAGAGTTTTTACACCAAACTAACTTGAGAGTTAGTGAAATACATTGGCAAAATCCACGAACTCCCGGAGCATGCGATACACAT
>OGGK01000891.1_pt1 | contig 24135 bp, 19 predicted proteins | sample 1571171 | NCBI WGS metagenome assembly OGGK01 (sample SAMEA2581958, study PRJEB24529) | metagenome | biome: Human gut stool | place: China | collected 2011 | reverse complement strand
AAGGCGGAAGACATCATTCCCATCAGTGAAGAAGCTTTGGGATTGATTGGCTATAGTTCTGAAAAGAAAGGTTTGGTATTCAAGGGGCTTATGCGTAGCTGGACGCAAATACCGATGAAAGAGTGGATTCGTTCTGCCGGAATTACCAAGAACATAACATTTCATTGCGGTAGGCATCTCAACTATTCTTACTAATTGAAAATGAGTAAATTGCAGGATTATGATTTTAAAGAGGTAACGATTTAGAAACGAGCAGATTTCTTCAAATCACCTGCTTTTGCATAAAATAAAAAGAACACTTATTTCACAATCAAAGATATAGAAATTCTCTATCATAACAAATAATATACCGAGAAAAATTTCTTGAAACAACGGATGCAAGATTAACAATTTATATAAATGTTAATGATACAAACTTCTTTTGTATATCTTTCAATCTATCTTTGGCCTAAATTCAATTTTTGCCATTAACTACAACATAATTTTCCCTAATTCACTTATATGGTTTGCATTAACACAATACATTCTCGCTAATAGTAATCATTTTATTTAGTGGCATTAGTTGTTTTATTGATTGGAATACTTAAAGGGAAAGTCCTTTGCTCAGACACATAGACAACTGAAGTTTTGTCGTTCCCTTCTGCATACAAAATTTCGTTAGCTTCAACACAAGCGTACCCTTCTTTATCTTCAATCATTGCAAATCTTTTTCTGTTAGTTTCCTTAATTGATTTGCTTCTTTGTACTTTAATCTTACTTAAGATCACATTTTTCTGCCCCTTTATTGAGTGTTTATTTTTTATCTTTCTGACTTCCTTCATATCCTATTCAAGATTAAATGCATACTGAATCCATCAAGAATCACAATCTAACGATAAATAGCAAAATATCTTTGGTATGACGTTTTGCTAAAGAAGCAATCTCCCACTATTACTCCACCGGATTCGTACAATATTTTATAGCGTCTCCTCAGAGTCGATTTCCTGCTACTCTATAAATGTAACGCTTTATTTTGAAATACAAGCAAATGCCTTGTTTTTTGCTCCACCGTTAGAAGGCTAATACGGCTATTCCTTAGATTGCCCAATATAAATCACCAAGTGATTATTGGATTGAATGTAATTAAGGTTCTCGGACATACGAACACAATAATGTTTGGATGTCAGAAATGGAATTGGTGGAGTTGTTCGAGGTGATAGCCCCAACACTTTGCCGTCATCAGAGCGAGAGTGGAATACTTAACCCTGCAACAATCCAGCAATTCTATTTTACAACCCAAGTAAGTTGAACTACATTCTACAATCTTGAAGTGTTTATTGCCCTTGCGTTCTATAAAGCAAGTAGGATAGGATAAGGCAAATGGTATTGGAGCGCTTATACCAACCCCCAAAGGCGGGAATCAACCTATTCTTTGCATTGTGAAGCAACAGGATTGAACTTTGTCGTCAAAAATAAAACAATTAGTAATGGTATCGCAACGGTTTTAGGCTAATTAGCCGAATAAATTAATGCCAAATCACCGAAAATGATAAGCTAATAATGAATGATATATGCCAAACTACCGAATAAATTAATGCCATTTTGCTGAAAAACATTAATCCAAACAACCGAGTATTAGAATTTTCAATTACCTTTGTGGTAGTAAATAGTTTGATTTATGGATGGTTACAAACATAGAATATTGGATAGCCTGCTTGAAAAGAAATTGCAGTCTAAAGGAGCTGTGTTGATAGAGGGCCCTAAATGGTGTGGTAAAACCACTACAGCCGAGGAAGTGGCAGCTAGCAAAATATTGTTAGCTCGAACTGATGTGAAAAATAATTTCAAGAGCCTATTAGAAATAGATACAGATGCGGCATTGTTGGGTGATACGCCAATGCTTATTGATGAGTGGCAAACCGTACCTAAATTGTGGGATGCGGTAAGATATACTGTTGACCATCGCCGTAAAATGGGACAGTTTATCTTAACAGGTTCTGCTGTCCCCGACAAGGAGGCTGAAGAGGAAAGAGAACATTCAGGAACAGGGCGTTTTGCTTGGTTGACAATGCGCCCTATGACATTATTTGAATCAGGGGAATCAAATGGAAAAGTAAGTCTTGGTAATCTGTTCACTACTCCTGAGAAAATACTGGAGAAGAATGAACTTAAATTGCAAGATATTGCATTCTTAATTTGCCGTGGTGGTTGGCCGATGGCTGTTGGGTTACCCGAAGAAATTGCTTTGGAACAAGCATTCGATTATTACGATGCAGTAACCAAAGAAGATATAACTAAAGTCGATGGAGTAAAAAGAGCATCTGAGCGAGTTCAGCGCTTGATGAGAGCATATGCACGCCATCAAGGAACACAAGTTTCAATAGCGACTTTGAAAGACGACCTAAAGAATAATGACGCAGCCACACTTGATGAGGATACTATAAGTTCCTACCTTGAAGCTCTGAGGAAAATATTTGTGGTGGAAGATATGCCAGCTTGGAATCCAAATCTTCGTTCAAAGACTGCAATTCGCACTGCTGATACACGCTATTTCGTCGATCCATCCATTGCAACTGCCGCATTAGGTTTAGGTCCGGCAGATTTGATGAGTGATTTGAAGACAATGGGATTCTTCTTTGAAGCAATGTGTGTAAGAGACTTGCGCGTATATGCAGAAGCATTGAATGGCAAAGTGTACCATTATCGTGATAAAAGCGGTTTAGAGTGCGATGCCGTAGTACATCTTCGCAATGGCCAATATGGACTTATAGAAGTCAAATTAGGAGGCGAGACTTTGATAAATGAAGGAGTAGAAGTACTAACTTCATTAGCCAACCAAATTGATACCGCACGTATGAAAGCCCCTGCTTTCAAGATGGTATTAACTGCAACAGGCGAACATGCCTATCGCCGTCTTGTAGATGGTATTTACATTGTTCCAATAGGATGTTTGAAACAATGATTCGGTATTTATTGAATCTTAAAATACATTTAGATTCTAGGTGAAATTATTAAAAATATAAGTATTATAACTACAACAGTATATATGGGAAACGTAATAATGCACATGTCAACGCATCCTCGTCTTTTAAAGGATGTATTAACTCAATATAAATCAACATTTGCAGCATTAAAAGAACTAATCAATAATTCTATTCAAGCAAATGCAAAAAAAATAGAAATTAATCTAGTGCCAACCGAATGTGATGAGGATTCAATAAATTATCATCTAATAGATTCTATACAAATTATTGATGATGGAGATGGTATCCCATTTTCTCAATTTCATGAGAGAATAATGAAAGTTGCTACTGATAACAAAGCTGGAGGACTGGGTATAGGTAGATTCGGTGCATTACAAATAGGAAGAACAATGTATATTAATACCATAGGATATGAATCTGAAACAAAAAAATATACAACCACTTCTATAGTCCTTGAAACTTCATTATTTCAAAATGGTGAACTGCAAGAACTTGAAATACCTTGTAAGACTTCTGAATGTACAGAGTATATTAAAACATGCTATGAGGTTACAATTAGCAATCTATATCAATATGAGCAAACGACAAAAAAGAAGAACAAACTAAGCACAGAGTTTGACTCTATCTTCAATTTTAAACAAGCTCTTTTTGAGAGTTATCCTTTCAATATTTTTGAAGGGAATATTAAATTTATAGTCAATGGAGAGACTTTATCTCGTGAGCAATTTTGTATAGGTACTCCACATCTTAAAACTGCAATATTTACAGATGTACAAGGTCATAATTATAATATAAATCTCCATTTCTATAAAGTTAACCTAAAAGAAAAAGATATTAGCGTCTTTTTCCAAATCAATAATGGAGGTGTAATGACATCTATTGCAAAATATCATTATGCAAGTCCATGGCATACAGCAGATGCAGGAGCTTGGTATATTATGATTGATTCTGACATTATAACTCGTGATATAATGTCAAATTTTGAGTTGATAGATTTGGGCGAGCAAAACGCTAAAGCAATGCAGGAACTCATTAAAGAACAAATCGATAGTTTCTTTAGAGAAAGCAATGTCAAGTATAAAAGTTTTGTTGAAAATTTATATAAAGACCCTAATTACCCATATAAAAATTTAAAAACAGATGATTGCCCTACATTGGAAGTTAATGTTTTCAATCATACAGCTTATTTGTTAGAGATGGAGCAAAAACTAATAGAGAACAACAATCCTGCAAGAAAAACAATATATCCGATGGTCAAAAAGATTATTGAAAATGGTGACACTGAGTTTCTCGTCAATAAAGTTGTCCGCCTGACCGATAATAGCCGTAGACAATTCTGTGAACTAATTGAATTGACAGACCTTGATGATGTAATTAGTTTTTCATCCTCAGTAGCAAAGCATCAACAATTCCTAGATTTTTTACATGAGCTTTGTTATGGCGAAATATCCAAATGGCTAAAAGAAAGAAGCCAACTACACAAAATTGTAGAGAAACAATTGTGGATTTTTGGTGAAGAATATAGTGAGAGTACAAAACTTTGGTCTGATAAAAGTTTGGAAAAGAATTTAGAGGAACTACATACAAAACACTTTTCATATACACCAACAGAAGAAGAAGAGAATCTAATAAAAGAGGCACAATTACAAGATAAAGATATTACAGACTTATTCTTCTATAACAAGAAAAAATTGGGTAACGGTAGAGAAGAAGTATTAATAGTTGAGCTTAAGGCTCCTGTATGTGCAATTGCGGATAAGGAAATTTTACAAATTGAGAAATATAGGAATGATATTATTTCATCAGCAGCTTTCCCAAAAGATAAAATTTGTTATAAAATCATTCTAATATCTTCAAAATTAACTCAAAACGCAAGAATCAAATTAAAAGGTGCTCGTTCACACAATCCTGAAACAGATCCATTCTTATATTCTGATTACAATGATGATGGAAGTGATATAAAATTGTACATAATGGAATGGAGTGAACTTATTTCAGAAAACAAGAGAAAATTATCATACTTATCAGATTCACTTAATATTAAATCTGCGGATGTCAATGAAATATTTATTAAAGAATATCCTCAATTAATTGATGAGAAATCAAGAGCTCGTTTAAATAAACGCGAGTTAAAATAGTGTTTATTATAAAATATTAAATAATTTTATATAGCAAAATAATTTATCACTAATAAAAATACTAACAACTATGGCTGATTATATTAAAGTACAGAACCTCCCAATAATGATGGGAAATATTACTGCTAACATCTTTAGTTTAAAGGTTAAAGATGCTGTGTTGTTAACATATGTAGCAGTAAGAGGAAAAGATAAAGAATCGGGAGCTGTTCAAAGAGTTTTAAGTACAGTTAGATTACGTTCTATAGAAGATTTTGTCCTAAAGGGCAATATATTTTATTCACCATTCTTCTTTAATTGGACAAATGAAGAAAACTTATTACAGTTTAATAATGATAATACCGAATTAAAAATACCCATTGTAGGAGCATCTGCGCAAGTCTTAGATGGTCAACATAGATTAGCAGGCCTAAGCAGAGCTATGGAAAAGGATCCCTCTGTAGGAGATAGGAATATTATTGTAATTATGACAGATCGATTAAAAACAGACGATGCCGCAAAAATATTTCTAAACATCAATACAGAACAAAGACCAGTACCCCCTAGTCTTATATATGACCTTTTTGGGGAAATTAACAAAGATGATAAAAATATCCCTATTGTTAGAGCTAAAGATATAGCGTCAGAATTACAAAATAATTCATTGTCACCATATAAAGGTATAATTAAGTTTCCTGGGCAACCTAGAGGTGCCGGTTTTATTGATTTGTCAACAATTGTTAATTCAATAAAGCCTTTGTTGGAGTCAGAAGGTATATTTAACAAATATAAAATAACCAATTTAGAAAACCAGATTAATGTTATATTCAATTATTTCAATGCACTGAAAATCGCATATGAAAATGCACAATTGTGGTATAATAAAACAGTAAATCCATTTTTTACAAATGCTGGCTTTACTGCAGCTATTGATGTTTTAAATAGAGTTCTAATTGCCAAATGTGCCGCAGACAAAGATTTCACTCAAGCGTCTTTTGTTAAACACTTAAAATTAGATGCAACTCTTTTGCAAAGAAGTGACATCAAGAATAAGGACGGAAAGAGCCAACGCAAAGCTATTGCAGAATTTTTGGAAGAGTCAATAAATCAAGATTTACCGACAGAAGATGGCTATAAGTTTTGATAAAAGAAGAACACAATTAATTTGTGAGAGATTTATTTCCGAGGAACAATCGAAACTACCTGCTAATAGTAAATATAAATTCGAAACATTGTGCTTGTCTTCAGAACAGGAAGCAGAGTTAAAGAGCAACATAGCACAAGATGGTATCGGATTTTATTACAATGCATTGATATCTTTCTTTCAAGGTCTATTATCACTAAAGAACAATAGTATTTCTTGGTCTTGTATTGAATTGTATTATTCGACCTATTATAGTATACGTGCTCTTCTTGCATCAAATGATTACACCATAATTAGATATAGCGGATTATATCTATTAAAAGTATTAGAAAATCAGCACCCAAGCAAAAAGAATTCGAGAGACTATAATACAGATCATAAAGGAACAATAAATTACTATATTGATAACTTTAAGGATTCAGACTATCTATGTTCCAATGAAATAGATGGTAAGATATTTTACGAATGGATAATGGATTTAAGAGAAACAACAAATTATCGCAATATTCATTTTAATGAACCCGAACAATTTGATATTTTGGAAGAATATGTGGTAAAAATAACAAAAAATAAAGAATCTATTGAAGATATTTTAAATTGCTTTGAGGGTGATTGGGATTATTATTGTTTTTCAGAAGAATCTGCTTGGATTGCTGGACCATATAAAAAATTAAAGGAAACAGCCGAAAAATATCAACAAATAGGTAGCTCACTAGAAGATGAACAGAAGGATTATATAAATAAGCTGATGGATTTATTGGGTATTCATAACCTTAAAAATACATTTGTATTTTAAACGTAATAATAGCCTGCGAGAACGCAGGCTATTATTACGTTTAGAAGCTTTGTTCGATGATTTTAATGATGTTATAAATTATATAAATGAGAAACAATAGCATCAATTTGATTCTCTAATATAGAAAATTCATTTTGGGGATTTTCTTTTTTTGCTAAATGGATAGCTTTTGCGATTTTCGCTATTTGTTGCTGAATATCTATCGACACATTCCGTGGAAACAAAAATTGTTCTATAGTTGATTTATTTATTGCTAAATATCCGCCAGCTAAATGTTTATCGGAAAACTCTGCTACCAAAAATTCTGTTGTTTTTTTAGAATTTAAAATACCCAATATATAGAATGGATCATATCCGGCAAAATCATATATAGCATATACTCCTACGCCTATTGCCAAAGGGGTATCAACATAACAAGCCTCTATTTGTTTAGTCATTCCTGCTATTATAATTTTAGGATTTTTCCACATTTCTTGTTTTGACTCTGTTATGTTCGAGTCGAGATAAATAAAGGCTCTACTATATTTATCTTTCATATATCGAACATTTGTATTATTGAAAACATATCTGTCTATATTGCCACTAACTGTAAAAGGTATAGTATGATTGTTATCTATTTCACATACATTCTCTTTGATTTTTTGTGCTTCAAATCCTGTAGCACCACTACACACTTTTAATCCTAATTGGGATAATCGTACCTTATTAGATTTTTCAACAGATTCTTTCTTATTTAATCTGTTGTCTATTAAATCAGTATAATTGTTGAGAAAGTAACTATTAAATTGTTCATGAGATACTTTATTTCCCAATACTATAATAGGATATACACTTGCATTCTTAAAGACATCATAAACAGATACATCTATAGTCTTTTCTAAACCACACTCAGCTTTTAGTTTATGTAATGTCTTTTTTGCATAATCTGCGACTAATAGTTTGTTGGGAATAATCCAACAATAAATATTAGAAGACAATTTTGCTCCTAGCAATAGAAATAAAACATACATATCATAGGCACCAGTTGCTTCTGGATACGATTGTTTGTATAGTAATTTTTCTTCACCAGTTCTCGCCATATTAACAGCACTTACATACGGCGGATTACCAATTACAATATCAAAACCATTTTTATCATCATCACGATTGAAAACATCGCTAAACCAAGTGTGCCAAAGAAAGAATTTGTTATTTTCGGCAAGATTGATATCTTTGAGTCTGGCAAGAATAGTTGGGTCGTATGCCTGTGCCTCCAACTGTTTGTTGATAGTTCCGGAAATTTCTTGTTGTAACTTCACCTTTCTATCGTGGTCGCTACAAGAGTAGTACGAAGATAGTAGATGCGATACCGTCTTTTGCAAGCGATTTTTTTCATCATCGAAGAGAGAAATCTCTCCTTTGTCTTTCTTGTATTCTTTTTCGTAAGTGAGTTTACTTAAATCCACACCCATAAAACTCTCAATTAGTGAGTTGCCTTGCATAATCTTATAGTCGAGATTGGGCAATGGTGATGGAGTCTCCTCATCTACCACGATGGAGAGCCAAAAACGTAAGCGGGCAATGTCAACTGCACCTTTCTCTATATCTACACCATAGATATTATTTTGAATAATGTTTTTCTTAATTTCGGCACGGTCGTAATGCTCTCCGCTCAATACTTCACGGCAATGCAGCAGTTCATTGAGCAAGCCCATTGGGAAAGCTCCTGAACCTATGGCTGGGTCGCAAATCTTCACCTCTTCCAGTGCTGTGAGTAGTTTAGGTTTTTTATTCTCAGGAATGTCATCTACACCATCTTCGGGAGTAAGAACGAAGTTGCGAATTTTGTCCTTTGCTATACTTGTATTGGTTTCGAGGTATGCAATGAGAGATTCCTGGCACATATATCGTACAATCTCTTTCGGTGTGTAGAATGCTCCTTTGTCCTTGTTGTCTTCAAGTAAATTCTCGAAGATTTTACCCAACATTTCGGGGTCAACTCCGACTTCTGCATCATTAGGATCATTCTCGTCAATGGTAAAGTTGTATTCGCTGAAGAATTGGAACAAGCGTTTGAAGTAATCGGCTGGGAAACGGCTTTCGGGCTCATCTTCTTCATCACGTTCAAACAATCCGCCATTGAGGTATGGAATATCCTTCCATTCATTAAGTAGCGATTTATCCCAACTGTAATCGGTAAACAGGGCTTCACGCTCTGCAGGTTTAGTGTTCAAGATACCGAAAAACAATGGTTCGAGGACTGAATCGAGATAATCATCCTTATATGCTGAATTCTCAAATAAATTTTGCATATAGTTTAGGTCGCCACACATCCAACCTTTGCGTTGCAAGAAATGAAGGAAGGTGATGCGTCCCATCATCTTCTTTACGTAATCACGGATTTTTTTTTCGTTATGGTCAAATGCTTGCGTCAATGCTGCATTAGGCTCGCCAAGCACCTTTTCTTCCCACTTGCTGCCAACCTTAACAAACCGCTTACCCGTAACATATTGGATAAAGTCTGCATATTGTTCACGATACTTATCAAAAAACTCATCAGAAAGAGCCTCTACAGAGAATGCTGTTCTCAGATTTTCAAATGAAATACCTTTTTTCTTTAAGAAGTAGAAACGCTCAATTGGTGTTCTGTACAGTAAATCATCACTGCCGAAGACATATGTATATCGTTTAGGTGAAGTTGCCTCGCCCTTGATATCACAAATAAATGACAATCGCCAATGGTCGCCACTATCAAATACCACCAATGCAGCATCAAACTCGCCCCAAGTCGGATTGATGAATGACTTTACAAGATTGCGTAGTCCCACACGCCTGTTTGCAACAGAGCCTTTTGTAATATTGTAATGAAATAAACCGATACGATAACTGTCTGTAGTATCTATATTTCCCAAATAGTAACCATTATCAGAGGTGCTTCCTATAATCCTTTCTGGTTCTTCTTTCAATTCGGTTGCATTGAAAAAATATTGTAGGAAAGTGTACCACTGAGTCAGATTGAAAGATGATTGGAATAGTTTTCTCAAAATATCCGGTGTATATGTAGTTGGCATAAAAATATTTACTTAAATGATTCTGATATAATGATTTGAGGATTAGAAATATCTTGGGCATCATGGCGTTGTTCTTTGTCCATTGTCTGATATTCTCCAAATAATTCCGATATTTTGTTTTGCAAGCTATATTCGTCCTGCCTCATTTTTGAGCGGTCGTTTTTGTACTCTCGTGATAAAGCCTTCAAGTAGCGGGGAAGTTGGGCATATATACCCTCATTGATGTATCCCATCAGTACATCGCATTTCGATTTCAGCTCACAGTCGGTGGTTATTTGCTTAATGGTCCGCAGGAATTTATTAGCTTCAAGCGAAGTCTTGTCAAGGTCTGTGCGATTGATAGATGATGTATCTGCAGCCTCTACATAATCGGTTGTATATTGAGCCAATGCGCTATTGACATGTTTGTAGTGTTGTTTCTCATTAGTAAATTGTGATGGTTGTTCTTCGGGCCTTGCTTTGAGATACTTTACTGCTTCTAGGAAGTCAATAATTTCAATACCAGTTTGAGTAGCCAGATAAAACTCGGTCTTGACATTGGAAGAAACAAAGATGACTGACTTTCCACTATGCTTTCCCGTATCACGCATTACTCTGCTCTTCATTGGCAAAGCCTTGATCTTGTGATATAGTTTACGGTCCCTGTTGTAGAGCTCACGCACTTCACGCAATAGGGAAATTTTCTTATCGATACTATCCTTTACATTGTTGTCAAACATTTGGAACTCCTTTACAATCTCTTCCTTTGAGTAGATTTGAGCATCTTCGCCAAATGCAGAGTGAAAACCCTGTAATTTAACAAGAGCGTTTTTATAGAGTTGAATTTCCCTGTCGCCCTGTTGAGATGGGTAGAACATATAGTTATAAATATTCGTAGCAACAGAACCGATACGGTTTACACGACCTATACGCTGCATTAAACGTGTGGCATTCCAAGGCGAATCGTAATTGACAATTACATTGGAACGATGCAAGTTCACACCTTCTGCCAATACATCAGAAGTAATAATGATGTTGTACTTCATTGACTTACTGTCAAAATTGGCATCAAAATTCTCTTTGATAGTCTGTCCCAAGCGGTTGCGGTTGCTTGCTGTTACCATCAAAACATCTGTGCGACCTATCTCTTTTGTCAATCTATCGTATAAGTAATTCAATGTATCGACACTTTCAGAGAACAACACCAATTTGCCAGATGGATTGATGGTCGTATCAAAAAAGACATTAGTAAGGTTTTCTCGGAACTTGTCAAACTTCGGATCATCATTCTCTTTCGCCCAATCTGCATTGAGTTGCTCCAATATCTCACGATCATGATGGAGCATTTCAAGAAAATCAGAACTAAAAGCATTGGCTGGGAAGAGAATATCTTCAGTTGCATATCCTTTTGCAATGGCATACTCGATAATTTCATCAAGCTCCATATTCTTTGCTTGCAGGTCTTTCACTTTCAAATCGGGGGCGATGATCACCTTGTCCTCATCGAACATCTTAATCATATCAGTTGTAATACGAAGAAGTGTTTGGAGTGACTTCTTGAAAGCATAGAAACTACTCTCCAATCGCTTTACCATATGAACACGGTAAATGGCAGCCAATGTCTGACCAATATGTACAGCATTCTTATACTTGCAACGATATTCAGGTTTCAAAAACTCAACAGCACGATAGCGGGCATAGGTCAGTCCCTTGCCTTTTGGATTCTCCTCTGTTTTTCCATCAGTTAATTGCTTAAGCGTCTCATAGAAGCAGTTGCTTGTATCTGAGTCCATTACATACTCTAATTCATTCGGTGGCAGAATCTTTGGGAAAATGATACCCTGTGATTTAATATCTGCCTTATAATCGGGATCGTTGAGAATATTGTTGCGTGTACGGCGTACTGTAACCTTATCAATAACCTTACTACGTATCTGCTCATAGATTTTATCCACCTCAGCTGTAACATCACGCTGGTCACGCTCTCGCATCAATCTCTTATATTCATAGATAAGCGGAGCAAAGAAACCTTTGAGGTTGGGAACTCCGTCAATGGTACAGTTTTGGCTATTTTGGAACAATAGTAACTGATTCTGTAAATCATCAGGGCGGTTGTTGAGCGGTGTAGCAGAAAGAAGCATCACCTTCTTTTGAGTACTTTTCAGCAAACCCATATTTAGGCAAGGTGATTTGCATATCTTTTGCAACTCATCATATTTGCCAGAACTGTCGCTGCGGAAACCGTGGGCTTCATCGACAATGATTAGATCAAATTCCTCTTTGTCCTTGTAATTGTCTTTACTTTCAAGAACTTTTGACAGACTGCCATTAGTAATGAATTGAGTTTTCTTGTATATTCCGAAAAGTTTGAATGTATTTCGCCAGTTGTCTTCCAATGCAGGGGGATATACGACGAGGATATTGGTGTTTTTACCGTTAGCCTCTACAAAACGTTTGGCTATCATTGTTGCAATCATAGTCTTTCCTAACCCCACGACATCAGCAAGGAACAAACCATTATGCTGCATCAGCATCTGATATCCCTGAATAACGGCATCTCTCTGATATTTCAAATCCTTGACACCATCAGGCAGCTGAATGGAGAAGTCATCTTCCACTTGGTTGCCAAATGTATCAATAAGAACTTTGATGTATAGTTCATACGGAGTAGGCTGATAGCCCAAGTATGTATTCTTTTTGTACTCTTCAATATCTTTTGCTGTCAATGGAACAGCTTCGTTCCATAAAGCCCAAAATTCATCTGAGCAATACTTTACATCGTCAAAGTCCTTCATTGCCACATTGAGTTCATACTGTGGCGGCTGTTTGATCCCCAAACCCGAATCAGAGATATTGGAAGACCCCATTATTACCCAACCGTCGCTATTCTCGCTATGGTTTTGTGGCAGGCATAAGTAGAATTTAGCGTGCAGATTTTTGGTCGCATGAATACGCATTTGTAAACGTCCGGAAACCAGGTCTTCACACATCTGCAATATGCCTTCCTCTACTTCGGGTGAGTATTGAGCATTTACAATATCCTCCTTGAAGCCGTTGTGATAGATTTCTTTTGCTTTATCTTCATCAGCAAGCATCAAAAGAGCCTTGTTATGCTTCCGGAAAATATCATCAATATTGATACCTACCAATATCTTGATTTCTGATATATCACCTAATTCTTTACGCAACTTGAAATATCCAGATGAACGAAAGAAGCCCACAACAGCTAAAAAACGTTCAAATGTTACCATCTCCGCCGCAATACCTTTCAACTTATCAAAAAGAGTATTACCCGGTATATTATTGAAAAACTTTGTACTCATAATTTTATACTTAATACAAAGCCCCTCCAAACAAAATACAATAAATGAATTTATTCTCTCTTAGACAGAGGGAGATTTCGGGCTATAAGGCTGATTTGCTGATGAATTATATGTAGAATTGCTAAACAATAGTTGAAATTCAATAACTTTCGGATGAAAATCCAACGGCCGGAATTGCAGGATTTTCAATAAAATGTATAACTTTGCGCAAGAGTGAGTCCCTCTGTCTAAGAAATGAATGCTTTTGCTAAACGTTCTCCAGTCCTACAGACTTTTCAGAATTTGTGCGTTGGCTTTGTCCACTACGGAATTGTCCAATGAAGCCAGATAAATTTGTGTGGTCGCCTCGGAATCATGTCCCATTCCTTCACTGATAACCGAAATCGGAATGTTCTTGCCTTTGGCTGCACTTGCCCATGAATGGCGGGCACAGTACATGCTCAGAGGAACGGATATATCGGCCAATCTGGCTATTTCTTTCAGGTTCCGGTTTATTCCGGACATGACATTCCTGTAATGCTTGTGCGTATCCTTAAAAGGATATTTCAATACCGGCAAAAGATAAGGACTGAGGCTGTCTTCCGGGTATTTGCCGACAATCTCCTGCATACATTTTTCCCACTTGATGACCAGCTGCTGCCCGGTCTTTCGTCTGCGATACGATAAGAAGCCGTTCTGAAGATCTTTCTTTTTCAGGTGAGCCATATCTATGAACGACATGCCACGGGTATAGAAACTGAACAGGAACATGTCCCTTGCAAATTCCAGATTAGGCTGTAAGGACAGATCCAGATTCTTCATACGCTTGATGGCAGATAACGGAACGGCACGCTTGACGGTCTTGTCCACTCCCGTATAGACATGCCTGAAAGGATTGCGCTGTTCCATCAGTTCCTTTTCCAGGGCACGGTTATATACCGCCCGAAGAATACGCATGTAGAATGAACTGGTATTCCTTACGGCACCTTTCCCATGAAGATAGGCTTCATAAAGCTGCATCAGGTCCGAATCGATTTCGGACAGCAGAATATCCCTGTCCCCTCTGAACTGCATGAAACTTTTCAGGGTGCAGGAATAATTTTCAGCCGTGCGTATCTTGCCCATCTGTTTGAGACGGGCTATGATGCCTTGCATGAAGTTGAAAAGCGACTGTCCATCTGTGTTGCTTTGAAAAGAAATGACAATATCATCTGCTGTATATGTCCCTTTTCGATTTTCTAGTTGGCGGACGATCATGTCCAGCCGCTTCAGGTCCCATTCCATGCGTTCCTGCAAGGAAAGAAGCAGATTGCTTCGTTCCGAATTACTGACAATGATACAGCTTCCAGCTTCATTCCATTCTTCCGTAAATATCCGGTAATCCGTCTTTAACTGACGGATTACACGGTTCTGGATAATCTGATAATAGATGGTGCCTTCCTTTCCCTCTATGGTGGAAGGTCTGAATTTCACTTTGACACTGGCCATGGGCTTACTTTTTAGGTTCGTCCGTAATAGACTTGTCCTTGATGGACTTCGCCTTGCTGTCCAGTTCTTTTGCGGCCTGTTCTTTCAGCCGTGCCTGCTCGGTCAGGGTGGCCTGTTTCCGTACCGCTTCCTCGTAGGCTTCCACGTCCTCACGCATCTGTCCGATCCGTTCGTTATCCCGGTTCGGTCCAAAGAGGTTCTCAAGTTCCACAAGTTGCTCAGGAGTAGCCTCTCCTTTCATCTTGACATAACGGTACTTCAGATTATTATCGGCATGTTCGTTATCTGTTCTTGCCGAAAAATAGAGAGCCACGGACAGGGCCACGATTGCCGCGAACATCACGGAAAAACTCCCAAGGATGTACGGGGATTCCAAGCTCAGGCTGAAATGATGGTTGATGTTGCTTGTCTTGACGGCATTCTTTCTGATTGTGTCATTGGTCTCATAAAACAGGGTTTCCACTTTCTCCTGGTTCTGCCGCTGTTCATTACGCATTTCCGACAAGACCTGTCCAAGTCTTTCCTGTGACGAGTTTTTCCTGTCCATGGAAACCATATCGTTCTTGATGGCGGCAAGACCTTCGTACACGCGAGCCAACAATTTGCGAAATATCTCATGACCTTTCCGGACTTCATTCAGCACGGACTCATTCTGTTTATTATTAACTGTCGGACTGTTGCCTTCCGGCAAGGGGACGGACAACCCGTTGATTTTGTTCTCGATTCTTTCCAGGCATCCGAAGATGCTCTCGATACATTCTTCCATTTTCATATTCCTGCAATTTTAATGTTAATGAATAATTTGAATGAAGAAAGGACAGGCTACAGCCCAAATCCTTTCCTCCTTTTCTTTTTCCTGCGTCTGCGCAAGAGTTCTTCCTGAGATAACGGCTCTTCGGGAGCAGTGCCGTTTGTCGGGCTGAACAGTCCCGGCCCTGTACCTTCGAGAAGAAGCCCTCTGTCCGGTATCCTTTGTAGTACCTTCTGTTCGGATTCCTGTTGGGATTCAGAAGTCTTCCAACCCAGCCGGGCATTCAGTCTGGCAAAGCTGAACTCCCGGCTGATCTGTGAAGCCTTGAAGGTCTGCCCGTCCTTAGTGAACCGGATTCCCTGTATGTCCTCCGGCCTTTTTATCTCCCTGGTACGCTTTACAAATTCCAACCTGATGCCCCGGCGAAGCAGATAATCGTTGAACTCTTTCCATGTTCCGGAGTGCTTCAAAGCCGCCTTGACGGCATTGAAAATTTCGTATTTCACACGTTCCGAAGCATGGAGTTTCTCCACGTTAGTCTTGCCCTTGTCCTCGGCGTACGTCAGCCCGTACTTGTTCTTAAGTAGTTTTGTGGCGATTTCGTTACGTTTGTAATCGCCTTGAGAAGAGATTACCTTGCCGTCATACCCGATGCGGTTATAGACCAGATGGCAGTGCGGATTGTCCGTGTTATGGTGTCTTACCAGGATGAACTGGGTGTTCCTTATGCCCATCAGCTCCATGTATTCCCGGGCTATTTTAGCCATAAATTCATCCGTCAGCAGTGCCTTGTCCTCCGGCTTGAAGCTCAATGCGATATGCCCGACAGGCTGTTTTATCTTCGGATTAAGCTCACGTTGGTAATTGAAACTGGCCGTTATTTCCCGGATATTTCCCAGCAATACACCGTCTGAGTCAATAATTTCCGCGTTGTCCTTGCCCATCACGTAACGGATACAGCCGCCGAAGGATTTTCCTTTCTTGATTTTGCCAATCATAACGGCCTCCTTTCTCCGTGCCTGTACCGGACAATAATCTCCTTGAGCTTCTGCAGGAGTTCTGTCACCGTCCTTTGGGTACGGTGGAATCCGGCCTGATGGGACAGACGGGTTAGTTGGTTCAGGTTGTTCGCCATACCCGTAAGGCTGCGTATGACGGCAGTCTCCTCGGCAGAGTGCCTGGCCGTTATCGTCGTCTCAAATGCTGATACGCGAAGAAATTCCGCCAGCGTGAGGTTAGCCTGCCTGCTGCGTCGGCACAACCGTTCATAGTCTATCTTGGAGAATTTTACTGTAACGGCTTTGCTGAGTTTGCACACTCCGCTTACTTTTGGGCGTCCCCTCGGTCTGTTTTTCTTTCTGTCATTCATATTTTCTTCCTTTGATTTTTGATTATTCTTTTTCTCACAATCTGCGACCACCGGGAGCGGATTGCCTCCACTCTTCGGGAGTGGAGCGAGGTTTTTCGGGATGCCCGAAAGATAACCTCGCTAACTCCCAAAACTGAAGTTTTGTCCGTTACCCCCTCAGGGCGGTTGCTGACTGTCTGAATACTGTAATGACTGAAGTCAGTAAGTAAGTTTGTCATTCAGGAAAATGTTACAGCTTTCGCCACTGCTCGAAGTCTTCCGAATAGATTTCAAGATGCTGCCGGGCGATGTTCTCAAGCAGTCCGGAAACACTCATTTTGCGTCCTCCCAACCTGCGGACAAACTCGTCCAGCCTGTCACGTACCTCACCGCTTACGAACACGGGCTTGCGGTCTTCGATTCTCGGGACCTGAAGAAAGGCTTTCCGGTATTCGTCCAGAGAAAGTTTCCTCTGCCTGCTACTTATGCGACGCTGAGAAGGTAGAATAGCTTCTTCTCTTCCTATTGGCGATTGCCGGGTCTCGGATGTGGAGTCGGTCTGTCTTACCGTTCCTTCTGACTTTTCTTTTCCGGTATCATTCAAGGACGATTCACAGGCAGTTTCAATGCCGCCATCTGACGGGAGTATGAGTGACATGTCTGTACCTGTCATGGCCTCCCATTCTTCTTTGGTCAATTTCTTTTTTGTTACCATACATTTTTTGATTTTAATAGGTTTACTCACTGGTCTCGGTGCGCACCTTGACTCATTGTCGTGAGCAAAGGAAATGTGTATAGTGAACAGAATCAAGCGATTGGAGATACCGTGGCAATTATGTAATCTCGTGCACTATACAGATTGGGCGGTCGGTGCTGCCTACCGTGATCTGCCGGAGTGATTCTTCCATGCAGGATTATTCAAGCGGATTCCGTTTATAAAGAAGGCTTATTGTATGCGGTTGATATGTAACATGATGTCATTCCGGGCAACACATCGTCACCGGTCTGAAAATCCATTGCAGTGTGATTCCTACTGCTTTTATTTGCAGTGGGAACAGAAAAAACGGTCATATTTCCTGCTGAAAAATAAGACGACGAGACATGATGGAATGTCGGCTGTAAAAGCCCTGTTCTGTTCCGAAAATCAGAATATATGTTTAACTGAAAATAATGTAGACAATGGAAATCATCAGCTTTGAAAAAAGGACTTTCGAGGAGATTGCCGCCAAGTTGGATCGTTTCGTTCGGCGGGTGGAAAGCCTGTGCCGTGAACACGGCGGAAAGGAAATAAGTGAATGGATGGACAACCACGAGGTCTGCCGCAGGTTGCGTATCAGTCCGAGAACCCTGCAGACCTTGAGGGATAACGGGACGCTTGCCTTTACCAAAATCGGGAACCGGACTTACTACCGTCCTGACGATGTGGAGCGGGTAGTAGGTAACGTGGAGGACAAACGCAAGGAAGCACGCTGGAAAGGCAAGACCATTTGAACGAGTTTCAAGAATAATGTATAACCAATATCAAACGCGTATGAGTAATGAAATCAGAGAAAAGGACCACGAGTGGGTAAAGACATTCCACTCGAATTTCGACAGGCTGTTGGCCCTGCTCGAAAAGTTGTTGGAAAAACGGCAACCGTCTGCCTATGGCGATGAGTTGCTGACAGACAAGGAAGTGGCATACCTGTTGAAAGTGAGCCGGAGAACATTGCAGGACTACCGCAACAACGGAATTTTGCCGTATACACAGGTAGGCGGTAAGATTCTCTACCGGGCTTCCGACATAGAAAAGACACTGACGAATGGGTACAAGGAGGCGTACAGATACAAAAGAAGCTGACACGCCAAACGCTCCACAAAGGACACATAGGGATTTTGATTTTTCTGGTGGGAGCGCAGTTGACCGCCTGTCCATTTTATTTGTGTTTCTAAAAATTAGCCTTTCCAATAATGATAAAAAACAGCGTATAGTATTAGGTCCTATTTGAACCAATCTATATGCTGTTTTGTCTTTTTTCTGACTTTTCCGTCAGTCGCTTGTTTCCGCTGCCGTTGGCGTCCATTGTACAGACGTGAAAGGGAAAAGGTTTTCGGGCAGAATACGCTCTGAAAGAGGAAGATTCTGCCCGAAACGGCATGGCCGTCAGACCTTTTCGCTTTCAATAGAGTCTGTACTAACTTCTATGGACGGCGAGGAAATGGGCGACTGATTTCAGTTTTTTTTGAATGTAGTGTCAACAATTGCTAATTAAATATCCCAATTAATATAACGGCACGCTATTTGTTTGCTTGCATAATGAAAAAGCTATCAACAATGATAGCCATAACAAAATAAAAATTAATTTTTTATGGAAGAATTAGAAATTAGAGCTCTGCTTGAGGGCGCTTATGCGCTGACCCCGACATTACCGGGAAATTATTTAAGGTATGATGAGTTCAGAACTTGTTTTAACAAACTTGTTGAGAAACGCAACAATGTTCCTCTGGACGTAGAAAAATTATTGGAGAGTTATTATCCAAAAGCAAAGTATGAGCCTTGTTATCAACCCCAGGGTACGGGTGAGGTATTTAAGGCTTTTCGTATCGCCCCTAACTATTTGAAAATTACAAACGCACTGAAAGAGAAGATAGAAGCAGCTTTCGCAAGTGTTGTTTCTGATGATGATGGATGGATTCCTTTTGCTGCGATTGGTTCCAAAGTAGCAAAAGATGAATATCTAAAAATGGGATTCATTGGTATCCGACAAGCTGTGGAATGTTTGTTTCGTAAGCGTATCGAATTCCGTATTGGAGATCCATCAAAACATGAAGCTCCGGTAAAAGCACGTGATTTAAAGAAATTAGGGATTAAATCATCAACTTCTACGGTAGCCACAAGGGTGTCATCCCAGACTCTCAGTCTAAAACAAGGATCTTACATAGGAGAATCTATTAGTAATTTCGCCTATTTCCCCAAACCCAAAGATAAACCCGATATCTTAGGATGGGATGCTGCTATTAATGACTTGGCTGTCAATTTGGCATTAGATGAACGTTGGTATTATGATGAAAAAGACAAGTTGGCAAAACCCATTCTAAAGAATTATCTTTCTTACACTTTTGAACGACTCCAATACGAAGATGAAGAGGAGATAGAAAGATCTAAAAAAGAAGTCAGAAAGCCAATTTTAAAAATTCTTACTAATGAAGACAATGCTGTTTGGAATACAGGATTGGTAGATAACATTTATGACCCGATTTATGCCTTTTTTCAGAAAAATAATGGTAAGAATCCGGCAGTCATTCAACCATGGGTGTTCTTAGGATTTGGGACCGCAAATAGTTACTATCAAAAAATTATAACAGATTTCCCATATAAACCTAAACGAGCTCAATATTTTGATGATCCCCGTGAATTATTCTATGATATTACTGCCCAAAGACCAACTTTAGACTGGAATCATTTTATAAAAGAAAATATAGAACGACTTCCTGTTGGATTTATAAAGAAAGGAGCAACAGATGGTTTCCAATTTATTGAAGACCCAGCAGCATTGCCCAAACCCCAACGAGAAGCCTATTATAAAAAACTAGCTGATGCGATTTTTGAAGATGATGATTGGAAACAATTTCTTACAACACGCTTCAGTAATGCTCTAGATATAGCTCTAAGTCGTGTAGCATGGAACTACAAAACAGCTATTCCAGTATATTATGTCAAGGATCATAAAATGCAACTTTTGCTTCCATTAGCACTTGAGCATAAGGGAACAATAGACGTAGCTCTTGTATGTAACCATAAATACGATAAAGAAAAAGAAGTAAACAATTACGAAGGAAGGACCATATTCACAATGGAAATGGCATATAATAATGCACGATTGATTACTAGACCAGACAGTGATTGGTTGATGGCAGACATGTGTGCAAGGAAGTAATTAGAAAGCACTAGAAGTTGTCTTAAAAGGAATAAGTCGTTATTAGCAAAACGATTCGTTAATTTTTTAAGGCAGCTTCTAATCTTTTATATAGTTCCAATATTATTTTATCCGTATACTCTATCAATAAAAATTAAGTAAACGTTTTTATTTCATTTATTAAATTTCTTTTCTCCATTAATTTATCCATATCCACTGAAATCTTGTCATCTGTAACTTTTGCGTATCCTTGTGTCGTTCTGATATTTGTATGTCCCATCATTTTGGATATGCTTTCCATGGGAACTCCGGCAGAAACCATCAAGGTACCGAAAGTATGACGGCTTTGATGGTATGACAAGTTATACTTGAACTGAAGCGAAAATCCCAATTCATGTATCTCAAACCAAATCATACTCCGTATGGGTAACGGGAAAATGGGCTTACTGTCATCTGTCGTATTATACAAGGAAATTATCTGCTCCGCTACCGGGTGCAATGGTATAAATGACTCAACACTTGTTTTCTTGCGGTATGTTCTGATATATTTTCGTCCTTCTGCAGTTGTACCTATATGATGCGGATAGAGATTGCGTACATCAACGTAAGCCAAACCGCAAAAACATGAAAATATAAAGGTTCTTCTTGCAAGTTCCTGTAGTGGATCCGGTTTTGGATGGCTCATTATCTCCTGAAGCTGGTTCTTGCTTATATACATGAGCTTTGTAGGTGCCTTCTTTTCATATTTTATATCATCCAAAGGATTATATCTCAAAATACCGTTATCCACGGCAAGATAAACCAGACGTTTCAGCCAGCAAAGACAATGGTTACGGTATGATGGCTTATGAGGGTAATTTGTTTTCAGATACAAAATGAAATTGATACCAAACTCTTCGGTTATATCTGTAAAAAGCATGTCCTCCTTGCCCAGAGAACGGATGTACTCACCCAGATAGTAATGATACATTTTTGATTGCCTGTAACTGGAAGTTGAATCTATTTGAATGGAACGAATTTTCAGATTTTCCCGTTCCACCTCTCCTGCCTGTAATATGTATTTCGGGATGTCGACTGCTCCGGTCATGGCTGTTTTCAACAGCTCTGCACTGATGACACCATTTACTTTCAACAGTTCAGCATAAGTTTCATCTATTCGTTTTTTATACTCGCAAAGCATCCCGTTCAGTCTGTTGTTCTTGACTTCCCCTTTTTTGCTGTTCCACTCTTCCGGTTGGCAATACAACCCGGTCGATAATACAACAGCCTTTCCGTCTATTGTAATACGACACATGATTGATGTGGTCCCGTCAGATTTGACTTTACTGCGGTTTATATAATACAGTTGCTTATATGTACTTCTCATGATTCTTTCATTCTTGATTTATAATACCAGTTTCATATCACTCGTTGCTTCGATGAATTTGTCCATATCCTCGAAAAGTTTTTTAGGAGTTACCCTTGCATAAAGCTGGGTAGTTGTCAGATTGGTATGACCAAGCATTTTGCTGATTGTTTCAATAGGAACACCAGCCTCAAGGGTTATCAGACTTCCGAAGGTATGTCTTCCCATATGATAGACCAAATCACAGCTTATGCCAGCCAGGTCCCGCAAACCTTTCATGTGACGTCTCATATTGGGATGGTGTATCATCGGGAAAAGCTCTTTCCTGTCATCCGAACGATATTTTTCTATTAGAGCGATAGCCTCCGGCAGCAATTTGACGCGGGCCAGATATTCATTCTTCTTTCTCAGATACTTTAACCATAAGTCGCCTTTATCGTCCTTGTATATATTATCTCTAGTGATTGAAACTGCATCCGCATACGGAACTCCTGTATAACAGGCAAAGAGAAATAAATCCCTGGCTATATTATGAGTGATTCTTTCCGGTGGTATTACGACATCACGGATCTTCTCAAAATCCTCACGACTCAAAGCTCGTGGTGGTTTCCGGTTCTCTTGGGGTAGTTTGAAATTCACAAAATAACGCTTCTCCGCATGTCCTTCCTTGAATGCCATCCGGCAGATTTTCTTCAGGATTGCCAGATAATGTCTTGCTGTATCTACCGCAAGTCCTTTGTCTTTCAGTATATAATCCTGAAACTCCCATGGGATGTGTTCATTCAACTGTCCAAAAGCGACATCACTTGTCTTGAATCGTTTTTGAATAAATTCGCCAAGATACCTGCGGGTGTAAATGTATGTTGACATGGAGCTTTTAGCTACATCAATACCGATTCTTGAGCGCATATCCTCGATATGCATATCAAGCCGCTTCAAAAGAGTAATCTGGGTTTCTACACTTCCCTGCAAAAGCTCTTTGACAGCAGTTGCGTCAAAATCAATCTTACGTTCAACAAGTGAATCAAATGCAGAATTGACCGAAAGCAAGAGCCGGTCAATTTTTGCATTAACATCAACGGCTTCTTTACTCTTTCCATTCAGTCGGCTCTCTCTTGGATTCCATAACTCCGGAGTACATGACAGCTTACAACTGAATTGCGCCATCGTGTTGTTTACCGTTATTCGCCCCATTATCGGAGCCTTTCCAAATTTATCAAGACCGCTCTTTTTCAGGTAGAGCAGCACCTTGAATTTTTCTACTTTCATACGCTTATTTTTTTAATGGCAAAATTACCTATTTTACAAGCGTCCTTTGATATGCAAAATGCTGACATACAGTGAATAATAGCCTCTGTGACAGATTCTTTATTGTTCAGTGTGTTACCTATTCGGTTCAGGTAACTGGGCGGCTAACATTCTGGTAACTGAACACCTGCAATATCCTGTCCATTTTTGCTTTCCATTATCTCAGCAAAAAACAGAACTTCTGCTCATATTCAACCAATTACGTTTTTCTTTCTCATCCCTTCATCTACTTGCTTCCTGTATTCTGTTCCACTCGTATCGTAGAACATTTGCAACGCTACAAGCAGCTGCCGGAACGGACATCCGCACCATACAGAGCATCATGGCGCACAAGAGTATCACCACCACGCAAAGGTATATCAAAGTCGTGGATGCCAACAAACGTGAAGCCAGCAAGAAAATTACCCTGACACGGCAAGACTGACAGCTGCTTTGTCCTCGATTTCTGCGGTCAGAGTATGATTTTTCACCTAAAATCATACTCTGACCGTGATATTTAGCATGATACGTGGTAACTATCATTCTTTTTATTGCAACTATCTGGAATATCGATTATATCTTTAGCGCAAAACGATTCCAAACACTTGCAGACCATGACGAATAAAAAACAAATTCAGACTAAAAAGATAAGTTTTATCCTCGCACTGT
>OGGK01000885.1_pt1 | contig 24221 bp, 19 predicted proteins | sample 1571171 | NCBI WGS metagenome assembly OGGK01 (sample SAMEA2581958, study PRJEB24529) | metagenome | biome: Human gut stool | place: China | collected 2011 | reverse complement strand
GCGCGACCGTCAAGACCATGACCGTCGAGGACGGCTACACGCTGAAGGACAGCGATTACCCCGCGGTCCCGGCCAAGAGCGGCTATACCGGCGAGTGGGTGAAGTATACGTCGGCGGTGCACAGCAATGTAACAGTCAGCGCAACCTATACGAAAGACGTAGTGACCTATACTGTTACATTTGTGGCCGATGGCGTGACCGTCAAGACTATGACCGTGGAAGACGGTTACACCCTAAAGGCCAGCGACTACCCAACCGTGCCCGCAAAAAGCGGCTATACCGGCGAGTGGGTCAAATATACCACGGCAATTCACAGCAATGTTACGGTGCAGGCGAAATATACAGCGGTCTCGACAGATCACACGGTCACATTCAAGGCTAACGGCAAAACCATCAAGACAATGGTCGTCCCAGACGGCTATGTGCTGCAGGACAGTGATTATCCGCCAATTCCGCCAAGAGTCGGATACAAGGGCAGTTGGAGTAAGGTAACTACCGCAATTCGCAGAGACACTGTGATTTATGCGTCTTATATGCCTAACGGCGGTGGAATCGTCATTCCAACGCAGCCAACCAGCCCCGGTGAGATCATGTCCGGCGGTGAGGGCGAGCCGGTCGAGGCAGACGTTCCTGCTGAAGATGAAACCGTCTCCCCGCAGGGGACTCATGTCACCGGAACGCAGACTGTCACCCATGAGTATCTGACCCTGAACGGCAAGGTAGCCAGAGAGACAATTAAAACGAATAATTCCCTGACAGCCGTGCTGGATTTCGTCTATGATGAATCCGGGAAGCCGTTTGCACTGAAATACTCTACCGATGGCGCTACCTTTGATACCTATTACTATGTCCTGAATCTGCATGGCGATGTTGTCAAACTGATTCAGGCAAATGGACATGTTGTTGCGCATTATACTTATGATGCTTGGGGCAATGTGTCCAGCTCCGGTAGACTGGCTGAGATTAACCCGCTCAGATATCGCGGATACTATTATGATAATGAGACGGGATTCTACTACCTGCAAAGCAGATACTATGACCCGGCAAATAGAAGATTTATCAATGCGGATGGACTCATCTCCTCTAACTGGAGCTTTAGCGGCCTCAACATGTTCGCATATTGCGAAAATGACCCTGTTGGTCGTAGTGATCCGTCCGGCATAGAGAAGAGAGAAAGGGTTTCTTTTACTTCCTCGGGAAAGCAATACAGTCAATTTCTGAAAATTGACGGGAGGTAAATTGAGATGAAGGAAAAAGTTCCATCGCACATTTTTCCCGTATTTGGAAGCATCCTGTCCCTGTTTATTCTGGTTTTCTGCACAGCGTGCGCTTCCTTTGACAGCTATCTGGAAACCGCTCTGAATTTTTATGATGCGCACCAGACAGAACTGCAAGCGGCGCAGGCGGCCCTGCAGGAGTTCACGGACTCCAACGAATGCTTTATGTGGATCACAAGCACAGACTCTCTCGGGGAAAATTATAACTATAATAACGGCTATACGAAAAAATACGGCGGTTTATACTTTATTTCGCCGGAGGGCTATCCCGACGAAACATACCAGAACCTGTACGCCTTTGTTTCTCCGCTGTTTTCGGATGATCTGCACAGCATCGAAGCATCAAAAGATATGATTCGATTCACGGTGCTGCTGACATCAAATATCGGTACGGACTCATCACTGGTATGGACCAATGGTGAAAAGGCACCCACCGGTATATATCCTACCGTGCAGCGGCAGCGGCAGTTGGATGCACATTGGTATGCGATCACAGCCTCGGATTAAAATAAGGAGCTCCCGCGAGCCTGCTAAAGGCGAAACTTTCATCTTTAGCAGGTTCCGTATCTATCAGTACATAGTCGTATCTGTCCTTCACTTGGCTGAGATAGTTTTTCATCACGCTCTCTCTGCTCATTGCAGTCACAAGGCTCATCTCCAACGCTGAAAGGTCAAGGTTTGACGGAACAAGGTCAACCTTTTCTTCGTGGCTGAGAATGCCGGAGAACGGGTCTTGCTGTTCTTCCCGCATTACCGCTGATAGCTTATTGGAAAGGGTCTGCGGCAAGCTGTCCGTGTCCTGCCAACCGAGGCAGGTAGTAAGGTCGCCCTGCGGGTCAGCATCCACGAGAAGTACCTTTTTGCCCTGCATAGCCATTCCAATGCCGAGGTTTACTGCCGTGGTGGTTTTCCCCACGCCGCCTTTTTGGTTGCATATCGCTATGGTTTTACAGTTTGGCATTTCGCTTTTCCTCCTTCTTGTTAGATTTGGATCGCTCGATCCACCAAAACACAGGAATCGAGTCCTGTGCTTTGGTGGTCGCATTTAACTCGATCTCATCCCCCAAATGCGTAAAAGGAAATCAACAGGCGTTCGGCTGCTGACCGAACTCATAGGAATCTCACCTCTGCCGGGTACTCCGCCAGCCCCATAGGGAAGTATCATTGTCCCTGAATCGTTTCATCGCCTTATCCGTAGCAAGCGGATATTTCAGAATGGTTCGGAATCGCTACCAACCTTGCTTTCCGTGATAACCCTTGTGGGCAGGAAGTTCGTGGCGCACCTTCATTCGGCTGGGGCTTTCGCCCCCGATCAGGAATGTACCTGTTGAATGTGTATTCGATTTTCAAGGTTCGTGAGGGCGTTTGTTTTGTCCCTCAATAGGTAGCCAGCGAGAAGGCCCATTTTTTAACCCCCTGAGCGAAAAAATTTCAAAATTTTTTTGGAGCACGAAAAAAGCCGCTGATTTCATAGTGAAACCGGCGGCTTGATTTGCGGTGTATTCAGCTGAAAATGGTCAAAAAACTTCATGCCTGAGCACCGCGCCACGGAAATGCGCAAATGCCGGCGCATGAAGTTTTTGTGCATCATTTCCGATTGCCCCACAGGGGCGAGGAAATGGCACATTTCTTATTTTTGCCATGCTTTTGCATGGCAAAAATAACGGTCACACAATCCAAACGGACTGTGTGACCGTATTTATATCAGTTGTTTTGCCTACGCTACAAGCGTCAACTTTTTATTGGCGCTGTTCGCGGATGGCAGCCTGTGCTGCCATCGGTACATAGCGCCAACCATTTCATATCCACACGCTCACATTCAAGTCCGCCCACTTGTAGACTCTCCTGCGGGTCGAAAAGCTGTAGATATACTTCTTTGCATCGTCGATCGTCAGCGTAAAGGCGCCGATTTTGATGTGGTCATCAGGGTCAAATTCGCCATCTGCATTGTTTCCGGTTCTCAGATACCAACGGAACTCATCCTTTGACACCCAAATGCGCTCAATGAATGCCTCCACAATGCTTTCTGGGATAACCGAGTAATCAAATCCGGTGTACTCCTTCAAACGCTCTCGCAGTTCCAAGAGCTTGACGGAATAGTCCTCGTTGCTTGTCTGCTCCTTCTCAGGCTGCAAGCCTTTGATTTCTTCCGTGAGCTTTGCAACACGATCCTCGATCTCCTGCTTCTTTGAGCGAAACATTTCCTTATCAATGTCGCCCTCGGCTCTCATCTCGATCAGGTTTGTCCGCTTATTCATCAGCTTCTCGATTTCGCCTTGCTTGCGCCGGATAACATCTGTGTTGTCCGGCAATTCCTCCTGATCCGCAATATGCTTTTCGAGCATCGCATAGGACAAGTCCATTACTTTGTCTGCGTTTTCGATGTACCGGTCAAAGACTTGTTCCGCCATCATTTCCAGCTTCCAGCCCTGAATATAGGGTGATTCACACGAATGCTCAATGGAGATGCCTTTGTTCAAGCGTTTGGCGACGCTCCCCCGGTTTACCGATGTGTAGCATTGGTAATCAACGCCGTCTGTCCGTCCGTCACGGGAATGAAACCGCAAGTTGAATTTGTTTCCGCACTGGCAAATCATCAACCGTCCGTAGACCGTGGTATGTTGCATTCTTCCTGTTCTGCGTTTTCCTTTGTTATGGTTTTTCAGAACCGCCGACTTGGCATCCATCAGTTTTTGTACTTGCTCATACTCCTCGACGGTTACGATTGGCTCGTGTGTGCCTTGAACCTGAACATACTCCAAATCACCGTAATTCTTGATTTTCTTCTGCTTCAGGAAATCAGGCGTATATTCCTTGTGGTAGGTTATGATGCCGCAGTAAAAGGAATTCCGAAGCATTTTCGAAATGTACGATGCAAACCACTGTTCCTTTCCCAGCGCCGTCAGCCGTCCAGCTTTCTCAAGCTCGTACTGGATGGTCGTTACTCCCATTCCACTCAGGTACATATCATAAATCATTCGCACCGTCTTTGCCTGTTCGGGGTTGATGACCATCTCCTTGCCGACACGGTCGTATCCGAGGATATTCCCATTGCCGTAGAACACACCGTTTTGCATAGAGGTCTCCTGTCCGGCTTTTACACGGATGGATGTCTTGCGGCTCTCGTCCTGTGCAAGCGTTGCCATGATCGTAAGCCGCAGTTCACCGTCGCCGTCAAAGGTTTTGATGTTATCGTTGAGGAAAAACACCTCCACACCGTATTCCTTCAACAGACGAGTGTACTGAAGGGTATCCACCGTGTTTCTCGCAAAACGGGAAACCTCACGGGTAATAATCATATTGAACTTCTTCTGCCGTGCATCCTCAACCATTTTCATAAACTGCGGACGCTTCTCAGCCGATGTTCCCGTAATACCTTCATCAATATACTGTGCGGTCAGAGTCCAGTCAGGTCTTGCCGCCAAAATTGGCTTATACCAGTCAAGCTGGTTACCGAGAGCTGAAAGCTGTGCTTCGTGCTCCGTCGATACACGAGCGTATATAGCAACATCTCTCTTTTGAAAATCGGAATTTAATCCATACATTACTTACCCTCACCTTCCTGCTTTTCCTTTTTGTAACAGGTGAAATCGGCAATGCAGACATCATCCTTGTATTCCTGAAGGATGTTCCTAAATACATAGCCGGGGATTTCGCCGTCAAGATAAAGCTGCTCAATGAGTTTCAGTGCACCGAAAATATTGTTTTCTTTATCTGCCTTAATCATATTCACTTTCGGACACCTCCTCAACGATGCGATTTTGGCAATCGCACATTCGAGGGCTTCTTCCAAATCGAATAGTCAAAGCCACGGTATTGACTGCACACATCGCAAAGCTCCCGCACCATTTGAACGGGATTAGAGCGTTTGACCCAGTAAGCAGGGTCGTTGAAGTAGACATCCGCACATCTGCGGCACAGGCAAAGCTCCATATAAGGAGAGCGCTTTTTGAAATCAGTCATTTCTCAGCCCTCCATTCTCCGCAACAAATTGGCGGATTCGCTTTTGTATGCGGGAGAGTCTGAGCGAAACAGCCGCAACAGAGGTGTGATATATCCGGTCTGCGACTTCTGAAAGTGTGTATCTATCCCGATACAGCAGAGTCAGAAGCTCCTTCTGATTTGTGTTGAGCTTGCAAATCGCACAATATAGAGCATTGTTTTCGATTTCGTCGATCCAGCCGTAGCGACCGCACTCGCTCATATCCATCGTGCAGGTCATCGAAAGCAGGAACTTTTTGTGCAGTGCATTTCTACTTTCCTCGCCGTTACCTTCGAGCTCCTCAATGGACGGAATGTGAATTGCGTAAACGCGGTTATTTCGATATTCCTGCAAATCCTGCAGATACATCGCCTGTATTTGTTCCTCGTTCATCCCGCATTTGCGGTATTCCTTTGCCTGCGCTTTTTGCTCCTGCTCAAACTTTTTCCTTTCGTAGCCGTTATTCCAGCTCATAGTAAAATCTCCTTTGAATTTTGAATTTGGTGTTCGGATTCAAAATTCAGAGATCACGGGTAGCGGGAAACGGCGCTTTGCCACCAGAACAGGGACACAACGCGCTCCTTTCCGCTCGGGAGAAAGCGAAAAGGATACAAAAAACCGCTGTAGCTATCAGGCACTGACTTGAAAAGCTACAGCGGCGTCTTCTTTCTGCTTGTTCTATTCCATTCGCTTTGCCTAAGCTGCCTATAACTTGGTGAAAATGCAATCTCGTTTCAAGAAAGCGCCTTTCACAGCCGCCGTCGGCAAGCAGGCAACAAAAAGCAGCTACAACCCCATGAGGCTGTAACTGCTTTGTGTAACCTGTTCATTTTACTGCTGCATCCCAAGAGTGGATGCAATCCGGCAGCATAGCCAGTATAGCAGAGGCAAAGTCGGACATTCCGTAGGAAATCGGTCGGATTTTCATCGGACCTATGTCGGACAAAGGTCGGACTTTTCTGTATTGGCAAAGAATTCGGGTATCTCGCTCTCATCTCCTTCCACATCAAAAATGCCACGAAATGCGGGGATGGCATAGCCCCATAGCGCTATTCCGAGCAGCATAACAGCCTCCTTCTTTCGATCATAAAAAGTGCTGCGCTCTAAATTAAGTATCTCCAGCAGTTCGCTTTCGGTGTAGCGGAAAGCGGTCAAATAGCTCTTGGAGAGGATTTCGTGGTAAAGCCGCCCGTTATTGTAGTAGTCATAGACCTTGCGCATAGCCTTGTCGATGAGATCGATCATCCACTTGTTTTCAAACAGATTGCACACACGGTGTTCGAACTCGCTGCGCCCAATATCAGGGGCAAATTCCTCTAAATAAATCAGGGCATCGTTCAGATCGTCGCCATAATAATTGATTTCCGCATTTACGCAGCGGCAGTCCGAAAGTGTTGCCCACACCACATCGCGGTAGATGCTCAACAGCAGTTTCGTTTTATGGAATATATCGTCCTGCGATAAGCCCAACTGCTCATACATTTTTGCGATGTTTTTTGCTGCTCTTGTATTGTTCCTTCCCATTGCCGCTCCTTTTCCGTATGAACGGGCATATTAATCACGATTGCGTATCTTCAACATCTGAAAATTGCGGTATCTTTCCGAAACCTCTTGACAGGATACGCAAGTTCGAGTAAGATAAACACGTAGTCTAATTGCGCATCCCTATTATACGCAGTTTATATGCGCTTGTCAACGGAAAATAGCAATTTAATTTCCGGAATACTTTGAACGCTACGGAGGACGGTACAATGCGGTTTTGCGAGAAATTAAAAGATGCCCGCACAAAGGCAGGCATGAAGCAGGAGAAACTGGCGAAGGCACTTGGGGTATCCCTCAGGACGATCACCAACTATGAGTCCGGCGAGTGCTATCCAAGAAAGCGGGACATCTATCACAAGCTGGCCGAACTGTTTCACACCGAAGAAAATTATTTCCTGAATGAGGACGAGGAGTTCCTCCTTTCTGCCGCAGAGAAATACGGCGCGAAGGGCGCAAAACAGGCGCAGGCACTGGTGGATGAAGTCAGCGGCCTTTTTGCGGGCGGAAATATTGCCGATGAGGATCTGGATGTGATGATGAAGGCTCTGCAGGATGCGTATTGGATCGCCAAAGAGAAGAATAAGAAGTTCACGCCCAAGAAATACCGCAAGGACTGATTTCATTGTGTCCGTTTAATGGGACACCGCTTATGTTAGAATAGAATTGCCAAAACAGGCAGAAGGGGGTGTTCGCTCTTGGATATTCAGACTTTGGAGATCGTACAGACGGCAAATAGGCTGGTCGATACGCTCGCCACGAGAGATCCGCACGGGATCGCCCGTGAGCTTGGCATCGAAGTCGTCCCCGTGGATTTCAAACGGCAGCGTGGAGCCTATAAGGTTCTGATGCGCAACCGATTTATCTTCATAAAAAACGATCTGCATCCGGTGATGGAAAGCATCGTTATGCTCCACGAGATCGGGCACGATGTTCTGCACCGAAAGGAAGCTGTGAAAGCGGGCGGCTTCAAAGAGTTCAATATCTTCAATATGCAAGAGAGCCGAATGGAATATGAAGCGAATGTGTTCGCTTCTCAGGTGTCCTTGGGCGACGAGGAAATCCTCGAATATATCCGTTACGGCTATGATATACAACAGATTGCCAGTGCAATGCACTCGGACACAAATCTTGTTGCGCTGAAAACGGATGCACTGATTGCTCAGGGTTATTGCCTGCACCATCAGGAGTATGAAAACAGATTTTTGAAATAGAACGGCAAAGGGTATCACGGCGTTGATAAACAACAATAAAATGTGAGGTTTGCAGAAACCTGTTCGGGTGAGCAATTTGTGCAGACGGCATTTGCACAAATCTCATGGGGTATACCGTTGGCCGCTTACGTGAAAGGTGGAAAGTCTTCTGCGCAGGAACAATAAGTGCTGCGAGATGGTTTACGTCCGAATAATTCAAAAATACTAACGCATCTTGGAACCAACTTGGGACTAACTTGGAACCAACTTGGAACTGGCTTGCGTCTTTCACAATGTCATTTACTACTGAACTGTTGGATCAAAATACATTATCATCAAGTGTTTTACCGGCGATTTCAGATGTGTTTTGGCGTTCAACTTGCGACTAACTTAAAACTAACTTGCGACCTGATTAGCCTGTGGAGGCCTATCTGGAGGAGCGTGCGGTTTTCCCTGGCCTTCCGCTTCATCATCAGCAAATCCAGACAATGAATGAATTCAGCAGGAAGATGAAGCGAAGGGATCTTCATAGCAAGCCTCCTGCAATTTGAGATTTATTTGCAAAGTTCGCTGTAAAAAGTGTAGCTGCGCAGCAAAAGTTCGTCGTATTCCTATTGACCGCCGGGATACTGACCGATCACCTTGTAGATAGCAGGGAGCATGCACAGGAACTCTTTCTTCGGTTGGTAGAACAATACGCAGACACCGAGGGCGTGACGGAGGCCTTGAAAGCCGATGACCCGATGGCGTGGGTGCGAAAGATGAACGGCATCCGACATCGGGCAAACGAGGCCGTGATGCAGGAAATTGTATATGGGTAACGAGCAAGCGGAGGTCGATGGCCTCCGCTTGTTTTGTACGCAGAAAAGAACAATGCTGCTTTAAAACGACATTGTTCCGAACTTCGTTGACATTGTTCTTTTATTCGGGTATAATGTACTTGTGATTTTATGCGTGGAGGTATCCCCTATGGCTGAAATGATCTCGGTAAGAGAGGCAGCAGTGCGCTGGAATATAACGGAGCGGAGAGTTGCGACGCTCTGCAAGAACGGGAGAATCGCCGGTGCGAAAAAGCAGGGCAATCGTTGGCTGATCCCCGCTGATACGCAGAAGCCGGCGGATCAGCGGCTCAAGACGGGCGCTTACCGCAAGACGGAGCGCGCGCCGAAGCTGCCCCTGCCCATCGGCGTGTCCAACTACTGCCTTGCATCGTCGGAATACTACTACATCGATAAGACGATGATGATCAAGGACTTTATCGACGAGCGTCCGATGGTGACGCTGTTCACTCGTCCCCGCCGCTTCGGCAAGACGCTGAATATGGATATGCTGCGCACTTACTTTGAAAAGAGCGACAAGGATACCTCCGTCTACTTTCGGGATAAGAAGATCTGGGCCTGCGGCCAGAAGTACCGGGATTATCAGGGCAAGTACCCCGTAATCTTCCTGACCTTCAAGGATGTGAAGTTTGACACTTGGGAGGAGACCTTTGCAGCCATCCGGGACATTTTCGCAAAGGAGACCCGGCGGCACAAAGAACTGCTGAACAGCGATAAGTGCGACGAGTACAGCAAAAAGACCTATGAAAAGCTGGCAGACGGCAAAGTCAGCGAGGTAGAGCTGGCTTCTGCACTGCTGGACCTGTCCTCTATGCTGCACAAGCACTATGCCGTTGCGCCCATTATCATCATCGACGAGTATGACACCCCCATCCAGCAGGGCTATCAGAAGGACTATTACGACAAGGTCATCCGGTTTATGCGAAACCTGTTTTCCGGCGGATTCAAGGATAATCAGCACCTGTCCTTCGGCTTCCTCACCGGCATTCTGCGGGTGGCCAAGGAGAGTATCTTCAGCGGGATGAATAACCTGTCCATCAACTCCGTGCTGGACAACAAATACAGCGCCTACTTCGGCTTCACCGCCGACGAGGTGATGGAGATGGCGGAATACTACGGCGCTGCCGATAAGTACGACGAAATTTGCCAGTGGTACGATGGCTACCGCTTCGGCAAGACGGAGATTTTCAACCCGTGGTCGGTGGTCAACTACTTCAGCAACGAGTGTGAGCCGAGACCCTTCTGGGTCTCCACCGGCAGCAACGATATTATCGGGGAAGTGCTTGCCCAGGCGGACGAGGAGATTTATAACCGTCTAACCTCCCTGGTCAACGGAGAGACTTTCACCACCTTCATCGACACCGGCGTGATCTATCCGCAGATCAAGAGCAATCCCTCCACCATTTACAGCTTCCTGCTGGTGACCGGCTATCTGAAGGCACTGAAAACCACGCCCTCCTTCAGCGGCGATTTTATGTGCGAGGTCTCCCTGCCCAACCGGGAGATCTCTCTGGTGTATAACAAGGAGATTTTGCAGAGGTTAGAGAATCTGATCCCGCCGTCCACGGCGATTTCCGTTCAGGAGGCCATCTTCTCCGGCGATAACGCACGGCTGAAAGCGCAGATTCAGACGCTGCTGACCCAGTCGGTCAGCTCCTTCGATACTGCCGGGGAGAACTTCTACCACGGCTTTATGCTGGGCCTGTGCGCCCTGCTGGGCGGCGCTTTCGTGACCTCCAACCGGGAATCCGGCGACGGGCGCTATGACATTCAGCTGAAGCCCACGCAAAAGGGTCTTCCGGGCATCCTGATCGAGCTGAAAGCGGAGAAAAATTGCAGCGACGAAAAGCTGAAAAAGCTGTCCGAGACGGCCCTGCAGCAAATCAACGATAAGAAATACGAAACCGAGCTGACGACAGCCGGGGTCAGGACGATTTATAAATACGGCGTGGCCTTCAGCGGCAAAAAAGTCGAAGTGGCAGTTGGATGAGGAGAGAAAGCAATGGTTAACGAAAAAAGCAGCGCCGTGGGCGTAAATATACAGGAAAAGGCCACGATGATCTGGAATGTGGCGGATGTGCTTCGTGGGCCGTTCAAGCCCCACGAATATGGCCTTGTGATCCTGCCGATGACGGTGGTCAAGCGGTTTCACGACTGCCTGCTGCCCACCCACGATGCGATGATCGAGCAATATGAAAAAGTTAAGAAGCTGGCGGTTATCGACGGCTTTCTGACCCGTGCTTCCGGCTATCAGTTTTATAACACCAGCCGCTTCACTTTTGAGAGCCTACTGGCCGACCCGGACAACATCGAAGCAAATTTCCGGGACTACCTGGCCGGGTTCTCCGGCAATGTGCAGGATGTGCTGGCCAAGTTCGATTTTGACAACATCATTCGCCGTATGGTGGAGTGCAACAGCCTGTATCTGGTCATCAAGGAGTTCAACTCCCCCAAGGGCTACCTCGGCCCGGATAAAATCAGCGCCGTGGACTGCGGCTATATCTTTGAGGATCTCGTCAAGCGTTTCTCCGAGTCCTTCGGCGAGGAGGCCGGAGCGCACTTCACCAGCCGGGACATCATCTATCTGATGACCGACCTGCTGCTGTGCGATGCCAAGCTGGATGACGGCAATGTGACCGTGTACGACATGACAATGGGTACCTCGCAGATGCTTTCCTGTATGGAGGAGCGCATCCACGAGCTGAACAGCGATGTGGAGGTGACCTGCTTCGGGCAGGAGTTTAACCCCTCCACCTTCGCCATTGCAAAGGCGGATATGATGATCCGTGGCGGCGACCCCAATAATATGCGGTTCGGGGATACGCTCTCCGACGATCAGTTCCCGGGCTTCACCTTCCGGTACTGCATTTCCAATCCACCCTTCGGCATCGACTGGAAGCGGGAAAAGAAGGCCGTGGAGGACGAAGCCGCCAAGGGCGAGCTGGGGCGCTTTGCGCCCGGTCTGCCGAAAATCAGCGACGGACAGCAGCTTTTTGTGCTCAACGGCCTGTCCAAGCTGGCGTCGGGCGGCAAAATGGCGATCATTCAGAACGGCTCGCCGCTGTTTGCCGGTGATGCCGGGAGCGGCCCCAGCAATATCCGCCAGTATATCTTGGAAAACGATTGGCTGGACGCCATCGTCCAGCTTTCCACCGACCAGTTTATGAACACTGGCATCTCCACCTATATCTGGGTGCTGTGCAAGGACAAGCCCGCCTACCGCTGCGGCAAGGTGCAGCTCATTGACGCGTCCCACTGCTATGAACAGCGCCGCAAAGCCATCGGAACCAAGCGCAACGACATCAGCGACCATTGCCGGGAACTGATCGTGCAGGCCTACGGCGAATACCGGAACAATGCCGTGTATGGGGACAAGTCCGGCGTGTACTGCGAGAGCAAGATCTTCGGCAGTGAGGAGTTCGGCTACAACAAAATCGTAGTGGAGCGTCCGCAGCGGGACGAAAACGGCGAGATCGTGATGAAGCGGGGCAAGCCGGTGTCGGACACTGCCCTGCGGGACACCGAAAATGTACCGCTGGTGCAGGATATTGACGCTTATTTTGCACGGGAAGTCCTGCCCTACGCCCCGGATGCGTGGATCGACAAGAGCAAGACCAAGGTGGGCTATGAAATTCCGATGACCCGCTATTTCTATGAGTATCAGCCGCCGGAGCCGGTGGACGACATTGTGGAGCGGATTCAAAAGCTGGAGCGTGAAATTGCCGACAGCCTGAACGCGCTGTTCCATAAGGAGGGCTGACGGCAGATGCGTGAAATGAAAGACAGCGGGGTTAGGTGGATTGGGGAAATACCAACAAAGTGGACTATTGCGAAGGCAAAAAATTGCGTAGAGATTCAGAATGGAAGTGATCCTAAAACAGAGGGGAGCATTCCTGTATACGGAAGCGGCTCAATGAGCTTTAAAACCTGTGGTGAGTACAAAGAAGGACCATCTGTGCTGATTGGCAGGAAGGGAGCAACCTTGCACATTCCCCATTATATTAGTTCAAAGTTCTGGAACGTGGATACCGCATTTAATGTGTATTCCAAGTCCATTTTCGATTTGAAATACTATTTCTACTGTGCGCATGTATTTGACTATACATTTTATATGTCTCAGACGACTTTGCCAAGTATGACTCAGACGGCATATGAGAATATGTTCCTGCCGTTGCCGACAAAAGAAGAACAATATGCAATTGCAAACCAACTCGATCAGATATGCTCTAAAATCGACGCGGTATTGGAAAAGACCCGTGCTTCCATCGAAGAATACAAAAAGCTGAAACAGACGGTCATTACGCAAGTAGTCACTAAGGGTGTCCGTGGGGACAGGCCGATGAAGGACAGCAGCATTGAATGGATAGGGGAAATTCCGGCTGGTGTTCCTATCAGTCGAGTAGGCTTACATTTTGATATCGTTCTCGGGAAGATGCTGTGCTCAGCCCCTGTAGATGATAATTATACATTGGAATCCTATTATTGTGCAGCAGATGTCCATTTTGAAGGCCTATCAAACGGAGAAAAAAAGAAAATGTGGTTTAGCCCTGATGAAAAAGAACAGTATTGCGTAAAAAATGGAGACCTGTTAGTAGTTGAGGGTGGCGCTGGTGCTGGTGGGTGCGCTATAGCTGTGAGCACCGATGTCCCGATATATATTCAAAACTCCATAATGATTGTCCGGTCAAAAGGAATATCAAATATACGATACTTGCGGTATCTACTTGAATGTCTAGTCAAAAAAGGGTATATCGATGTTGTATGCAATAAAGCAACTATCCCGCATTTTACAAAAGATAAGCTGGCAAATGTTCCTTTTATAGTTTTTTCACAAAGTGAACAAGAAGAAATTGCTGAATACCTCAACGAAAAGTGCGCAGGCATTGACGCTTTGATTGTCAAGAGGCAGCAATACCTGACCGAAATCGAAAACTACAAGAAATCTCTGATTTATGAGTATGTGACGGGCAAGAAGGAGGTCAAAACAAGTGTGTTGGCTGACTGATGTGATAATCCCGATTATATGCGCACTCATTGGCGGCGGTCTAACAATGTGGGGCGTGCAACGGACATTGAAAGCCCAGAGAATCGAAAGTGACCATATCCGAATTCAGGAGGCAAAGCCCTATTTATTTATGGAGCATCCTATGCAGGCACCTGCGTGGGACAGCATTCCGCATGTGGCATTAAAATCTGCAGAGGGCGACAGCGGCGATTATGAGCTCCAGTGTTATGTTAAAAGCAGTGACAACGGCATCGCTGTTGTCAAGAAAGTGACTACAGACAATCACACATACATCCCAATATGGGGTAATATCGTCGATAAAAACTGCGTCACAGGTTTGAGCGTCTTCTTGTCAAGCAAAAATGAAACAATGCACGGCTTGAGATTGTTCGTTGAGGACATTTATGGGAATGAGTATTGCTATCTGATGATATTGGATGGAAATATGCTGAACATTGGTGCTTGCGTGGAATCCGAGAATTCACAAAAAGGTAAAGCGAGGAAATTCAAATGATCACCACCGAAAAGCGTTTTGAAGCGGATATAGAATCCTTCTTTCTCTCCCCGGCGGGCGGATATACCAAGGGCGCAGACACCTATGACGCCAAACAGGGGCTCTATGTGAATACCCTGATCGACTTCGTTCAGCGCACCCAGCCCAAGGAATGGGCGCGTTTTGAAAACGCCAATCAGGTGGACCCGGTGCGGAAGTTCTGCACGGCGTTCAACACCGCCTGCGAGACGGAGGGGCTGCTCTCTGTCCTGCGCCACGGCTTCAAGCACCGTGGTCTGCGTTTTCGGGTGTGCTATTTTAAGCCGGAGTCTGCCCTGAATCAGGCGGCGGCTGCCCAGTGGGCGGCAAACACCATCGAGTGCTATCGCCAGTGGTACTTCTCCGCCGATACAAAAAAGAGCGTGGATATGGTGCTGGTGCTCAACGGCATCCCGGTATTCGCTTTTGAATTAAAAAACCAGTACACCGGACAAACGGTGGATGACGCCAAGCGGCAGTGGATGTATGACCGCGACCCGAGGGAGCTTTGCTTCCAGTTCAACAAGCGTATTCTGGCTTATTTCTGCGTGGATCACACCGAGGTGTGGATGACCACAAAGCTCGCCGGGAAGAACACCTATTTCCTGCCCTTTAACCAGGGCTCCAACGGAGCCGGAAACGACGGCGGCAAGGGCAATCCGGCAAACCCAAACGGCTACCCGACGGCGTATCTGTGGGAGAATGTCTTTCAGAAGGACAGTATGATGGACATTGTCCAGAAGTTTCTGAACCTGAAGGACGGCAAAACGCTGATTTTTCCACGCTATCATCAGCTGGATGTGGTGCGCAAGCTGCTGGCCGATGTCCGGCAGAACGGAGCCGGGCATAATTACCTGATCCAGCACAGCGCCGGAAGCGGCAAGTCCAACTCCATTGCGTGGACGGCGTATCGGCTGGCCTCGCTGTTCAATGAGGAGAACAAGCCCGTGTTCTCCAGCGTAGTCGTCGTTACCGACCGCACCGTACTGGATGCACAGCTACAGGAGACAATCTCCGGCTTTGACCACACCCTCGGTGCCATTGAGACCATCGGGGAAGATAAGACCTCCAAGGACCTGCGGGACGCCATCAACGGCGGCGTGCGCATTATCGTCACCACCTTGCAGAAGTTCCCGGTCATCTATCAGGAAGTGGATAAAGTAGCGGGACGGAACTTTGCGATTATCGTGGACGAGGCCCATTCCTCCCAGACCGGCAGCTCGGCCCTGAAATTGAAAGCCGCCCTTGCGGATACCGAGGACGCTCTGCGGGAATACGCCGAGATCGAGGGCAAGGCCGAAGAAGAACTGGATCCGGACGACCGCCTGATGCGGGAAATGACCGTTCAGGGGCGGCACAAGAATCTGTCCTTCTTTGCCTTTACCGCAACGCCCAAGGACAAGACTCTGGAGTTGTTCGGCACGGAATATGAGGACGGCAGCTTTCATCCGTTCCACATTTACAGTATGCGGCAGGCCATTGAGGAAGGCTTTATTCTGGATGTGCTCCAGAACTATATGACCTATGACACCTGCTTCAAAATCGTCAAAACCTCGGAAGATAATCCGGATGTGCCCGCCAGCCGTGCAGCTAAGGTGATCCGCAAATATCAGGAGCTGCATCCGTATAACATCTCGCAGAAGGCACAGATCATCGTGGAGACCTTCCGGGAAACCACCCGAAACAAGATCGGCGGCAGGGGTAAAATGATGGTCATTACCTCGTCCCGCCTTGCGGCAGTGCGCTACTACCACGAGGTTAAGCGCTACATAGAGGAGCAGAAGTACAACGATGTGCAGGTGCTGGTGGCCTTTTCGGGTGCTGTGCAGGACGGTGATGAGGAGTATACCGAGCCGAAGCTGAATGTTCGTGCGGATGGGACGCACATCGCCGAAACGCAGACCAAGGCGGAATTCCACGACCATTTCAATGTGCTGATCGTTGCCGAGAAGTACCAGACCGGTTTTGACGAGCCGCTGCTGCACACGATGATCGTGGACAAGAAGCTGAAGGGTGTCAAGGCGGTGCAGACGCTGTCCAGATTGAATCGCACCTGCACCGGCAAGGTGGACACTTTCGTTCTTGATTTTGCCAACAAGAAAGAGGACATTCTGGAGGCGTTTCAGCCGTTCTATCAAGAAATCTCGCTTTCGCAGGAGGTCAACGCTGACCTGATCTATCAGACGCAGAAGGAGCTGCGGGGATTTGCGGTCTATAACGATGCAGATATTGAGGCTTTTGCCAAGGAGTATTTCAGCACAGGCCGGCAGGATGCCCGGGCGATGGGGCGAATGACCAGTGTGTTGAAGCCTGTGGCAGACCGTTATAATCAAAAAACGCCCAACGAGCGGTATCAGTTCCGCCGTCAGGTGCGCAATCTCATTAAGTGGTACGGCTATATTTCGCAGATCCTGCGGATGTTCGATAAGGAGCTGCACAAAGAATATGTATTCTGTTGTTATCTGATCAATTTGCTGCCTGCGAAAACCACGGATATGGTGGACCTTGAGGGTAAGTTGAAGCTGGAATACTACAAGCTGCAAAAGACCTTCGCCGGAAGCATTGAGCTGGAACAGGTGAAGGGCGTGTACGAACCGGCCAAGCAAAAGGGTGCAATGGGACTGGACACAAAGTCGCCGCTGGATGAGATCATCGCCAAGATCAACGAAAAGTACAAGGGTGAATTCACCGAGGGAGACAAAGTGCTGCTGACGGCTCTGCGCAGCCGTCTGATGGCCGACAAGAAGCTGACCAAGATGGCGCAGACCTCAGATCCGCAGATTTTTGTGGAGAGCATTTTCCCCAAGGCCTTCGGAGCAGCGGCTCAGGACAGCTATCTGGAATCGCAGGATACCTATACCTCGCTCTTTGAGGATCAGCACAAGTATAATGCCATAATGAGCGCATTGGCTGATGTAGTGTATCGGGAGATGCGGAAGGGCTAACCCAAACTTATTACATTTTCAAAAGGGGGATAACAATGAAAGATGGCATAATTTTTGTTGCGGGGATCTATGGCGTGGGAAAAAGCACCTTGTGTGAAAGGCTTGGCCTCTCTATTGGAGTCCCCTGCTATTCAGCTGGCGACTTGATAAGCGCACTCAACGGAGAAACTTATGGTCGTAACAAAACTGTTGCAAACAAGGAAAAGAATCAGGATATTCTTGTTGCGGCAGTGAATGACAGGTTACAGAAGGATACGGCATTTATATTAGCGGGTCACTTCTGTATTTTTGATAAATCATTTAATGTTGCAAGGCTGCCTGAGTCTGTTTTTTCGTTAATGCCAATTGCGAAGGTGGTTTTACTTGAATCAGATGTGACTAAAGTTTGTGAAAATCTTCGGTATAGAGATTCCCGTTGCTATCCACTTGATGCATTGAAATCCCTAAAACAATGTGAAAAGATGCAATGTGAAAAGATTACAAAGCAATTAGGTCTCCCACTTTACATCCATCAGATGTTATTTGACGATTCCGATGTGCAGCAAGTTAGAGAATATATTTTAGGGGGTGAGTAAATGCGAGCGCTACTCGATACGAATGTCATTATACATAGAGAAAATACCAAAGCGACAAGCTTTACTATCGGGAAACTATTCTACTGGCTCGACAAACTGCACTATGAAAAGCTGATTCATCCATACTCTATAGACGAGCTCCGTAAATATCGCAACCCACAGATGCAATCACTGTACGACGCAAAAATTGATGCTTATACAGAGATGCGATGCATTGCTCCACAGACGGCGGAATTTACCGCACTTCTAAGTGACACCCCTAAAACAGCCAACGATCAAATTGACAATCAACTCCTATGCGAATTGTATTGTAAAAGAGCAGATATTCTAATCACAGAAGACCGCCGTATGCGCTTAAAAGCAGATAGATTAGGGCTGTCAGAGCGTGTATTCACAATCAACTCGTTCATTGAAAAATGTACCAATGAAAATCCAGACCTTATAGATTATAAGGTGCTTGCAGTCAAAAAAGAACTGTTTGGAAATATTGATGTGAAAGACCCGTTTTTTGCTACCTTCCGTGAAGCGTATACGGGGTTTGAGGATTGGTTTATAAAAAAGAGCAATGAAGAAGCTTATGTATGTCGAACAGATGCAGGCGCTATACTTGGATTCCTATATCTTAAAACAGAAACAGAAGAGGAAAACTACAGCGACATTACCCCAATTTTTCGACCTAAGCGAAGATTAAAAGTTGGAACATTCAAGGTTGAAGCCTCCGGCTTTAGACTTGGTGAACGATTCATCAAGATTATTTTTGACAATGCTATTGAACGCAATGTTGAGGAGATATATGTTACACTATATATGAACCGCCCCGAATTAAGGATGCTATATGATTTGCTGATTCGATGGGGGTTCTATAAGTATGGCATCAAGAAAAATTGCAACGGTGAAGAAGTAGCGCTTGTTAAGAAAATAGCCGGTTATGATATATCAAAATCAGTAAAAGAGAATTTTCCAAATATTAGATATAATGTGCAGAAATTCTTCCTTCCAATTGAAGCACAATACCATACTCCGTTATTTCCGGACTCGCAATTGAGGACTGAAGGAAACTTTGATTATCTGGGAGACAAAGCTCATCGCTATGCACTGCAAAAAGTGTATATTTCCCTCTCGTATAAACGGGATATGCATCCGGGTGACCTGCTTGTTATTTACCGTAAGGGGACAATGGCAGGAAGAAAAGCGTATGAATCTGTGGTCAGTACAATTTGTGTTGTTGACGAAGTGAGATATAACTTTTCAAGCAAAGAGGATTATCTAAAATACTGTGAAAACCGGACAGTCTTTAGCCAAGAAACGCTAAATCAGCTTTGGGAAAAGCACAGTGAAAAACTTCTGGTTGTTAAATTCATCTTTATAAAAAGCCTTATAAAACGAATTACTTTAGGCGAATTATGGAGTAGTGGAATCATACCACAATATAGCGGACCAAGACCATTTGATCATATTTCTGACGCAGATTTTGACACGATTTTAGCCAAATCGCAAACAAAAATACACTTTGAAAGGCAATGAGGCATGGCCACGATTCTATTATCTATCAAACCAGAATATGCCAATAAAATATTTGACGGGCAGAAACACTATGAGTACCGAAAACGAATCCCTAAAAAAGAGGTTTCAAAGATTGTTGTATACTCCTCTGCTCCGGAACAAGCTGTTATTGGCGAGGTTGAAGTTGTAAAAACGCTCAAGATGAAACCTACGCCGCTCTGGAACAGTACAAAAGCAAATGCTGGTATTAGCAGGTCAAAGTATAGAAAATACTTTAGTGGATGCACAACGGCATACGCTTTTGTCATTGGATCATTCGAAAAATATCCGACTTCGAAGTCGTTAGCAGACCTTAATATTCAGTCTGCACCTCAATCATTTGTATATTTAGACGATTGATATTACTACGATGGGGCACCGACCGCTTGGCCGGTGCCCTATTTCTATATGCGCCATCTATAAGTCAACGGCAATTAGGGCCTAAATGATATGCTCCCTCCATGATCGACAGTTTGCTTTTTCGCTGTCTCTCATAGAGGGAGCATATCACTCCGCCTGGCCCCTTTCTTACGAAGGGAAGTTGAGCATAGAGCCCAAATCCTTTACAATGAGTATACCACTACAACACCCAAAGGAGAGTCACTATGCTCAACAAGATTATACTGAGGATAAAAGTCTATATTCTGGGCTGTCCTGGGTGCTTCAGGGGCGCGGGTATGAAGAAGATGATGCGAACGATGCACGACAGAAACGGATGGCTATACAGAAGATTCCGCCGCTATATCTGGAAACGGTGGACAGAGTCCGGAAAGAAAGCAAAGGCATCATTCTCGATTATTAATCGTCAAATATTTTCTGGATATTCTCTTTCCTTTATCACGACTTTGTGCTTTGCTTTCCAGCGCAAAACATCGGATGCGCGGACATTGTGAGAACCGGTATGATATATGATCCTGCGAAAAACTGCATATCCGGATAGAGATGGAGCTATTAGTTTGATAGTATTTTCTATCTGCCGAATAGCCTTCGACAAATCAGAGCCCTTCAACTCGATGTAATAGGAAGTTTTCGCATCATCGTTAACGAGAAGATAATCACACCGTTCTTCACCAGAGCTGCGAAAAACCTCACCATCTATCTTGAAGTGTCGAATATATTGACGACTGACATTATTTCCAATGTGCCTACATCCATTTTCAGAAGACGAAAATACTGGATGCTTTCCTTCACGGAAAGGTGTATAGTCTTTTATATTGTAGGACATTTCGCTTCTCCCTCGGCATAGAGAAAACCAAGCAGGTAATCGCTCATATCATTGATCTCAGTCGACGCGCCATCAATCAATTCATTTTTGATCAACTGCAAGTTGTCCTCGTCGGAAATACCATTTGTTAATCCACCATTGCGGATATAGCAGGCGTTTGTATTTTCAGCATTCAGCCACAACCGCTTGCGCAGTTTCTTTTTCACTTCTTTTTGATAGGTCTCTGCAATCTGCCCTGCCATTAGGAGATAATTAAATGTTCCGAGAACGTAGGGACTGTGGGTTGTAACAAGAACCGAATTCCCGCTGTTGACCATCAGAGAAAGTGTTTCGCTGATACGCCGTTGTGATTCCGGATAAAGATGAGACTCTGGCTCTTCAATAATCAGGAAAATCTTTTTATCTTCCGACAGATAGTAGAAGAGCAGGTTGAATACCCACACAACTTCTTGCTGACCAGAGGATGCAAGATTGATCTTTACATAACGGTCATCCGATAGGTACAACCGTTCTTCTCCATCCACATATCGATATGTGCTCTTCATGATTTCCTTGGCCTGATCCATTAGAATATTAAGCGCCGGACGAATCCGTTCATACTTCTTAGCCTGTGTCGGATCGCCTTTCATGCGGTTGGCGACACCCTCCATTCCGTGGGCAAACACCGGTTTAAGGCGGAGAATCAATTCTGTATATCTCTTTGTGACATAGTCAATATTCCTCAACTGCGAATCTTCCAACGAGGTAAAGATATAATTTAGCTGTGTACTCAATAGGGTCAGAAGATTACGACCGGCTGGAATAAAGACAGACTCATAAGGATCATGAAAAAGCTCATTCAATTTTTTCTCTTCATACTCCTTCTGAGCAGGAGTAATGTTGGTGAAGATATGTGAGCCTAATGCTTCCAAATAGTCTTCAATAGACTTGCTGAAATCGATCACAATATAATTTCGAGAAGGGTCGTTGTAATCATCATCCAAAGACACAGTGATGGACACCTTACTGCTGTACTGGTATTCCATCATCATATCGGATGGCATGACCCACGACGTTCCGAAAAGCTGCAAAAACTTGTCCTTCATTCGTTGCTTTAGAACGGTGTGCCAAACTGAAGAAATTCCCCCCGTAACTGCCTTTGGCCCTCCTTGCATCATAATGCTGAGGATGTCCTGCTTGACTGACCGAAAGAAATAAACCGCTTTTGCTACTGTGCTTTTTCCATTAGCCTGCGGTCCTGTTAAAATCGTAAAAGTGTCGAGCGTCAACCTACAGTCATTGATTGGCCCGATCTTATGAAGGTGCAGTTCGTGACGCATTGATATAATTCCTCCATTAATCTACACGCTGATAGTAGTATATCTATTTTCCCTGGATAAATCAAGTGGTACTATGCATATCTTCTTTAGAGCAAATCTTTGCTGTACTATAACTACTCCTCAGAATGAACATCCCAAAGCCACCCGGCGTCGGGACGACTTAGCCAATAATGTACAATAAACCGTGCCAAATTGGAAAAAGCATTAGAAGTGGACACGGCTTGGCGGCCTTGGGCAGGATAGGGTTACCACACAAACATTCGAGAAAAGACGGCGAACTATGCTGGCTGGCCAATTGGTATATGGCGAAGAATGTCCGCATGCAATAGGCGATCTCGAGAGAAAGACTCGCACAGGCTGGAAAATACAACATCCTTGCCCGGTGCGAGTCTTTGCACTTATGCAATTTGAATCGCTGTGTACCGAGCGGTACGCGCGGTGGTGTAAGCGGTCGGCGTGCTTGGCTCCTCAATTGATTGCGGCCTGTGCCACGCTATCGCTTTTCAGATGAGATCGGTGGTTCCTGCCCGAGGCGGCTCAGCTCACATTGCCGTTCTTATCGCAGGTCAGAGTAAAATTACAGGGTTTCTCAAGAATAGTCGCTCCCAGATATTTTTTTACCATTCTGGCTGAACAGTATGCCGTGTTTCCACTTTTGGTTGCGGACTTGGAAGCAACAGACCAGACGCTGTTGTAAATTGTGACATTGCAGCTGGAGGCCGTGCAGGTCGAGCCTGTCCCGGTGTAGGTAAAGGAGCCAGTAAGAGTGATCTTCCACTGCTCAATATTGTTTTCATTTTTATAGACATAGTTTTTCGCCTTTGTCACGGAGCCAGACGCTCTGGCCTGCGGCAGGGTCTCCAGCGTGATCTCAAGATAGCTGCCGTCCGCATAGGAGATGACTTCCAGCAGTTCCTCTCCCGCGCTTGCATGCGCAATCTGCGTGGGAAGCCCCGATAGCAGCAGGACAAAGGCGAGCAAACCGGCAATCATTTTTATAATATTCCTTTTCATAATATCCCCTCCCATTTTCATTTGCTATTTACTCAATATATATTTCGACATGCGACCTCTCGTCCGCTTCTCTAGCTCGGGCCGTCTCAACAGTGACCAGAACCGTCCAGGAAATCAGAATGGCCAGCATTGTGGCGCAGACCGCGAACAGCACACGCCTCCGGATGCGAAGGCCCTTCAGAACCGCTGCAGTTTCCATATTTTCCACATACGCTGCCGCGATCTCCTGTGGCGTTCCCAGCTGTGCCTGAATCGCCGCAACGTCCGCGTCGGGATGTTCCTGGACGAATTCCTGCACGGTCTCCCTGATCTGCGTCATGACATACCGGCGCATCTTGCCGCCCGGCAGCCATGACCGCACCTTGCGGTAATAGCGCCTTGCCGCCCGTTCAGCTGTGTTCATTTTTTCCTTGCCCCCCCTGAATAATTTGAAAAACACCCTGTGTGATCGCCCGGTACTCCCGGCTCAACTCCTGCAGACGGCGGCGGCCGGGCTCCTCCAGATGATAGTAAACACGCGTCATCCGTTTGCCTACCAATACCTTTTCGCCGGAAAGCATGCCCTGATCCTGCAGCTTATAGAGTACCGGGTACAGGGAGCCTTCCTCTGTCACAATGGCTCCGCCGCTGCGTTCGGTGATTTCCTGCACGATTTGATATCCGTACATGTCTTCCTGATCGAGCAGAGCGAGGATCAGCAGCGATATAAAACCCCGCAGGAAGCAGCTCTGTGTATTTTCCTTTTTTGCCATCTCATACATTCACCTCGGCCGTTTGTATCAGCTTGTCAAAAGTTCTCGCGGGGGTTCTGCAAGATCACTTTCAAAATCGGAATGCATTGACTGCGAAGAAGAAAATGCAATTTTAACTGCAGAAACAGACAATCGGTCTGGAAAATACTATGGCGTTATTTTTTGGCGCAGAGTTTCCTATTGGACTTTCTGACCGTACATCTTTTGACAATATGCTACCAACACATATATAATACAGGATAATCATAATAGGTCAATAGCTTTTGCGAAAACAATTATTGACATTTTGTTGGAAATGATATATTCTCTTAGTAGAGGCCTGACAATTATTGGTAATAATTGTCAATTTTTGCTTATTGGGCCATAGACGAAGCTGCCCGAAAGGCGATAGAACATTTCGGATGCTTCAAAAATGAAAAGAGGTAATTATTATGAAAAAGAGCCTTTGGACCCGGCTGCTTTCTCTCCTGCTGGCGGTGGTG
>OGGK01000879.1_pt1 | contig 24390 bp, 26 predicted proteins | sample 1571171 | NCBI WGS metagenome assembly OGGK01 (sample SAMEA2581958, study PRJEB24529) | metagenome | biome: Human gut stool | place: China | collected 2011 | reverse complement strand
CTCTGCGACAGGAGCGCATCGTACTAAAGTACGAGCGTGCCGCGTTTCTTATACCCTGCCAAGGGCTACGGGGATTTGATAGCATTTCTTTACTAACTCTCTATTTACATCTATATCGAATTGCTAATTGACGTAATCTTATATCCATATTATTATGAAAATAAATAAGACATTTTTGTAAGAATTTGGAGGTAATAGCATGCGAGAGTATGATGATGCGGTACTGGAATGCTTCCTGGACAAACAGCTCCAGCTTTTTCCGGAAGCTGTAGCAGAGACACTGGATGAGGCAGAAGATTTTCTGGAAGAGTGCATGGCAGTCGTGGTAGATTCCGTGGAGGATGTCATTGAGTATTTTGATGAGGCCGGCATGGATGTGGACGGCGCTGTGGATGATGAGATTCTGGAGGCAGATGAAGTATTCGATATCGGAGACGGCAGATATCTGATCGTAGAAGCGTAGAACCGAAGATTATTGTACACAGAAACTGGAATGAACCGGAGCTCTCCGACATATATATGTTGGAGGGCTTCTTTGCGTAAGTCTCCTGTAAAAATCTCTTCCCCATTTGTAGGGAATGCGTTATAATGAACTAATGGACTTTTACAGAAAGGTATGGTAAGGAAAATGTTAGAAGGACAAAAATGTCTGGTCATCGGCTCCGGCATCAGCGGGATCGGTGCAGTGGCTTTATTGGAAAAATACCATGCAGACGTGGTTCTGTATGACAGCAGTGATAAATTGACAAAGGAAGATCTGGAGGCGAAGCTTCCCGGGGAAAGCAAGGCAGTCTGTATCGCCGGAGAACTGCCGGAGGAGGTAGAACTGAGCATTCAGGCAGCCGTTTTAAGCCCCGGAGTACCTACGGATATTCCTCTGGTGAACCGTATGAGGGACCGCGGGGTACAGATCCTGGGAGAGATCGAACTGGGATTCCTTGCGGAACAGGGTAGAGTGATCGCCATTACCGGCACTAACGGCAAGACTACCACCACCACATTGACCGGTGAGATCATGAAAGCTCATTTCGGTGCGGAGAAGACCTTTGTAGTGGGTAATATTGGCAACCCTTATACACTGGAAGTAACGAAGACGTCAAAGGATAGTGTCACCGTGGGAGAGATCAGTTCTTTCCAGCTGGAGACCATACATACATTCCATCCGGTGGTATCTGCGATCCTGAACATCACACCGGATCACCTGAACAGACATCATACCATGGAGGCCTATGTGGCAGCCAAGGAAGCAGTGGCTTCCCACCAGACAAAAAATGATATCTGTGTATTGAATTATGACAATGATTATACCAGAGATTTCGCAGGAAGATGTCCTGCGACTCCGGTACTGTTCTCCTCCCATCACGAGCTGGAAAACGGTTACTTCCTGCGGGGAGACAAGATCATTAAGAGTGTGAACGGCGAAGAGACCGAACTGATGGATATTCACAAGGATATGAATCTGGTAGGCCTGTGCAATGTGGAAAATGTCATGGCAGCCATAGCCATTGCAGAAGGTATGCAGGTGCCCATGGAGACGATCCTTACTGTGATCCGCGGTTTCCATGCGGTGGAGCACCGGATCGAATTCGTGGCTACCAAGGGCGGTGTGGACTATTACAACGATTCCAAGGGAACCAATCCCGATGCGGCGATCCAGGGCATCAAAGCCATGAGCAAGCCTACCGTGCTGATCGGCGGAGGCTATGACAAGCAGAGCGAGTACGATGAGTGGATCGACAGCTTTGATGGCAAGGTAAAGTGCCTTGTCCTCATCGGCCAGACCAGAGAGAAGATTGCCGAGTGTGCCAGAAAGCATGGCTTTGATAAGATCCGTTTCGCAGATACCTATGAGGAATGCCTGAAGCTGTGTACCGAACTGGCCCAGCCGGGAGAAGCGGTACTGTTGTCTCCGGCCTGTGCAAGCTGGGGCATGTTCCCGAACTATGAAGTCAGAGGACAGCTTTTCAAGGAATATGTACACGGACTGGCGGAATAAGAAATCATAACAGAAGTAAGGAGTAAAAGCAGGCATGGCGGAAACGCGGGGAAGAAGACGTAAAAAGAAACAACAATCCGAATACTTTTTTGACTACAGCCTGCTTTTTATTGTGCTGTTTTTACTGGGATTCGGACTGATCATGATCTATTCGGCCAGCTCCTATGAGGCTTATGATTCCTATGGAGATGCCGCCTATTATATGAAGAAACAGCTGATCGCCAATATCATTGGTCTGGTCTTCATGATGGTCATTGCCAATATCCCGTATACCTTCTGGGAACGGTTTGCCACCCTGGGATATGTGGTGTCCATGATCCTGATCTTCCTGGTAAAGACACCCCTGGGTATCACTTCCCACGGCGCTACCAGATGGATCGGTATCCCACATACGGGCTTCAACCTGCAGCCTGCGGAAGTAGCGAAATTGTGTATGATCCTGTTCCTGGCAAGTCTGGTATGCAAGATGGGGAAAAGCGTCCGTGCCATGAAAGGCTTCTTTACCATGATGGCGGCACCCCTGCCGATCGCAGCATCGGTGTACCTCATTACGGATAATTTGAGTTCCGCCATTATTATTATGGGTATTGCGGTGCTGATGGTATTCGTGGCAAGCCCGGATTACAAGAAATTCATCATCATGGGAGGCAGTGTACTGGCGGCGGCTGGACTTTTGGTAGTCGCAGTCGTACAGTTGGGAGATAAGATCGGTGGCAAGTTCCGTCTGGCAAGAATCCAGGCGTGGCTGAACCCGGAAAGTCAGGCACAGGATAAAGGCTTCCAGACCCTGCAGGCACTGTATGCCATCGGAAGCGGTGGCATCTGGGGCAAGGGACTGGGGCAGAGTATGCAGAAGTTAAGCTTCCTGCCCGAGGCACAGAACGACATGATCTTCTCCATTATCTGCGAGGAACTGGGATTGTTCGGAGCGGTTGCCATTATTCTCATGTTCATTATGCTGTTGTGGCGGATGATGGTCATTGCCAATAATGCACCGGACCTGTTCGGCGCCATGCTGGTGGTGGGCGTTATGGGACATATCGCAATCCAGGCGATCTTAAACATTGCCGTAGTTACCAACTCCATTCCCAACACCGGAATTTCCCTGCCGTTTATCAGTTACGGTGGTTCTTCGGCATTGTTTTTGCTGTCGGAGATCGGACTGGTATTAAGCGTGGCGCGCAGGATCCAGTTAAAAGAGCTGTAGAAAAATACATATTCAGAAGACATGGTACGAAACAGAGCCTTCCTACATAAGATAAGATTATCATAAAAACGGGGATGGTGCTGTATGAAAGGAATCCGCATGCAGGGAGGCATTCCGCTGCAGGGGAAGGTACGCATACAGGGATCAAAGAATGCGGTACTTCCGATCCTGGCGGCAACGCTTCTTACCAATGAAGTATCCTATATTCAGAACTGCCCACGTATTGCAGATGTACACTGTTTCGTGCATCTGCTTCGGGAACTGGGATGTCTGGTGCACTGGCAGGAAAAAGGGATCCGGGTACAGCCGGGAGAAAATGAAGAACTTCCCTGCGAGAGAGCGGAGGCCAGACGGATGCAGGGGGAAGCTATCACCGGAATGCGTTCATCTCTGTGCCTGTTGGGAGCATTGCTGGGAAGATGTGGTTATGTGACCATGGAGCATCCGGGTGGGTGCATCATCGGAGAACGGCCGATCGATCTGCACATCAGGGCACTACAGCAGATGGGCGTCGAATTCCGGGAGGAAGAAGGGCTTCTGTCTGCACAGGTGAAGGATGGGAAAATGCACGGGGCAGAGATCACACTGGAGTTTCCCAGTGTGGGAGCTACGGAGAATATTTTGCTGGCTGCGGTGAAGGCGGACGGAGACACCAGGATACTGGGGGCCGCCAGAGAACCGGAAGTGACGGCATTGTGCGAATTTCTGACGGCATGTGGTGCACAGATCGAAGGAATCGGAGAAACGGAACTATTGGTTCATGGTGACAGACCGCTTCATGGTACACAGTTCACGGTTCCGGCAGACCGGATCGTAGCCGGGACGTATCTGTTCGCCTGTATCGGCTGCGGAGGCAGTACACTTTTGACAGAGGCTCCCTGGGAGCAGATGGAAGCGGTGACCTTTGTGGCGGAAAAAATGGGTGCACAGTGTATTGCCTCGGAGGAAGGCCTGTTCGTACAGTGTTCCAAAAGGCCGCAGGCCATACCACATTTGCGGACTGGGCCATACCCGGAGTTCCCCACGGATCTGCAGTCGGTGGCAATGGCGGTGCTGACGAGAGCGGAAGGATGCAGCTGCATTGAAGAGAATATTTTCGAGAATCGTTTTCGTATTGCGGAACCGCTAAAGGGCATGGGAGCAGAGATTGTTCTGAAGGACGGAAGACATGCCGTGATCACCGGAGTGGAGCATTTACGGGGAAGCCGGATGGAAGCCTGTGAACTTCGCGGCGGTGCGGCACTGGTTCTGGCGGGGCTTGCGGCAGAAGGCGAGAGTTTCGTGACAGGACAGCACTTTATAGAACGCGGATATGAAAATATCTGCAGAGACTTGAGAGAATTAGGAGCACGGATCATCAGTGTATAGAGACCGAAGCAAAATTATCAGAAGAATAGTGATCATAGGCATCCTGCTGCTGGCACTGGGCGGTGGTGCGGTGGCATTGCACTCCGTGTATACGGTACGTACCGTGTATGTGGAGGGCAATGTGCATTATACCGAGGACGAGATCATGGAGATCGTGATGTCGGGACCTTTGGGAGATAATTCCCTGTATCTGTCTCTGAAATACCGGGACAGAGGGATTCAGGACATTCCCTTTGTGGATGTGATGAATGTATCGATTCTGGCACCCGACACGATCAAGATCACTGTATATGAAAAAGCACTGGCGGGATATGTGAAATATCTGGATACTTATATGTATTTTGATAAAGACGGCTATGTGGTGGAAAGTTCCGGGATCCGCACCCAGGGAATACCGCAGATCACGGGGCTTTCCTTCAACCATGTGGTGCTGGGAGAGCAACTGCCGGTGGAGGATCCGCAGGTGTTTTCCAGGATCATGGATCTGACAAAGCTTTTGAACAAATATTCACTGGCTGCGGACAAGATCTATTTGCATTCTTCCGGTGACATTACGATCTACTTCGGACAGATCAAGGTGTCCATGGGCAGTGACAACAGCCATATAGAGGACAAGCTGCAGTTGTTGCCGGACTTCCTGGAGAAGTTACAGGGTAAAAGCGGAACCCTGCAAATGGAAAACTACGAGGAAGGAAAGGGTAAATTTACATTCAAACCGGACGCGTGAAACATTTGTGAAACATTTTGAAAAAATAGGTTGCTAAATTTGTAAAATGATTATATGATAGTCTATGTGAAGTTGAAAAGGGTTAAAAGGAGGAACTAACCTTGCTGGAGATTAAGACGAATGACGCGGATGTAGCTGCCAAGATCATCGTAGTCGGTGTAGGTGGCGCGGGTAACAACGCTGTAAATAGAATGATAGATGAGAAGATTGACGGAGTGGATTTTATCGGGGTGAATACCGATAAGCAGGCATTGCAGCTCTGCAAAGCTCCGAAACTGTTACAGATCGGTGAGAAGCTGACCAAGGGTCTTGGTGCGGGAGCCAAGCCTGAGATCGGTGAGAAAGCAGCCGAGGAGAGTGCAGAAGAGATTTCCGCAGCTCTGAAGGGTGCAGACATGGTATTCGTCACCTGTGGTATGGGCGGAGGTACCGGAACCGGAGCTGCTCCGGTAGTGGCCAAGCTTGCAAAGGATATGGGCATCTTAACCGTTGGTGTGGTAACGAAGCCTTTCCGTTTTGAAGCAAAAGCCCGTATGGTCAATGCATTAAACGGTATCGAGCGTATCAAGGAACACGTGGATACCCTGATCGTAATCCCCAATGATAAGCTTCTGGAGATCGTGGACAGACGTACCACCATGCCGGAAGCACTGAAGAAGGCGGATGAAGTACTGCAGCAGGCAGTACAGGGAATCACTGACCTGATCAATGTTCCCGCAGTTATCAATCTGGATTTCGCAGATGTACAGACGGTTATGAAGGACAAGGGTATTGCTCACATCGGTATCGGTGAAGGCAAGGGCGATGACAAGGCTATGGAAGCTGTCAAGATGGCAGTGGAGAGCCCTCTGTTAGAGACTACGATTTCCGGTGCTACCCATGTTATCATCAATATTTCCGGTGACATTACCCTGGCAGATGCTTCCGATGCGGCAAGCTATGTTCAGGAGCTGGCAGGAGACGATGTAAATATTATCTTCGGTGCCATGTATGATGAGTCCAAGTCCGACAGTTGCACCATTACGGTTATTGCTACCGGTCTGGAAGACAAGGCCAACAACGGTGTACAGAATCGTCTGGGAGGAGGCGCTGCATTCAGACAGCCTGCTTCCCATATGACTCCCAGTTCTCTGAAGGGAATGAATATACAGTCTACCGCTCCTACGACATCCCAGGGACAGGGAGGACAGGCTCCGAGACCCATACAGCCGGTGCCCGGTATTCATAAGCCTACAGATATCAGAAGCTCTGTAGAAGAGAAATCTCTGAAGATTCCTGATTTCTTACAGAGAAAGTAATACTTAGCATTTGTTTTTATAATAACGGAACATAATAAGAGCCACGACACAGAATACTGTGTAGTGGCTTGTTTTGTGTGGAGATTTTAGGAAAGCATATTAGTCTGCCGTTCTCTTTTTCCTGTGCAGAGAAATAATCCTCTCCCCCAGTACAAAGAACGCACCGATCGCACAAGGTAACAGCATGGTGGCGAAACGGTAGAGAAGCACGGCAGACAGGGCTTTGGCCTCCGGCAGGAGACGCCGGAACAGCAATGTAAAGACAGCTTCTACGGATCCGATCCCCGCCGGGGTGGGGATGACACCCGCCAGCGACTGGCTGAGGGAGGTCAGAGCAAAACATTGCAGGAAAGAAAAAGGCAGATCGCCGTATTCTCCCCCAAGAGAATTGCAGAACACGATCCAGGGGATGATATACCAGATAGTGAACTTTAATACATTACACAGGAACAGGTGAAGCAGCAATATTGGATCCTGTAACAGAGACCGGCTTTCCGCCTGTAGCAGGGCAAGCTTATGCCCGGCACCGGTGAGTTTTTCCTCCCAGGAGGGATGCTTTGCACGGAACCGGTTGGCCAGCAGATTACAGGCAGTCTGCATCCAGGGTACGGTAGCGACAGCTAACAGAACTCCTGCAATCACACAGACTCCTGCAAATCCCAGCAGGATATAACATTGATAATCGGCAAATGAAGCATGAATAAATCCATAGGTTGCCAAAAACAATAGCAGACTATAGACTGCCATAGAGACCTTGTGGACAATATATTGGAAAAAGTACATGCCGGTGGCATTGGGAACCGGGATACCGGCTTTGTTCAGGTAATAGATTCCTGCGATGCCGGAACCGCTGCCCAGAGTGGCTGTCTTATAGAAAGAGCAGTAGAAAGCATTACAGAATCCCTTCAGGCGGGGATATTCCGGGTGCGTTTTATGCACGATCAGCCAGGTGATGTGCCCTTCAAAGATATGGTAGAGGATCACGGTCAGGAACAGGGACATGACCACTTGCGGGGAGACATTGGCAAGCTCCGTCAGCATATCTCCCATGGAATCCCGGAAGCTGTAATACAGGATACCTAATAACAGACAGACAAACAGAAGCTTTCCTGCGAATTTTAATCTCTTTTTGGTAGTATCCGACACAGACGTTTCCTCCTTTTTGAACCTTTTGGCAAGTAAAAATCTATTTTGATTGTCTCTCTTTTGCCTGAAAATGGAAAGAAACAGATTTTGAAAAACGTAGTCTTTTCACCGCATAAGTTTATCTTTTTTTTAGAATAAGGTAAGAGAATATCCATTGATTGTGTGGAAAAAAGTGGCTATGATTGATTTATTACAACAGATTTGGACAATAATACAGGAATGAGAAAGGGAAAATGTATGCAGGAAGTCAAACAACCAAACAAAAAACCGTTCATATTCTATTATATGATTGCACTGATCGTGATTATCCTGATCAACAGTCTTCTGGTACCTCAGATCGTACAGCGGGCAGTGAAAGAAGTGGATTACAACACTTTTATGCAGATGACTTATGATAAACAGATCGATGAGGTACAGGTCCAGGACAATCAGATCGTATTCACGGCAAAAGATGACAAGACCATCTACAAGACCGGTCTGATGGATGATCCGGACAGAACGCAGAGACTGTATGACAGCGGGGCAAAATTCTCCAGTGAGATCGTGGAGGAAGCCTCGCCGATTTTAAGCTTCCTGATCAGCTGGCTGCTGCCTTTGATCATCATTATTGGCTTCGGACAATTGATGTACCGCCAGATGGCGAAAAAGGCCGGCGGCGACTCCATGATGTTCGGCATGGGAGGCATGGGCAAGAGCAATGCGAAGGTCTATGTGAAGTCTTCCAACGGTATCAAGTTCACCGATGTGGCAGGAGAGGACGAGGCGAAGGAAAATCTGACAGAGATCGTGGAATACCTGCATGATCCCGACAAATACAAAGAGATCGGTGCTTCCATGCCGAAGGGTATCCTCTTAGTAGGCCCTCCCGGAACCGGTAAGACGATGCTGGCTAAGGCAGTAGCCGGAGAAGCCAATGTTCCCTTTTTCTCCATGTCCGGTTCGGAATTCGTGGAGATGTTCGTGGGTATGGGTGCGTCCAAGGTCAGAGACCTGTTCAAACAGGCGAAGGAAAAGGCTCCCTGTATCGTATTTATCGATGAGATTGATGCCATCGGTAAAAAGCGTGACGGACAGGTGGGCGGAAACGATGAGAGAGAACAGACATTGAACCAGCTGTTGACCGAGATGGATGGATTCGAAGGCAACAACGGTGTTATCATCCTGGCGGCCACCAACCGTCCGGAGAGTCTGGATCCCGCACTGTTACGTCCCGGACGTTTTGACAGACGTGTGCCGGTAGAGCTTCCCGACCTGAAAGGAAGAGAAGAAATCCTGAAAGTGCATGCCCGTAAGATCAAAGTCGCAGATAATGTAGATTTCAATAAAATCGCCCGTATGGCTTCCGGAGCCTCCGGTGCAGAGCTTGCCAATATCGTCAATGAGGCAGCTCTTCGGGCAGTCAGAGATGGACGTAAGTTCGCAACCCAGGCAGACTTAGAAGAGAGTATTGAAGTAGTCATTGCCGGTTATCAGAAAAAGAATGCCATCCTTACAGATAAGGAAAAGCGGATCGTGGCATACCATGAGATCGGACACGCACTGGTAGCAGCGAAGCAGACTAATTCCGCACCGGTGCAGAAGATCACCATTGTGCCCCGTACCTCCGGTGCACTGGGTTATACCATGCAGGTGGAAGAGGAAGGCAATCATTATCTGATGAGCAAGGAAGAGATGGAGAACAAGATCGCTACATTGACCGGTGGACGTGCCGCGGAAGAGATCGCCTTCGGGTCTGTGACCACAGGAGCTTCCAACGATATCGAACAGGCAACCAAGCTTGCCAGAGGCATGATCACCCGCTACGGTATGAGCAAGGATTTTGACATGGTAGCCATGGAGACCGTGACGAACCAGTATCTGGGCGGCGATGCTTCCCTGACCTGCTCCATGGAGACACAGACTGCCATCGACAGAGAAGTCGTGGAACTGGTGAAGAAGCAGCATGAGAAGGCAGGACAGATCCTGCTGGAAAATCGTGCGAAGCTGGATGAACTGTCCCAGTACTTATATGAAAAAGAGACCATTACCGGAGAAGAATTTATGAAGATATTGAATTCCTAAATAGTTCCCGGAGAAGACGGAATCGGCGTTTGTGCCGGTTCCGTTTTTCGTTAAGAAAATCTTAATCATATGGTAAAGGCATCTTAACCCGTGCCTGCTGTTATCTTAAGAAAGAAACCGCTATACTTTTCCTGTAAGAAAAAGCTGTGAAAGAGCAAATTTGCAGATTACGGGAAGGGACTGGATATTAAGATGCGAAACAGAAACTACTTTAATAACAATAACATGCAAAAAGGAATCGCACTGGCGACCTGTATGGCGATCGTCATGGGACTGTTCACCGGGTGTGGGAATAAGAACGATCAGCAGATTGCAGCGTCACCTGATGAAGTGCAGAAAGGGCGATATGTAGAGACGGAACTCGCACTTCCGGAGGAATGGAAGGACAAAAATATCAGCCAGATCTTCCGTTCAGGTGATGAATTACATTTTCTTGTGGCAGAAGGCGTAGAAGGTCAGGTCTCTTTAGAGGAATGGATGCTGGGCGAAGGGGATACTTTGACGGAAGTGACGAAGGACTGGCTGAAGGCGCTTCCCGAGGGAAAGGGTCTGGAGAGCAGTGACAGTTTTACACTGTTGCAGGATGCGGAGGGGAATCAGTACCTGTACGGCAACTGTTACCGGGATGAGGAGAGCTCTTCCGCACATCTGTGGAAGGAAGCGGACGGCAGTGCGCTGGATATTACACCACAGAAGTGGCTGGAGCCTATGGATATGGATGGCTATCGGTTCTATGATACACCGCAGTATGTGGCACTGACAGAGGACGGATTGTTAGTGGGCTTGTCTTATTTTTCATTGGATGTTGTATTGGCACAGGATGGGAGCCTGGTGAGCAGCCAGGAGAGTGACAGCCTGACAGACAGCGGCAGTCTGGCGGATAATAAGTGGGTCAGTGCTGTGGGAGATACGTTGTATCTGGCACAGGCGGATGAACAGGGAAACGTGAACGGTCTGTTGCAGATGCAGCTGGACGGAAACAATGGGGCAAAATCTAAGGGAGAGATTCCCTTTTCCCAGGACAGCTACAGCTCTGCTTATTTCAGTGTGCTGGGAGACGGCACAGTCTATGCGGCGGATGCGGACGGATTCTTCCGCTGCGACGCGGGAGATACCAACTGGCAGAAGCTGCTTCAGGGAATCGATACCGGTTTTTCTCTGTCGGATCAGTGGTGCAGGGATATTGTGGCGCTGTCGGATGGCAGTGTATACGCATGGTTTGGAAGTGAGAGCGGGGATAAAATAATGATTTATCGGTATGATCCCGATGCGGTGACAGAGGTGACCGAAGAACTGACACTGTATACCGTGGAGGAGAGCTTCTTTTTACAGCAGGCTGCGGTGCAGTATCATAAGCAGCATCCGGAGATACTGATTCATGTGGATGCGGCAATCTCCATGACGGATAAATACAGCGGAAATGCGGATTATCAGCAGATATATCAGGATCTTAACACTTCCCTGACCTCCGGCAACGGACCGGATCTCATGGTGATGGATCATCTGAAACTGGACACATATGCCTCTAAGGGCTTGCTGTTTAATCTGCAAGAGATATTGCAGCCCATGGAAGAGGACGGAACCCTGCTTTCCAACATCACAACAGCCTATGAAAAGGCGGATGGAAGACGGTATGCGGTGCCACTGCAATTCGGATTATTGTTAGCTGTCGGCAGGGATGTGCAGCCGGAGGAAATGAGCAGCATGGACGCTATTGCAAAGGCGGTATCCGGAAAGACGGAGAGTTATATGGGAGACCGTACCTGCGGCGAACTGGTGGAAGAGTTCTATCCGTTGATCGTGGATGATATTTTACAGAACCGTCAGGTAAATCGTGATACCTTACGTCCCTGGCTGGAAGATTTGAAGAAGATTGCGGATAACTGCGGTATCCTGCCTTCCAGAAAAGAAGGCCGTGCAGCGAATATCTGGGATCTGGGATCTGATGTGAAACTGGTACTTCAGGAGACTGACGGCTTTAATCAGGCAATGACACCCTATGCTGTGGCAGAACTGTTGAATGCCAATGTGGTATCCGTGGAAAATGCATTTTATCCGAAGATGGTCATTGGAATCAACAGCCGGAGTGAACACGTGGAGACAGCAGAGGATTTCCTACGGTTTGCTCTGTCCGAAGAATTGCAGAGCGTGGATACCTATGAGGGATTCCCCGTCAATGCCAAAGCGCTGGAGACACAGGCTGCAGCAGACCGCAGCATGGCGGAAGCCTATACCACCTATGATATCGACGGCAGTACCGCAGAGTTCGCTATCAAAGCCTACTCTGAGGAGACCGCGAACCATCTGATGGAGCTGTGCAAGGCAGCCACCCTGTGCCTTAAGGAAGACACTCAGATCGAGACTTCCCTGACCGAGAGCTTACAGGCATACCTAAACGGGCAGGCGAGTGTGGAGGAAGCCATGGATGCGGTGGAAGGAAGCCTGAAGATGTATCTGGCGGAGTAGCGCTCCGCCCAGCATTCAATAGTCGATTCCCACAGGAAAGTAACTTGTAAACATAGGATAAAGCCGCTATAATTTTAAGTATAAGAAAGCGGTGGAGAATTTACTTATGGAGATTTATGTGGATGCGGATGCCTGTCCGGTGGTGGACATAGTGGAAAAAACAGCACGGAAGTATCAGATTCCGGTGACACTTCTGTGCGATACCAATCATATACTGACTTCCGGTTACAGTGAGGTGATAGTCGTGGGAGCCGGCGCGGATGCAGTGGATTATAAATTGATCAGTCTCTGCCACAGGGGAGATATCGTGGTATCTCAGGATTATGGCGTGGCAGCTATGGCACTTAGTAAGGGAGCCTACGCAATCCACCAGTCCGGCAAATGGTACACGGATGAGAATATTGATCAGATGCTCATGGAAAGACATCTGAATAAAAAGGCAAGACGTGCTTCTCAGAAAAATCATTTCAAAGGTCCGAAGAAGCGGACAGGAGAGGATGACGAGAGGTTCGCACAATCCTTTGAACGGATGGTAAAAGCAGCACTGGAGGAATCAGAATGATACTTTTTTCAAAGAAAAGCGAAAAGAAGACTTACGACCGGAGCAATCAAAAACCTGTCATCAAAGCCAGCATCTGCAACGGCGAACAGGTGGCGGGATTCAAGGATATCCATACGGGAAAATTCGAAGAAGTCATGCTGATCCGCAGGGCAGAGGATCTTGAGACATTTAAGACGATGTATGGAATTGAGGAAGAGATTGCGAAGGAATACTGAGATGTCTAATGCCAACATAGATGAACTGAATGGACAGGCTGTACTGGATTTGATTATGGGGCGGTTAGGGCGGAAAGATTCTGCAGTGGAGCACTGGAAGGGGTCCTTCAGAACGGATCGATAACCAAATGGCTTAAAAGGCTGGAAAAATCGCCTGATGTAATTGAAGAAAGTGAGTAGTGCGGTGGTATAGAAGAGTAATTGATTTTATAGAGCGAGGAACAGACTATGAAAAGAAAAATTATTTTAGCACTGATGACAATATGTATTTTATCGTTTGCTTCCTGCGGAAAACAGGAAACTACAGCGACAGCAGAACCCATTCCCACTACTGTTGAATCTGCACAAGTAGAACTTACAGAAACAACCACGGAGACAATAGAAAGCACTGAGGTAGTAGAAGATAACACAAGTGAAGCAGAAGCGAAAGACGAATCAACAGAGGCAGAAAAGACCACAGAAGTAACCAACATAGAAGAAGCAGAGCCACTTTCAGAAAAAGACCTTGCATTTAGTTTTTTGGGATATGATACATATAATGAATATGTAGAGGCGGGAAATGATGAGGCTGCATACATGCTTGCCGATAATGCAAACATGATAGTATCAGGTGAATTTACAGATGATGGTAATGTAATAGAAAGTACAGTAAGAGGCATCAAACTTGGAGACAGTATAGACAAAGTAATTGAATTATATGGAGATACAAAGCAGCGTTCCGCAGATATTAAAGATGTATTCTCACATGATGGGTTAAAGGACTCCGGAGCATATAATTATTCCTTAAAAATTGATTCAACCAAAGACTACTTTTATGCATTTAGATTTAGAGTAGATCAAAATAATAATATAATTGCAGTTGTAATAGAACCTATTTCAATGAAGTATTGGTCAGAAGATTGAACTTAACTGAAAATGCTGAAGAGCCGACACAGATCCTTGGTAGATTATTCACAGAGAGAAGGCAGCTTGAAAGAGTCTCACCCTAATATCATTATTTTTACAAATGAAAAAAGCTCAGGAACACCCTATGATATGTACCCCAGAACATGATATCAGCAATTGTAGAATCTAATCGGACGAGAAAAGATTTTATTGCTGATCAGGTACTTTCTATGGCAGGATATTATGACTATTATAATAAAGGTGACTACAGTAAAGATGAAGAAAAAACATGTATAAAAGGTGTATTCCGCCTGACCATGAAGAGCAATTCCGATAACTTTCGCCAGAGCAGCATCCTGGGCGTGATGAAGCGGATCAAGGCGAAAGGAGCTACGGTGATTGTCTACGAGCCTACTCTGGAGGACGGCAGTACGTTCTTCGGCAGCAAGGTGGTCAATGACCTTGCGAAGTTCAAGGAGATGAGCCAGTCCATCATTGCCAACCGGTATGACAGTTGTCTGGACGATGTAAAGGAGAAGGTATATACAAGAGATCTTTTCGGTCGTGATTAATGATATGAGATTGAGATATATGGAGAGACTATATATACTCATAGTTTTTTTTGTTCCTTTACTCCAATGGGCCTTTTATAACAGCAGAGGGTAACATACCCCTCTGCATTTGTGTATAATATTTCCGGGATTATAAATATCAGGCAAAGCGTGCCACTGCCATTTAGCACTGGCACGCTTTGCCTTGCAGGTACGCGCCGCCTGGAGGCCCATAATCATTGCAGCCTTACTGTCAATATCTTTTTTCGGTATAACATATATTTTAGGTCTAAGATATATATTTCCGTACACTTGTGCTGTACTGCGTATTCTTTTAATGGCAGTCTATATATCAGGTCATCATAGATTATACTGCCATCTCTGTCTGTGATTTTTATGCGATGAAAAGTCGCCATCATAAGCTAATCCTCAACCATTTTTATAAAAGATAATCTGCCGCAGAACTCGGACATATACTTCGGCGGATTCTTTTGTTCTTTATGGCGCCTCTCCATTTTCCGTAAGTGGGGGAGTAACACTTCTGTAATACCGTTAAGACCGGTTCTTTCCAATAAATTTTCTAATGATTCTTTTGATATTTCCATTATACTGTTCTCCTTTTCTCTGAGTATTTTTCTGTATAGTCCTGGACATCGTTGCCTCTTTCTCCTTACCGGAGAGCTGTACACAGGAGTCACTGAAGCTGCAGTAAATGACAAATTCAGCAATAGTTTTCCTGGCGCTTCGTATTTGATTAAGGAAAAGAACGGAATAATCTTTAAATTCCTTTTTTTTATGCATAAATACATGTGGTCGCGCGACCACATTTTTCCGTATTGTATATTATTATTTATTGTCTTAAACTGAAAATTAATTAAAGGACATATAAATGGCAGATTTAAAGTACATAATATTGCGAGGTCCGGTAAATGAAAAATGTTACGAGAAAAGACATTGCAGAAAAACTTGGAGTATCAGTATCTGTTGTTTCAAGAGTAATAAATAATAGTGGATATGTAAGTAAAGAAAAAAGAGAAAAAGTATTAAAAGCGGCAAAAGAAATGGGATATGTACAGAATCCTGTTGCAATGGCCCTTCAGCAAAACAAAACAAAGCAGTTACTTTTTTTCTGCGAAGATCTTACTTCTACATACTACAATCAAATGTATCATGGCATGGTAAGAGCCGCCAAGGAAAGAGGATATCATGTATTGACGGTAATGGATGAAAATGATTTTGAAATGGTAAAAGAAACAATAACGGATGGAATTTTGTTTCCAAATGAAATGGTAGCGGAAGCCTATGCAGCTTCGGTGGGGAGAAATTATAATCTTCCGGCTGTGACAGCATGTTTTAATCCGGGCATGTCGTTTTCAAAAGCAATGCCGGCTGTGACGATTGATAATGAAGAGGTGATTAATAAAGCCATAGATTATTTGATCGGATTGGGACATAAAAAAATAGGTATGACATTGCCATTCAGTTATGGGTATGTAGATTTGCGTTTTAGATACTGGGAAGAGCGGATGAAACAGGAGATTGGCATAGGATATGAAAAATACATTATAGATGTACAGGACCGGGTAAAGAGGAGAAGCAATACGAGAGGAATAAAGATTCCATGTCCTCAGGAATCAGGGGATTTCCTCTGTTATGATTGGTTTTATATTGGAAAGGAAGTGGCTGAATTTTATGTCTCTATGAGATATAAGCCTACAGTAATTTTATGTTTTAATGACGATATTGCATTTGGCACTATTGAATATTTGAAAAAACTTGGAATTCGGGTTCCTGATGATGTATCCGTAATGGGAATAGACGGTTTGTTTACGCGCGATAAATATACACCTAAGTTAACTACGGTAAATATGTATCCGGAACTTCAGGGCGCGAAGTGTGCAGAAATCCTAATTGATATTCTAAATGGTTTTAAATATAAGTATATATATAAATTTAAAGTTTCAATTTTAGAAGGTGAAAGTGTTAAAAAGCTTTAGTGCAGAGAATCAGGAGAAATACGTTTAGCAATAAAAAGCGATAAGAAGTGGTATAGATTTTTATATACAGATAAGGCAGGGGGGATGTTTGAATTGGGAAAAGGTCTGGTAGCCGGACTTGCTACGGAAGGCACAAGAACGATGACATTTACGGGAACTTATCTGGCAATGTTTGCGGAAAGAGGAAGGGGATATTTTAAAGAGCTGAATGTAAAGGTTAGCGATGCGGATAAGGAGGATGACAGATGATATTAGAAAACATACATTGTCTGCTTCAGTTTGATGATAGAGGAAACCTTTTGGCTTTAGTTAGTAAAAGCTCGGGCAGAAATTATATTGTGAAAGATGGATGTAGTTTATTCCGTCTGACTATGACAGAAATAATAGAAAACCGTGTTATGCCGGGAACACTGGCCCTGACCGGTGATATGGCAGAGCAGATTGACTTTATACAGCAAAGTCAGTGTTTGGAGATTGATTATAGAAATTTGGACGGTATGCCAGTAACGGTAAAATGTACAATAGGATTTATGGATGAAGAAATTCACTGGAATATATTAATAGAGAATAAGACAAGGTTCGCTGTCAGTGAAATAGAATATCCGGTGCTTCTGTTTAAACCGTATTTAGGATTAAATGCGGAAAGCGAGAGAATCTTACTGCCTAAGATGGACGGTATCCTTCTAGGCAACCCGGAGTTACATCCATGGGAAGACACTAACGCCGAAATAGTTGCGGAAAGATACTGGTATCCGGGAGAAGGAAAACAAAAACCGAATAATTTGGCAGTGCAGATGACCGCTTATTACGATGAAAAGGAAGGAATTTTAATTTATGCGGCAGATACGGATGGATATCCTAAAAAAATGGGCCCAATTTATTATAAAAATAAATTTATAGATCTGAGTCCGGTGCATCTTAGACCGGAAATTCCGAAAATGGATTTTTCATTAGAATATACGATTGTTACCAGGTTTTTTAAAGGCGACTGGAAGCAGGCAGCCCAAATCTATAAGAAATTTGCGGAAACCGCACCCTGGTGTAATAAAACTATTTCAGAGCGTGAAGATATCCCGGACTGGATAAAAAAAGGGGCATTCTTCTTGAGCTTTCGCCTGAGGTACCAGAACAAAGGAGAGGCTTATCTGGATTATGTACCTGATTATATCGAAAAATGGAAAAAGATATTGGACATTCCGATTGTTGCAATGATGTGTGGCTGGGAAAAAATAGGTGAATGGGCCGGTCCTGATTATTTTCCTCCTTTTGGAGGAGAAAGACGATTTCGGAATATGTGTGGCAGACTTATGAGAAACGGGGAGATTCCATTTACTTTCGGCTTATCGGGTTTAAAGATCCTTATAAGACGACATAGAACAAAATCAAAAGATCAGCCTCAATTGGCATTAGACTATGATGGAAGAGAAATATTTGAACAGCAGTATCGTGAATCAGCGGCGTTAGATATTAACGGAGTTCCTATTGTAGACTCTAATATTGACGAATGGGATGGGGTGCATGCATATGCCTGCCCTGCTACAGAACAGGCAAAAAGTCAGATTTACGGAGCGTCAATCCGGATGTTAAAAGAATATGGTGTTATTATGCAGCAGGCGGATCAGGTTTTAGGAGGGGGCACTTCCGAATGTTACAATTTCGGGCATGGACATCCACCGGGCAGAGGCATCTGGCAGATAGAAAGTCTTAAAAAAATATATGATGAGACTCGAAAAGACGCAAAGAAAATTTCTAAAGATTTTGCATTGTCACAGGAGTGGATTTCAGAACCATTTATTCAGTATCTGGATATTTACCATTGCCGAAATTATGATAAACCTCAGGGCGGTCTGGAAAGTATACCACTGTTTTCATATTTATATCATAAATATATTCCTTGTTATGCGGGGGATTGGACATCATTGCTTCCTGATAATAAAACCGGCGTATATTTCCATGGATGGAATTTTATCTGTGGTAATCTTCCGGCAGGATCCCCCCTGAATATGTTGGGGGAAATAAAAAATCATGAACCAGAAGAGGCAGATCCTAAAATAATGGAGATGGCATGCAATGTTTGTGCAGCGTTAAAAAATGCGACGTCCTATCTTATATATGGGGAGATGCTCCCCACAGAAGAACTGCCTGTACCCGGAATGGACATTTATATTCAGGGATTAGATTTTGGTTTTAAAAGGAAAAGCATAACGGTACCTTCTGTACTCAGTATGTTTTGGAAGAATCCGGCAGGTAAAATAGCCTGCGCGTTGGCAAACGTGTCAGATGAGACAAAGATTGTAGATATACCGGTAGATTCATATATGAAACATATACAAAAAGTTTTCGTGGAAATAAACGGATATGAAAAAAGATACTGGAGGAATATAGTCAAAGGAAAAGTCAGATTGAAAATGCCAGCCAGATCGGCAGCTGTTGTTAGAGAGGAAAGTTAGAGTATGGATAGGATGTTGCGTAACAGGAAAGCAATAGTGTTTTTTGTAGCTCCCGCATTTGTTTTATTTACAGTTGTTTTGCTTATTCCGATTCTGCAGATGCTGTATTATTCTCTATGTGATTATAACGCATTAAAAGAGCCGGTATTTATAGGTCTGGATAATTTTAAAACCCTTTTATTTGAGGACAAAACAATGAGGATGGCTTTAAAGAATTCCTTGTTTTTCATGATATTTTCTGCCGTCACACAACAGATAATAGGAGTGCTTCTGGCTGTTATGCTGACCAATATCAGACGAGGAAGAAACTTTTTTAGGAATGTAATATATCTCCCTACGGTTTTATCATCAGCCGCACTGGGGTTGTTGTGGGCATTCATTTTTAATCCGAAATTTGGACTCAATTATCTGTTGGATAAGTTGGGAATACAGGGACCTTTATGGCTGATGGAATCAGACGGTTTTATTGTTCTTCCTATGATCGTGATTGCTTTTGTAGCACTTTGGCAATATGTGGGACAGAATATGATGTTATATATGGCTCAGATTATGGGCATTTCTAAGGATTTGTATGAAGCGGCACGAATAGATGGTGCGTCAGATACGAAAACATTTCGTTTTATTACATTACCCTTGATAAAACCAATGTTTATAACATCGTTATCATTAAATTGTATTGGTTCCCTCAAATTTTTTGATCTGGTCTATAACATGACTCAAGGCGGACCTAGTAACAGGACCCAGGTTCTTGCAACACATTTATATGAACAAGGATTCATTTATTTTAAATATGGTTATTCCAGCGCTATAGCTGTAGTTTTGCTGGTACTTTGTTTAATAGTGTCGTTGATAATACGGAAGGGCATAAGGGTGGAAAATTATGAAATGTAAACCGAAGAAAATAATTATATATATCATTCTGATAATCTTAACGTTAATATATATACTGCCGTTTCTTTGGATGATTAATGTATCGTTGAAGACGAATCAGGAATTAATGACAAATCCATTCAGTATGCCGGAAGTTCTGCAGTTGGGAAATTATATCTATGCATGGGTCAATGGAAATTTGGGGATAGCTATGCTTAACTCATTTATTGTCTGTTCAGTATCATTGATATTGAGTTTGACGATTGGATCTATGGCGGCTTTTGCCATTGCAAGAATGAAATGGAAACTTTCAGAATGGACTTTGAGTTATTTTCTGTTTGGGATGATGATACCTGTGCATTGTGTACTTATTCCTTTATTTGTTCAGTTTTCAAAATTGGGGCTGACAGATTCATTGATCGGGTTAATTATTCCATATACGGTATTTGCATTGCCGATGGTAATTTTTTTAATGACAGGTTTTTTTAAATCTTTACAGAATGAAATTTTTGAAGCTGCCTGTATAGATGGATGCAGTATTTATTCCTGTTTTTTTAAAATTGCTGCACCTCTTACCAAAACTGGATTTTCAGTAGCGGGAATGATGATTTTTGTTTCAAGTTGGAATGAACTTTTAATGGCACTTGTATTTATATCTGATGTAAATAAAAAGACTTTACCGGTGACCCTGACATATTTTGTAGGACCTTATGCTGTTAATTATGTACAAATGTTTGCTGCAATTATTATTGCTTTGGCGCCGACAATAATAGTTTATCTTATTTTCAGCAATCAAATAGTAGAAGGTTTGACTACGGGGGCCGTTAAAGGATAAAACAATTAGCAGAAGGGAGAAAATGAAATGATGAGAAAAAAATTAGTGTCAGTGTTAACCATTAGTGTTATATGTGTATCTATGTTACTGGGATGCAGTGTTTCAACGGATACAGGTGATGCTTCCCTTAATGAAGGAAATACTTCCAATGAAGGAAATACTTCCAATGAAGGAAATACTTCCAATGAAGAATCATCTGGCGATGCTACAGAAATATCATGGATTTTTTATGATGACCTAAATGTATCAGAAGATCTTGTAACAAAAGGCTATAAGGATGTGATTGAACGGTTTAATGAAGATTATGCGGGAAAGTATCATGTAAATGTTATTAGTACTCCGAGGGAAGAGTATGATACAAAACTTAACGCATTAATTGCATCGGGAAATATCCCTGAATTATTTACCTGTCATCCCGGACCGCTTATGGAACAATATGTAGACGCAGGCGTTGCCGCTGATCTCACTGAGATACTTCAGAAAGATAATCCGGACTGGTATAAATCATTTAAAGACGGTATTTTTGATAAATTGACGTATGATGAAAAAATTATGGCAATACCGACTAATTTTTCGGCAGCACTTGTCTTTTATAATACACAGATATTTGAAGAGGTTGGTGTAACACCTCCGGAAACATATGACGAGTGGCTTGAAGTATGTGAAAAGATACAGGATGCCGGATATACGCCTATAGCTTGTTCTGCAAAAGACCCATGGTGTATCTCTTTGCTTGCAGGTTACCTTTGCGACAGAGAGGATGGACCGGATAATCTGCAGGGCATTTCTGAAGGCACATTAGACTGGACAAGTGAATCATATATTAATGCCGGAAATAAACTTATAGAACTCTCTCAATATTTTCAGCCGACAGCAGCCGGAGATTCCAACGATCAGGCAAATGCGGAATTTACTTCAGGAAAGGCAGCTATGTTAGTTCAGGGATCTTGGGTGATCGGTGAAATTAATGGGCGTGTGCCTGAGATTGAAGAGGTATGCGGGGCTTTCCGGTTCCCGGCTATTGAGGGAGGAGCCGATCCTGATAGAATGATGGTTAAAACAGATAATATCATGCTAAGTTCTAAAGCTGAAGGTGACAAAAAAGAGGCGGCAATTGAATTATTGAAATATTTCACAGATGAAACGGCACAGAAATATGTGGCGGAAGAAGCGGGGAAAATACCGACTACAAATGTAGAAGTTGATACTGCTGTGGCACCAAAACAGTATAATTATGTAGAAGAGGTTTTGGATAATACAACAGCTACATTCGGATTTTATAATGAATCTCTGGCCACAACGGAAGCAGGAGATATATTTGATGATGCTATTGTAGAAATTTATTTACAAAATGCAACTCCTCAGGAGGCTTTTCAGGAACTCCAGGATTATTATGAAAAAAATGTGTGGTAACGGGAAAATAAGATGGACAGAAGAGAAGCAGATGCACAGGCAAAAGAAATTGTAAAAAAATGACAATTGAAGAGAAAATATCACAATTAAAATTCTTAACTTCCGATGAGGGTTAGCACTCAATCGAATAAAAGACTTTGAAAAGCCTGGAAAATCAACGTTTTTATTGATTTTCCAGGCTATCTTTAGCATAATTATTGAGTAGGTATCGGCACCCGTAACGACGGCAAACCCTACAGCAACTCCGAAGACAACAACGGCTTCGAATAGTAGCGGGAAAACAGGTAGCATACATTCAAAATATGTGTTTTGTCATAAAAATGGAGAATGGATAAAAACAGATGCCTATGAAACCTGTCTTAGACGCTTAATGTCTGGGTTGGAGTATGATGTGACAAACAACCATTCCTTCCGTATGAGTTTGAACAGCAATGTTTTCATTGGCGAATATGGGTTACCTGTTACAGAGAGAGCAAGACTGTTAGGACATTCAGTAGAGACAAATTTAAGGTATTATAGCTTTGCCGGAAAGGACAGCTTGGATGATATCTGCGCAATGCTGAATGGAGAAATTGAGGTCTCACCTGGGTCTCACCTGGGTCTCACCAAAATATCGTTACTTTTACAAATGAAAAAAGCTCAAGAACCGCATATTCTCGAGCTTTTTAAAACAAAAGACTAATGCGGAAGATGGGACTTGAACCCACACGGTATTGCTACCACAAGATCCTTAGTCTTGCTCGTCTGCCAATTCCGACACTTCCGCATAGCGACACAAAATAATTACTATCTCGCATCACGCAAGAATGATAATAACATCTTCCCACGGCAATGTCAACATGATTTTGAAATTTGTAGGAATTATTTATACACTTAGAACAGTTTGGGAGAAATGTAAAGATAGAAAATTATGACGATGGCGTCTTAGATTTATTTCTGATATAATACATAACAGAAAATACACTACAGATGATTATTGGAAAAATATAAACAGAAGAAGGAACAACAGTTATGGAATCAAGAGTAGAAAAAGCAGCAGAAAGAAAAATGTGTGGCTACAATTGTGCGCAGGCAGTGGCATGCACGTATTGTGATCTGGCGGGAATTGATGAAGAGACGGCTAGGAATCTTACTCAGGGATTTGCGGCAGGTATCGGCGGCAGCATGGAAGCTACCTGCGGAGCTGTCATCGGAGCGATCAATGTACTGGGACTGATCAATAAAAATCCGCAGCAGACCATGCAAGGGTCCAGAAGGATAATTCAGAGCTTCAAGGAGCAGAACGGAACCGTGATCTGTAAGGAATTAAAAGGCATCAACGATGGCATTGTAAAGAGAGAATGCATCGACTGCGTCAGAGATGCAGCGGCTTTACTGGAAGCAGAATTACCGGAAATGTAATCAGATCATACAACAGACAGGAGGAAAATAATATGAAGAGAGTATTTTTGGCAACAGTATTATGTGTTGTCAATGCCGTAGGATTATGTGCCTGCCAGGGACAGAATAACGGAGCATCCACACAGAATATGCAGGAGCGGGATTTCGCGGATATGACGGAAGGTTATGCCCGCCGAAACCGGTAGTACCGTAGAGGTGTGACAGCATGAGTACGAAGGAAAATTCAGCGGATAAAACTAAATACCGTCTGGCGGAAGCGGCGAAAAAGTGTATGGCTTCGTCCGGCACCGATGCCATGACAGTGACGCAGATCGTGCAGACCTGCGGCGTGACGAGGCAGACCTTTTATCGGAATTTTCAGGACAAATATGATCTGATCAACTGGTATTTCGACAAACTCTTATTGGAATCTTTTGCCCAGATGGGAGACGGACTTACTGTATACGAAGGATTGACCAGAAAGTTTGAATTCATTCAAAATGAGAGAGTCTTTTTTGCTGGGGCATTCCGATCGGATGATCATAATTCTCTAAAGGAACATGACTACGAGCTGATCCTGAATTTCTATACACAGCTGATCAGGCGTAAGACCGGCAGACAGCTTGAAGAGAACCTTTTATTTCCCTTGCAGCTTTATTGCAGAGGATCTATTGATATGACTGTGGAATGGATTTTCGCTCCGAGGGAGAGAACGCCGGAGCAGATGGCGGCACTGTTAGTCAGTGCATTTCCGGCACCGGTGACAGAATTATTTCAGCAGTTGGGCGTATTATGTTAAGAAAAAATGACCAAAAACATTTGTGAATAATAACCAAAAGTAATTGGGAAAATATGAAATTTGTGTAAAAAAGTGACAGTTGCGGCAAACTGTCACTTTCTTTATGCGAGTGCGCCTAGCGGCGCACGTTTCTAACGGGTTAAAGTCCCGAATCCGCCCGGTAG
>OGGK01000878.1_pt1 | contig 24403 bp, 16 predicted proteins | sample 1571171 | NCBI WGS metagenome assembly OGGK01 (sample SAMEA2581958, study PRJEB24529) | metagenome | biome: Human gut stool | place: China | collected 2011 | reverse complement strand
GAAAAGCATAGCAGCGTAGAGGCCGGGCATGCCCGGCCCCTACATATATAATAATAGGGAAACTGCCCAATCCGATTGTGACGAAACTGTTAAACTTACAAAAAATTCGGAAAAACCCTTGACAGTTTGCAAAACGGGGATATAATAAACTTAGCACTCGGAGATAAAGAGTGCTAAACAAACCAACAAAAGCAAACCAAAGGAGATGAGCAGCATGGCCATGGATGCGCGCAAGCAGCGTATACTGGAAGCTATTGTTGCCCTGTATGCCAACGACGGTGAGCCTGTCGGCTCGGGTCTTTTGGCAAACTACTTTGACATGGCACTGTCCAGCGCGACGCTGCGCAATGAGATGGCTGCCCTGACCAAGCTGGGTCTGCTGGAACAGCCCCACACCAGCGCGGGCCGCGTGCCCAGCGCCCAGGGCTACCGCTACTACCTCGATCATCTGATCGACGCGCCAAAGTCCGGCACCCTGCCGGAGAAGGACCGCCGCCGCATTGACGATTTGTTCGCCGCCATGGATGCCGAGCCGGAAAAGCTCGTGCCCGCCGCGACCCGCTGCCTGGCCGATATGACAGGCTGCGCGGCTGCCGCTACCACACCGCAGGCACCGGATCTCTGCATTGCCCATTTTGAGGTCGTGCAGGTGGGCCGCTACAGCGCCGCAGTGCTGGCTGTGACCAGCGCAGGCGGCGTGCGGACCCGCGTGGCCCGCGTTGACACCGGTCTGACCCGGGACGATGCCGCCAACCTGGCACAGCTGCTCAACCGCGGGCTGACTTTCGTCGCCCCGCAGGATTTAAGCCCGATGCTCATGGCCAGCATGGTGCTGGCCGCAGGGCAGCGGCTGGCCCCCGTCATCATGGCGGCACAGGCGCTCGTCACCACCGGCCCGCAGGCCTGCTTGGAGGGCGCGCAGTATCTGGCAAAGATGGCGGACGTCCGCCAGAACCTCGGCACGCTGTTGGAGATCTTCTCCGACAATGAGGCCGCGACGGAGCTCATCCGCCCCGAAGGCAACAAGATCACCGCAACGCTGGGCTGCGACCTTGACCCTGCGATGCCGGGTGCCTGCATCGTCAGCAAGCGGTACTTAGCCGGCGGCGGGCTGACAGGCTCCGTCGCACTGATCGGCTCCACCCGCATGGAGTACGAGCGGCTGCTGCCGATCCTGGACTACTTTGCCGCCAGAATGGGGCAGAGCATGGCCGGGCAGGGCCAATAAACGAAGAAGGAGAGACCCGCAATGAGCCAAGAAGAAAAGAAACAGACCGCCCCGGAGACGGAAGCGGCTGCTGAAAAGCCCGAGACCCCCGCACAGGAGGCCCCTGAAAAAGAGGCCCCCCAGGCCGAGGAAAAGCACGAGGGCAAGCACGACTGCAAGCATCACCACCACGAGACCGCGGCCCTGCAGGCCAAGCTGGAGGCGGAGGAAAAGAAAAACGCCGACCTCAAGAACCAGCTGCTCCGCACCGCTGCCGAGTATGACAACTACCGCAAGCGCTCCCAGCGCGAGGCTGACCAGAAGTTCAACGACGGTGTGTCCCACGCCGTGACCCAGATCCTGGGCATCCTGGACACGCTGGACATGGCCGCCAACGCCGCCTGCGCGGACGAGAACTACAAGAAGGGCGTCACGATGACGCTGGACAAGGCCGCCAAGGCTCTGGAAACGCTGCACATCACCGAGATCGAGGCGTTGAACCAGCCGTTTGACCCCAACTTCATGAACGCCGTCCAGCAGGTCCCCGCCGCCGAAGGGCAGGAGAGCGGCAGCGTCGTGCAGGTTTTCCAGAAGGGCTACAAGATCGGTGACAAGATCATCCGCCACGCGATGGTCGTCGTCGCAGAATAACGTCGAACCGAATCAAACGATTCGTTTCCATATAAATTGACATTCACTGCATTCAAAGCAAATTTGAAGGGAGTTTTATTTATGAGCAAGATCATCGGTATTGACTTAGGTACTACCAACAGCTGCGTCGCCGTTATGGAAGGCGGCGAGCCCGTCGTCATCGCGAACGCCGAAGGCGCCCGCACCACCCCGTCTGTCGTCGGCTTCACCAAGACCGGCGAGCGTCTGGTCGGCCAGGTCGCAAAGCGCCAGGCCATCACCAACCCCGAGAACACGATTTCTTCCATCAAGCGTAAAATGGGCACGGCTGAAAAGGTCCATGCCGGTGGCAAGGACTACACCCCCGAGGAGATCAGCGCTATGATCCTCTCCAAGCTGAAGGCTGACGCCGAGGCTTATCTGGGCGAGCCTGTCACCGAGGCCGTCATCACCGTTCCCGCCTACTTCAACGACAGCCAGCGTCAGGCCACCAAGAACGCCGGTACCATCGCCGGTCTGAACGTCAAGCGTATCATCAACGAGCCTACGGCTGCTTCTCTGGCTTACGGCATCGATAAGGAAGCCGACCAGAAGATCATGGTCTACGACCTCGGCGGCGGTACGTTCGATGTCTCCATCATCGAGATGGGCGACGGCGTTACCGAAGTTCTGGCTACCAACGGTGATACCCACCTGGGCGGCGATGACTTCGACCAGCGCATCATCGACTGGATGGCCGAGGACTTCCAGCGCGAGAACAACATCGACCTGCGCAAGGACAAGATGGCTGCCCAGCGCCTGAAGGAGGCTGCCGAGAAGGCCAAGATCGAGCTGTCCAGCGCGACCACGACCAACATCAACCTGCCCTTCATCACCGCGGACGCCAACGGCCCCAAGCATCTGGATATGACGCTGACCCGCGCTAAGTTCAATGAGCTGACCGCTGATCTGGTCGAGCGCACCATGACCCCCGTCCGCAAGGCTCTGGCCGATGCCGGCCTGAAGGCTTCCGACCTGGCCAAGGTCCTGATGGTCGGCGGCTCCACCCGTATCCCCGCCGTCTACGACGCTGTCAAGAAGGAACTGGGCTGCGAGCCGTTCAAGGGCATCAACCCCGATGAGTGCGTTGCTGTCGGCGCTGCCATCCAGGGCGGCGTTCTGCAGGGCGACGTCAAGGGTCTGCTGCTGCTCGACGTTACCCCGCTGAGCCTGGGCATTGAGACTCTGGGCGGCGTCTGCACCAAGATCATTGACCGCAACACCACCATCCCCACCAAGAAGAGCCAGATCTTCTCCACTGCGGCTGATAACCAGCCCAGCGTTGAGGTCAACGTCCTGCAGGGCGAGCGTGAGTTTGCCCGCGACAACAAGAGCCTCGGAACCTTCCATCTGGACGGCATCGCTCCGGCTCCCCGCGGCGTGCCGCAGATCGAGGTCACTTTCGATATTGATGCCAACGGTATCGTTCACGTCAGCGCGAAGGACCTGGGCACCGGCAAGGAGCAGAGCATCACGATCACTGCTTCCACCAACATGAGCAAGGACGACATCGACAAGGCTGTCAAGGACGCCGAGCAGTATGCCGCCGAGGATAAGAAGCGCCGCGAGGAAGTCGATGTGCGCAACAACGCCGACCAGATGGTGTTCCAGACCGAGAAGGCACTGGGCGAGTTCGGCGACAAGGTTTCCGCCGAGGAAAAGAGCGAGGTCGAGACCAAGCTGTCTGCCCTGAAGGAAGCCCTGAAGTCCGGCAGCGTTGATGACATCAAGGCAAAGCAGGATGACCTGCAGAAGGCCTTCTACGCCATCAGCGAGAAGGTCTACCAGCAGGCCGCCCAGGCACAGGGCCAGCAGCCCGGTGCACAGCCCGGCCCCGATGCCGGTGCGCAGCCGAAGGACGACGGCGCCGTTGACGCCGACTTCCACGAGGTCTAAGCTGTAACAAACCCATAATAAGGCCGCCGCTGGGCAAACCCGGCGGCGGCCCTTGGGGGTTATAGAGAAAGTTAAAATAGAGCCTTCCCCCCGCGGGGGAAGGTGGCCGCGCGAAGCAAGGCCGGATGAGGGCCAAGCTGCCGGGATTGCCTGTTTGCGGGCAATATCCGGCAGGTCTCACCTCATCAGTCCGCTCCGCGGACAGCTTCCCCGCAAGGGGAAGCCTTTTCACAACCCATAAATAGAGGGGATAGATTCTATGGCAGAAAAACGTGATTACTACGAGGTGCTGGGGATCGGCAAAAACGCCACCGATGCCGAGATCAAAAGCGCCTACCGCAAGCTGGCCAAAAAGTACCACCCCGACCTGAACCCCGGCGACAAGGACGCCGAGGAAAAGTTCAAGGAGGTCAATGAGGCCAACGATGTTCTTTCCGACCCGAACAAGCGCAAGCGCTATGACCAGTTCGGATTCGCTGGGGTCGATCCCAACTATGGGGCCGGCCAGCCCGGCGGCGGCTACGGTGGCGGCTTTGGCGGCTTCGGCGGCACCGGCGGCGTCGATCTGGGCGACATCTTCGGCGATATTTTCGGCGGCGGCTTTGGCGGCTTCGGCGGCTCGACCCGCTCCAACCCCAACGCGCCGCGCAAGGGCCATGACATTCAGGCCAATGTGATCCTGACCTTTGAGGAGGCCGCCCACGGCTGCGCCAAAAAGGTCACGCTGAACCGTCAGCAGACCTGCCCGGACTGCGGCGGCAACGGCTGTGCGCCCGGCTCCAGCCCCGAGACCTGTACCGAGTGCGGTGGCCGCGGCTATGTCGTGACCCAGCAGCGCACGCCGTTTGGTGTGATGCAGAGCCAGCAGCCCTGCCCGCACTGCGGCGGACGCGGTACCATCATCAAGAACCCCTGCAAGACCTGCCGCGGCACCGGCAAGACCAGTGCCCGCAAGACGCTGGAGGTCAAGATCCCCGCGGGTATCGACGACGACCAGAACATTGCGCTGCGCGGCCAGGGCGATGCCGGTACGAACGGCGGCCCCGCGGGCGACGTGATCGTCCATGTGACGGTCAAGCCCGACGCCGTGTTTGAGCGCGACGGCTACGATGTGTACGTCCGCGTGCCCATTACCTACTCCCAGGCCGTGCTGGGCGCTGAAATTGAGGTCCCCACCGTGGACGGCAAGGTCGCCCAGAAGATCCCCGAGGGCACCCAGAGCGGCACGAAGTTCCGCCTGCGCGGCCAGGGCATCCAGTACCTGAACGGGCGCGGACGCGGTGACCAGTACGTCATTGTGGACGTGGAGATCCCCAAGAAGCTGAACCGCACCCAGCGCGAAGCCCTGAAGGCCTTTGAGGACAGCCTGAAGGACGAGAACTACGAGAAGCGCAAGAGCTTCTTCAAGAACCTGAAGGATCGGTTCATGTCCTAAAGTTTTAAACAAAATCTCCCGGCAGTGTTGAAAGCACACTGCCGGGAGATTTTCTGTTTTACTCTGACGCAAACGGCCACGGCTACAGCCTGTGCGCCTTGCGGCGGGAACGGTGCGGGCATCGGCCCCTACGGTTACCATGCCGTTCCCTGTAGGGCGGGGTGCCCTCACCCCGCCGCCAGGCAGACATCCACCTTGCGGGTCACCCGTAGGGGTCGGCGTCCCCGACGACCCGTGCCCGCGTCCGGCCGGTAAAAACCGCCCGGGCAATGATACTCACCCCACAAACTCCATCTCCGTATACTCCGTACTCCCGTTCAAAAATGCGTCGGCGGGGATGGTGGCGTACCGGGTCATGTAGTCGTGGTCGAGATCATAGCCAATGTTCAACAAAATCCGTCCATCGTCCAGCATGGAAATCGGATAGTAGGACTCCACCCCGGCGGGCGGGTCCACCTGCGCAATCTGCGTGCCTTGCAGGTCGTATACTGTGAGGGTGCCCGGGTTGCTGCTCATTGCGAAAAGCCACTGAATCTCTCCGTTTTGGCGCAATTCGCGAAGAGACACATGGATCATAAGCCCTAAATCTTCCTGCGTGCCGTCGCTGCCCACACGGAGCACAGACATTTTAATGCCCTCCTCAGACGACCGGGAGTGTTCGCCGGTGAAGTAGAAATCGTCTCCGGATTTCCCAAGGTAGGTGTAATAGACATAGCCGCTGCCGTCGTCTGCACCTTTATACGGAAACTCTGCAATTTTCGTGGCGGGCTTTCCGGTGGTGACATCCGTCAGGTCGTACTCGAGCATAGAGTTCTGCAAAAGGGCGTCGGAAATTTCCGGGTCACTTGTGAAGGGAACAGGGTGGTCCGAAATGAGACGCGCAGTCACGGCAAAATTACCGGCGGCATCCGGTGCGGCGGCTGTCTCGGCGGGCAAGTCCCAGGGCGTTGTCTCACCGGTTTGCAAATCTAGACGGAACCCGCTTGCAGTATCATAAGGGGCAAGACCGTCAATGCAATAAAAATAACGGTCGCTGTATAAGACAACGGTCGAGGCGTATGGGTCAAAGGGAATCTCGTGGGTTTTGGTGCCATCCGGCGACAGGGCAATGATTTTGTTGTCGCGGTCTCTGTTGTAGGTGAGCAGGTACACCGCGTCGCTCGTCACATAGGGGTCGGCGATGCAGCAGTCGTCGCAACTGTAAAACAGCGAAACCTGCCCGGCGTTCAGGTCGTTTTTGTAAACGTTCGTTCCGATGTGGTCCAACTGGTCATTAAAGGCAGGCATGACATCATAGACAACATCCTGCGCATAGCGGTGGCTGTAAGTATAGAGTGGGCCGGTCTCAGCCGCAGCGGGCTTGCTTGTCGGTTCGGTGGTGGTTTCGGGTGTGGTGGCGGGTTCTGCGGCAGTTGCAGTTTCCGCCGCCGAGGTGCAGGCGGTCAGGGCGAACAGCGCGGCAGCAAGGACAAAGGCTAGTCGTTTCATAACACAGGCTCCTTTCAACTTTTCATTTGTGACCAGCTTACACCCCGGTTGTGTCCGAGTTGTTACACGGAAAGAAGATTTGATAAAATATTTTGTTTTTATGTTTTACGGGTTGTTGCAGGGGTCGGCGCTCCCGGCAACCCGGGAGCATTGCGGCGGCGGAAAGATGCCCGGCGGCATGGGGGCATGCCGCCCTACAGTCTGTGCGCTTTGCGGCGGGAACGGTGCGGGCATCGGCCCCTACGGTTACCATGCCGTTCCCTGTAGGGCGGGGGGCCCTCACCCCGCCGCCAGGCAGACATCCACCTTGCGGGTCACCCGTAGGGGTCAGCGTCCCCGACGACCCGTGCCCGCTTCCGGCCAGTAAAAACCGCCCGGGCAATGACACTCACTCCGCAAACGTCATCTCGCGGTATGCCGACCCGCCGTTCAGAAATTCGTCGGCGTCCATCACGGCGTAGCGGGCCGCGCTGTCGTGCTCCCAGTCGTAGCCGACGACCATCAGCAGGCGTCCGTCGTCCAGCATACAAAGCGGGAAGAAGGCCTCCAGCCCGGCGGGCCGCTCGTTGCGGCCAATCTCATGGCCTTGCGTGTCGTAGATCAGATAGATGCCGTCGGTGCCGCGGGTCAGAAGCCAGCGCACCTCATCGCCCTGCAAAACCGCAGAGTAATCCAGGTAATCCGGCGTTTTGGTAATGCCAAGGTCGGTCCGGGTGCCGTCCGTGCCGATGCGCAGCACGGACTGGGAAACAAAAGCGTACTCATCGTCGCACTGGTCTGCGCGGAAATAGAAGTCACTGCCGCACTTGCCAAGGTAGGTGTAGACCGTAAGGTTCCCCGGCTGCGGTATGTCATAGGGGAGGGTAAAGCAGGTCTGCCGCACCGCGCCCGTCGCGGGGTCGGCCAGGGTGTATTCCAGCGTGGTGTTCTGCAAAAGCGCCTGGGACATCTCGTCGTCGTCCGGGTAGGGCACCGGATAATCCGAGACAACGCGGCAGAGCAGCAGCGCGTCCCCGACGACATCGGGAATGTACATTGTCTCCACCGGGATATTCCACGGCGCGGTCTCCCCGTTTTCCAAGTTAAACCGCATACCGTCGGTACGGCAGAACGGCGCGGCGCTGACGCTCCGGCAGTAGAGGTAGTGACCTGCGTAAAAAACAGGCATCCAGTCGTCGTAGGAGAACGGCAGCACGCGCGCCTCACCGCCCGCCGTCGGCAGGGCCAGCATACCGCCGTCGTAGCAGATGAAATACAGCGTGTCGTCTATGATCAGCGGCGCGGACGCAAGCTGGGAGTCCGTGCGGTACATCTCATAGGTCTGCCCGGTGGTAAGGTCGGTTTTGTAGACGGTGCTGTGATCAAAGCTGCCGAGACTGTCCTCGCTGCTTGAAAAGTGGATGACCGCCGCGTAGACGCAGTTGCCGCTGACTGCGCAGGCGCTATAGGCCGAGAGGGGGTGCGGCTCGCCCGGCAGTGCTGCTTCTGTGCTGTCCTCCGCCGCGGCGCTCTCCGCCGTACTCTCCGCCGGTGCGGCCTCCGAAGCCGCCGCGGTATCGCCCGCAGACGCGCATCCGGCCAGCGCCAGCATGGCTGCCGCCAATAATAAAGCTACTTTTTTCATCCTCAAAGCTCCTTTCTGTGCCTGGTTTGCCCCTATCCTACACCCCGGATGTTGCAAAGTTGTCACACGGAGCGGGTGTTTTGGAGATTTTTGCAATTTTTTTGCGGGAAGTGGGTGCGGGGCGTCGGGGACGCCGCCCCCTACGGGCGGGCAGTAAAGTGGATGCCTGCCCGCGGCGGGATGGGGGCATGCCGCCCTACGAATGACATAAAGTGAGTTCGTAGGGCGGCATGCCCTCATGCCGCCGCCACTCGCCGCCTGCAAGCAAGGGGAGAGCACCGTCTCCGGCGCTCTCCCCTTGCTTATGTTTAAAATTCTTTTGGTTCTTTTCTTCTAAGAAAAGAACACCCGTGTCCCCGAAAAATCAGAACTCGTGCTTCTCCATCAGCTTGCGGCCCATCAGGACGCCCATGACGGAGGCCATCATCAGGCCACGGGTCCAGCCGGAGGAATCGCCCAGGCAGTGCAGACCCGCGATGTTCGTTTCCAGATCGGTGTCCATCTTGACCTTGTTGGAGTAGAACTTCAGCTCAGGGCTGTACAGCAGCGTTTCGGGGCTGGCAAAGCCGGGCACGACCTCGTCCATCATCTTGATGAACTCGATGATGTTGACCATGGCGCGGTAGGGCATGGCGGCGGTGATGTCACCGGCCACGGCGTCCTTCAGCGTCGGGCGGACGTTCGTGCGGGCCAGCTCGTTGGCCCAGGTGCGCTTGCCGTCCAGAATATCGCCGTAGCGCTGCACCAGAATGTGGCCCGCGCCCAGCATGTTCGTCAGCTCACCGACCTTCTGCGCGTAGGCGATGGGCTGGTTGAACGGCTCGGTGAAGTTGTGGCTGACCAGAATGGCCAGGTTCGTGTTGTTGCTCTTTTTCTCCTTGAAGCTGTGGCCGTTGACGACGGCCAGATCGTTGTCGTAGTTCTCCTGCGCAACGAAGCCGCCGGGGTTCTGGCAGAAGGTGCGCACCTTGTTGCGCCACGGGGCCGGGTAGCCGATCAGCTTGCCCTCATACAGGACCTTGTTGATCTTCTCCATGATCTCGTTGCGGCACTCAACACGGACGCCGATGTCAACGGTGCCGGGCTTGTGGGCAATGTTGTGCTCGGCGCAGATCTTTTCCAGCCAGTCCGCACCGCGGCGGCCCGTGGCAATAACGACCTGCTTGGCGTAGACGTCGCGGACGCCGTCCTTCTCGCGCAGGCGGACGCCCTTGCAGACGGAATCCTCGAGGATGATGTTCTCGCACTCGGTACTGAACAGCATCTCAACACCGGCGTCGGCCAGATAGTTCTGGATGTTCAGGTAGAGCTGCTGGGCCTTCTCGGTGCCCAGATGGCGGATGGGGCAGTCAACGAGCTGCAGACCCGCCTGAATGGCGCGCTTGCGGATGTCCTTGATGTCGGGACCCTCGTAGATGCCCTCGACCTTCGGGTCGGCGCCAAACTCGAGGTAAATTTTATCGGTGTAGTCAATAAGCTCCTGCGCGAAATCCTCGCCGATCAGGTCGGGCAGCTCGCCGCCGACCTGATAGGACAGGGACAGCTTGCCGTCCGAGAATGCGCCCGCGCCGGAAAAGCCGGTGGTGATGGCACAGGTCGGCTTGCAGTTTACGCAGACGCCGGTTTTATCCTTGGGGCAGTGGCGCTTTTCCACAGGCTTGCCCTTTTCGACGAGCAAAATTTTGTGGGGGGTGCTGCTCTTGCGCAGCAGCTCCAGCGCGGTGAAAATGCCGGCAGGGCCGGCGCCTACGATGATAAGGTCATACATGGATAGGGGCTCTCTCCTTTAAAAATAACTCGCGATCCTTCGCGCGGGAAACAAAATAAGGACAAACGGAGCTTGTAGGGGCGGATTCTATATCCGCCCGTGCCCGTTTGCTGATGGCACGGCGCTGCGGGCGCATATAGAATGCGCCCCTACGGTGTCACGGAACGGTTATTCACCGTCCTCCGACACATCCTTGCTCTCGGCGTCGTACACCACAGGGCCGTCGCTGCCGACATCACGCTCGGCGGCTTCGGCCTCGTCCAGGGCGTCGCCGATGGCACCCAAGGCCGCATTGGCGGCGGCAGAGGCCATGCGGTCCAGTGTGCGCAGCTCCATGGCGGCGTAGAGAATGCAGCCTAAATTCAGCGCACCTTCGGCGATCAGCAGGATGCCGCAGAGCATGACGGCGCTGACCGCCGCATCAAACGGGTGCAGCACCAGCAGTACGCCCAGGGCAACGGATACGATGCTGAACAGCAGCAGCAGCCACCATTTCTGCCCCTTGCGCTTGGCAAGGTCAATGGCGGTACCGATGCGGCTCAGGCCGTCAACGACGATGAAGATGCCGAACACAACGGGCAGAAAGCTGGTCACTACCTGCGGCTTTGCCAGCGTGAAGATGCCCAGCCCCGCCGTGATGACGCCGCCCACCAGCATGAACGGCGCGGTAAAGCCGGTGCCGCGGATGCGGGCATACTGGATCAGGCAGACAATGCCGGTGACAAGCACCACAACACCAAAAATGTTGCAGATCCAGAGCAGACTGGTCTCGGGCATGATGAGCAGCAGCATACCGATGACGATATACGCGACGCTCAACAGCAGCATTCCGTTTTTGACATAGCGCAGCATAGTGAAAGGCTCCTTTTTACTTGTCGGCTTCCTGCATAGCCCTGGCGGCGGCCACGATCAGGTCGGCGCAGGCCTCGCGGCCCAGGGTCGCATTCAGGCACAGATCGTAGTTCTTGGCCTCGCCCCAGCGGTTCTCGGTGTAATAGTTGTAGTAGCTTGCACGGGCGCGGTCATGCTTGGCCAGCTGGGTCTCCCACAGGCGGTCCGGCATGTCCTTGGCGTCGGGGCGGCTCTTGGCAAACTGGATGCGGGTCTCCAGCGGCGCGTAGACGAAGGTGCGCAGCACGTTGGGGCGCTCACGCAGGACGTAGTCACCGCAGCGGCCCAGAATGACGCAGGGGCCCTCGGCGGCCAGCTCCTTGATGACGTTGCTCTGCAAAATGTAGACCTGGTCAGCCAGGGGCATCGTGTTGCCCATCATGTACAGGCTGTAGATCAGGCTGCCGCTGCGCTGGTTCTCACTGGCGGCAATGGCCTCCTCGGTCAGACCGCTCTTTTTGGCGGCAAGGGTGATCAGCTCCTTATTATATAAGGGAATACCCAGCTTGTCGGCAACGGCCTGTGCGATCTCGCTGCCGCCGGATGCGTACTCACGCGCCATAGTGATGACCATAGGTTCCTTCATACTGATACACCTCACAATATTTTATGTAGTATGCGCAAAAAGGCATACTATTCTGCTTATATTATAACCTGATTTTGTGGAAAACGCAAGAAAAAATTGCGGGAAAGGAGCAGTGTGGGCGGGGCTTTCGCGCCTTGCCGCCAGCGTTCGTCCCCACAAAAACTGCCCGCGGCAGAACACCGCGGGCAGGGAAAACAGAATGTCAAATTTTATTCGGTCACTTCGCCGGAGATCTCCTTGATCGCGGACACGGTTGCGGCGAGATTCTGCATGTCGCTGGGCACGATCAGCTTGGTGGCCTTGCCGTCAGCGACCTTCTCCATGGCCTCCATGCTGCGCAAGGCCAGATAGTTGTGGTTGGGGTTCGCCTCGTTGATCATGCGGATGGCATCGGCCTGTGCCTTCTGGACGGTCAGCAGGGCTTCGGCTTCGCCCTCGGCCTCGCGGATGCGCTGCTGCTTCACGGCCTCGGCACGCAGGATGGCGGACTCCTTTTCGCCCTCGGCGCGGGTGATGGCAGCCTGCTTTTCGCCCTCGGCCAGCAGAATGGACGCGCGCTTCTCGCGGTCCGCCTTCATCTGTTTCTCCATGGCCTGGCGGATCTCCACCGGCGGCTCGATGTTTTTCAGCTCGACGCGGTTGACCTTGATGCCCCAGCGGTCCGTGGCCTCGTCAAGGCTGGCGGTGATCTTCGTGTTGATGAGGTCGCGGCTCGTCAGGGTCTCGTCCAGCGTCATCGAGCCGATGATGTCACGCAGCGTCGTGGCGGACAGGTTCTCGATGGCCTGGATCGGGCGGTTCACGCCGTAGGCGTACATCTTGGCGTCAAACACCTGAAAGAAAACGACGGTGTCGATCATCATCGTGACGTTGTCGCGGGTGATGACGGGCTGCGGCGGGAAGTCGGCGGCCTCCTCCTTCAGCGAGACCTTGCGGGAGATGCGCTCGACAAACGGCGTACGGATGTGCAGGCCCGCGCCCCAGGTATCCTTGTAGACGCCGAGCCACTCGGTGACATAGGCGTTGGACTGCGGCACAATAACGATGCAGCGCACCAAAACTACCAGAATAATGATGAGCAGGATGGCAAAGACTAACAGCATTTGGGGGTCCTCCTTTTTCCTTTGTGATTTAAACCGCAGCCGCGTCAGCGGTCACGGGAGCGACAATAAGGATCGCACCGTCCACGGCCACGACCTTGCAGCGGGTGCCCTGCGGGAGTGTGACCTCGGCGCGGGCCTGCCAGTCCAGGCCGTCCACGCGGACCCGGCCCGGAAGGCCGGGCTCAATGTCCACAAGCACAACGCCCTGCTTGCCGATGGTCAGCGGCGAGCCGTTCGTGACAGGGGCACGGTGCGCGCCGCGCCGACTGATGAGCCGGGGCAGCATCAGTCCGAGCGTAATGGCCGATACAACGGCAAAAACAAGCATCTGCCAGCCAAAGCCGACATTAAAAAAGCTGACCAGCATGGCCGCGGCAGCGCCCACCGCAAACCAGACCGAGACAAGCGCCGTTGTGGCGGCCTCGACCATGATGAACGCCACGACGGCAACCAGCCATAAAATCGTATCAAACCACATGGAAATCTCCTTTCAGGGACAGAAAGCGGCTTTGTGACCACTTTAACATTATGACGGTATTCTGTCAAGATTGCCGAAGAAATTTTACAAAACTGCAGGAAAAGTGCAAAGGATTGCAGCCCGTTTTCAGGCGGCTTTGCAGGGAGGGGTCTTGCCCCCTCCGCGGGGCGTCGGGGACACCGCCCCTACAGCACCGACGCGCCCGGCAGGCGGGCACTGACGAGAATTTTCACGAAAAACATCGGTTTTCCGTAAATTATTGTGATTCCAATCGTACGGCTCTTTACCTTTTGAAAAAAAGTGGTATAACAGAAGCAAGTAAGATGAACAAAGTATGCGCTGTAAACAGTGTACCACAAAACAGGAGGAGCGACAATGAAAAACTGTTTTGACCGCACACCCCACACGATGAAGGACTGGCTGCTGCTGGCGGCGGGCGTCGCGGCGGTGTTTGCCGCGGCAGACTGGCTGCCGGGTGTGCTGCGCGGGGCCGGGGCGTTTCTCGGGCTGCTGGCACCGTTCGGCTGGGGGCTGCTGCTGGCCTATGTACTGGACATACCCACGAGCTTTTTTGCGCAAAAGCTCTTTGGCGGCAGGCGCGGCGGGGCGATGGCCGTCAGCTATGCGCTGTTTTTCGGTGCGCTGGCGCTGCTGGCGGCGCTCATCGTCCCGCAGCTCGTGCAGAGCGTGACGACCTTTGCCGGGCGGCTCGGCGCGTATGAGGAGACCATCCGAGGCCTGCTGGTCTGGGTGCAAAATACGTTCGGCATCGATACGGCCACGGCGGAACAGCTTGTGCAGATGGTGGGCACGGCACTGCAAAATTGGTTCGGCGGTTTGTCCCGCAGTGCGGCGCGTGCGGCGGCAGATTTCGTCTCCGGCGCGGCGGGGGCTGCGGGCAACGCCGTGGTGGCACTGGCCGCCAGCATCTACCTGCTCTCCGGCAAGGAGGCGCTGCTCCGCGCGGCCCGGGCGTGTCTGCATGCGGCGCTGCCGCCGCGTGCCGCGGGCAGTGTGCTGGAAATCTGCCGTCTTGCCAACAAAATTTTCAGCGGCTACATCGGCGGGCAGCTGGTGGACGCCCTGCTCGTGGGCGGGGAAACATTTGCGCTGATGTCGATCTTCGGGCTGGAATACGCGCCGCTGCTGGCCGTGCTGGTCGGCGTGACAAACATTGTCCCGGTGCTGGGGCCGTTCCTCGGCGCGGTGCCGGGGCTCATCATCCTGCTGTTGGAATTGCCCTGGAAGGCGGCAGAATTTGCCATCATTATTTTTGTGGTCCAGCAGGTGGACGGCAACTTTATTGCGCCGCGCATTCTGGGCGGGGCCACCGGCCTGCCGGGGCTGGGCGTGCTGTTGGCCATCGTGGTGGGCGGGGCGTGGTTCGGCATCCCGGGCATGGTGCTGGGCGTGCCGACGCTGGCCGTGCTGGCGGCGCTGCTCAAACAGGCTGTCGGGGCAGGGCTGACGGCCCGCGGCCTGGATGAAAACGGTGAGCCGCGCCGGAATTTACCAGGCGGGCCGCAAGAAAATTAACAAGTTATTCCTTGCAATACAGGCGTGCATAGCGTACAATACTCTTGTAAAATGATGTAAAAGGAGCGGAGCATTTGAAAGAGGAACATATCTGGACCAAAAAGCCGGAAACGATGCTGGACTGGTTCTGCGTGGTCGGGGCCTGTATTGCGCTGTATCTGGCTTTGAACAATCTGGGGTACTTTCTGGGGAAAATCGGTGTGTTTATCGGCATCGTGTCGCCGTTTGCGGGCGGCATAGTCATTGCCTATGTGCTTGACCCGATGGTCAAGTTCTTCTACACAAAGCTGTTTAAAGAGAAGAAAAAGACGCGCGGATTCGCGATCCTTCTGGCGTATCTGGTGGCAATTCTGCTGCTTGTGCTGCTGGCATGGCTGGTCATCCCGCAGATCGTGGACAGCATCGCCATGCTGTTTACGAACTTCCCAAGCTACATACAGAGCGTACAGGATATGCTGGGCATGGTTCAGGAGCGCTTCGGCGTTGACCTGTCGTCGGCCACAAAAGTGCTGGACGATTCCGAGGCGATGGTCAAGGAAATCTACAACATGGCCAGCGCCGCCATGCCGCAGATCGTGGCCAGCATCGGCAGCGTGGCATCGAACTTTGTGGCGATTTTCACCTCGATTGCGGCCAGCATCTATATGCTGGCGGACAAGGAGCATCTGCTCCATCAGCTGCGCACGCTGGCGCATGCCTTCCTGCCGGAAAAGGCTGCGGAAAACACGCTGCGCATCTGCCATTATGCCAACGTGAATTTCACGGGCTTCTTTGTGGGCAAGATCATTGACTCGGCCATCATCGGCGTTATCACGTTTGTGGCAATGGCGATCCTGCGGCTCGATTTTGCACTGCTCATCAGTGTGTTTATCGGCATCACGAATATTATCCCGGTATTTGGCCCCTTCATCGGCGCGATCCCCAGCATCTTCATTCTGCTGTTGGTTGACCCGATCCAGGCGGTCATCTTCGGCGTGCTGATTCTGGTCATCCAGCAGGTGGACGGCAACTTCATCGGCCCGAAGATCCTGGGTTCGTCCATCGGCATCTCTGCCTTGTGGATTCTGTTTTCCATCGTGGTCGGCGGCGACCTGTTCGGTCTTGTGGGCATGGTCGTCGGCGTGCCGCTCTTTGCGACCTTCTACGGCCTGGCGCGGGAATTTGTGCACTATATGCTGGACAAGCGCGGGCTGGACAGCGAGGGAAACCACGTTGGTGAAGTGGTGGAGGATGAGGAGAACGTGTTTGAGTGATGCAAGGGGGAAAAAACGGGCGGTGTAATGCACGCCCGACAAAGCCCCTCCGGCCATCGCTGGCGCTCGGCCACCTCCCCTGTGAGGGGAGGCTTTAGACGCGGACGAAGCCGCCTGAGGGACTCTGCCCGTTTACGGCTGCCCGGCACTTGGCCCCCTCTGTCCTTTCTTTATAAAGAAAGGACCAAAGAAATTTCAGCGTCTTACCCCAAAAGCAAAGCACCTGTTTACTGCTTTTTACCGCAGCAAACAGGTGCTTATTTTTTATGGCTTTGTCTGTGGCTGATTCTGTGCGCCCGGCAGCAGGGTCACCACATCCCGCAGCAGTACCAGCGGGCTTTCGCCCTTCTGCACGCGCAGGCTGAAATAGGGTCGGCCCAGTGCATTATACAGCACCCGATGCGGGAACTTTTCCATGACCTCGCCCAGCTGCTTTGGCCCGACGATGTCACTATACAAAATCAGCTGGTCGCCGCGCTGGACGATCTCCGCAATGCCGACGCGGGCTGCGGTCACGCGCACGAGGGAGACGTCCACCAGCCCCTGCACGCTCTTGGGCGGGCTGCCGTAGCGGTCGATCAGCTCGTCGAGCACGTCCTCGGCGTCGCTCGTCGTCTCGATGGCCGCAATGCGCTTGTATGCCTCGATGCGCCCGGCAGCGTCCGGGATATATTCCTCAGGCAGGAATGCGTCCACGGTGATGTCCACCAGGCAGTCGCTCTTGTCGGGGGCGGGGGCCTCGCCGCGGGCCGTGGCAATGGCCTGACCCAGCATCTTCACGTACAAATCGTAGCCGACGGCCTCCATGTGGCCGTGCTGGCTGTGGCCTAAAAGACTGCCCGCACCGCGGATCTGCAAGTCGCGCATCGCAATGCGGAAGCCCGACCCGAACGACGTGAACTCCCGGATGGCTGAAAGCCGCTTGGCCGCGATCTCGGTCAGCACCTTATCGCGTGTGAACGTAAAATACGCATACGCCTTGCGGGAGCTGCGTCCCACGCGCCCGCGGATCTGGTACAGCTGGCTCAATCCCATGCGGTCCGCATTTTCAATGATCAGCGTGTTGCAGTTGCGCACGTCCACGCCGGTCTCAATTAAGGTGGTGCAGACAAGGATGTCGATCTCGTTGTCCAGCAATTGCTGCCACACCGACGAAATCTGTTCCTCGGTCATCTTGCCGTGGGCAATGCCGATACGCGCCCCGGGCACGAGCTTGCCCACCCGCGCGGCGCATTCCTCAATGTTGTCCACGCGGTTGTGCAGGTAGTATACCTGCCCGCCGCGGGCCAGCTCCTTGCGGATGGCCTCGGACACGATGCCCTCGTCGTACTCGAGCACATAGGTTTCAATCGGCTGGCGCTCAAACGGCGGCTGCTCAATTGTGCTCATATCGCGGATGCCCGACAGCGCCATGTTCAGCGTGCGGGGGATCGGCGTGGCCGACAGCGTCAGCATATCGACGCCGATGAAGCTCTCTTTGAGCTTTTCCTTGTGCTTGACGCCGAACCGCTGCTCCTCGTCGATGATGACAAGGCCCAGGTCCTTGAATTTCACGTCGCCGGACAGCAGCCGGTGCGTGCCGACTACAATGTCCACGGTGCCGTCCTTCAGCCCGCGCAGCGTCTCCTTCTGCTCCTTGGCGGTGCGGTAGCGGGACAAAAGCCCGATGCGGATGGGGAAGGACTCCATGCGGGTCAGCGCGGTGTTGAAGTGCTGCCACGCCAGAATCGTCGTGGGGGCCAGGATCGCGCACTGCTTGCCGCCCATCACGCATTTGAACGCGGCGCGCAGTGCGACCTCGGTCTTGCCGACGCCGACGTCACCGCAGAGCAGCCGGTCCATCGGCCACGGCTCCTCCATATCGTGCTTGATGTCCGCCGCGCAGGTCAGCTGGTCGGGCGTTTCCTCATAGGCAAAGCGCTGTTCAAAATCACCCTGCCAGGTGTCGTCGGCGGGGAAGGCGTAGCCGTGCGCCTGCTTGCGGCGGGCGTACAGCTCGATCAGCTCCTTCGCCATCTGCTCCGTCGCAGCCTTGACCTTCTTGCGGGTCTTGGCCCAATCGCTGCCGCCCAGGCGGCTCAGCTTCACGTTGTCGCTGTCGCCCGGCGCAGTGTAGCGGGACAAAAGGTCCAGCTGGGTGACGGGCACGTACAGCACGTCCTTTTTGTCGTATTCGATGCGCAGATAGTCCTTTGTGACGCCCTGCACGGCCATCCGCTGGATGCCCGCGTACCGCCCGATGCCGTGGTTCTGGTGGACGACCAGATCGCCCACCGAGATTTCGCTCAGGCTGTTCAGCGCGTCCTTATTGCGCTTTTTCTTCTTCTGTGCGCCGCTCACGCCGAAGGCGCGGGCCGTAAACACGGCGTATTTCGCAAACGGCAGGCTGCACCCGGCGGAAAGCTGCCCCGGCAGGATCTGCACCAACCCGGCACTCGGCTCCGCCGCCGCGTCCGTCGTGACGTTCAGCCCTTTGGTGCGCAGGTCGGCGGCCAGACCTGCCGCCGCACGGGGCGTGCCGGCCATGACCGTGACCGCCGTGCCGCCGCTGCAAAGCGGCTGGATGTCCTCCAGCAGCGCCGCGACCTCGCCGCCCCAGGCGGGCAGCGTGTGGGCGGGTGCGTTGACGATGGTTTTCAGCGGCACATCGGGCATGCTGCGGGCAAAGTTCTCGGCGCAGAGCGTGCGGTGTGCGGCGCACTGCGCCCAGAGCCAGCCGCTCTCGGCGTAGAGCTTATCCAGCCCTGCCGCCAGCACGCCGTCCTCCAGCAGGGCGGAAAGCTCCTCGCCCCGGCGGAACGCGGTGGCGCGCTCGGCCTCCCGCAGGGAGGCCGGCTCCTCCAGGATCAGCAGCGGATCGTCGAAGTAGTCTAAAATCGTCGCAGGCTCGGGATAGCGCAGCGTGAGATATTTGTCCATGTTGACGGGCATCGCGCCGGCGTCCAGCTGTGCCAGGTCCGCAGCGGTGCAGGTCTCCAGCGCCGTGCGCCGCCTGCCGCGGGCCTTTTTGATATAGGAGCGGATCTTCTCCGCTGCGTCGGCGGGCTGACCGAACAGTATCTCCCGCGCGGGGGAGACGTAGATTTTTTCAATCGGCTCGTCGCGGCGCTGGGTCGCCAGATCGAAGGTGTGCATCGTGTCGATCTCGTCGCCCCAAAACTCCATGCGGGCGGGCTGCTTCATGTCGGGCGCGTAGATGTCCGCAATGTCGCCGCGGATCGAAAACTGACCCGGGCCGTCCACCTGGTCGCGCCGCGTATAGCCTGCGCCGTACAAAAGCGCGGTCAGCTCGGCGCGGGGCAGTGTGTCGCCGGGGTGCAGGCTGCGGGTGTTCGCGCAGAAATCCGCCCGCGGCGTCGTGTATTGGGTCAGGCCCTCGTCGGGCACGCAGACGGCCTGCAGCCGCCCGCCGACGAGGTCGCCCAGCACGGCCAGACGGCGGTATTCGTACTCGCGGCCCGTGCCCTCGATGGGGCGCAGCACATAGTCGCGGGCAGGGAACACTGCCGCCGCCACGCCCAGCGCGTTCAGGTCGCCCGCAAACCGGGTCGCCTCGGCCTCGCCGGGCGTCACGATGCAGAGCGGCTTGTCGAGGGCCTTCGCCAGCGCGGCATAGACCATCGCCCGGCCCGACCCCGGTATGCCAAATAAGGCGCAAGCCCCCGGACCCCCGAGCGCCTGCGCCAGTCTTGCGTATTCGTCTGTTTTGGTGAAAAGTGCGTTGAACATAAAAGAACCCATTGTATAAAGCAAACGTAGGGCGGGGTGACCTCACCCCGCCGCGGCGGCCTGAGGGCAGGCCGCCCTACGTCTGACCGAAAATTGGCTTCTTGCTTATCAGCCGTTCAAGAACTCCGTCTTGAGCCAGCCGTAGGTGCCGTTGTAGTTCACAACGACCCAGCTGCCGTCCTCATTGGTGCCCAGCGCGGTCACGCCGGTGGAGGCGGGCACCTGACCGATCTTGTCATAGTCGGTGCCGGGGCCGCCGCGCATATTCAGGTTGTTGCCGTCGGTCACGGTGTAGGTCGGCTGCTCACCCTCATTATAATAGGTGGTGGGCTGCACGCTCAGGCCCTCGTACTCGGGCACGGGCGTGGGCTCCGGCGTCGGCTCGGGGGTAGCCTCGGGCTCGGCGGGCGCCTCCTCGGCAGGGGTGCTCTCTGCGGTAAAGTTGTCGGCGGTGGGATCGTCAACGCCCTCTACGGGGGCACTGCTGCTGATGGTATCGCCGGAGGCAGGCTGGCTGCCGCCGGTTTTGCCGTCAAGGGTGCCGCTCAGCAGCAGGACACTGAAAATGATGCAGGCGACGAGCGCTACAGCGCAGAGCACCAGACGGGTCATTGCTTTTTTACGGATTTCACTCATGATTCACGTCCCCTTAGTGGTTGAACTTGTTCTGGGCGTACTGCAGATTGTCGTCCATCAGCAGCTTGCAGGCTTCCTCAATGTCCGGGTAGCGGTCCGTCATGGCCTTGCGGTCTGCGGCAGGCAGCTTGCCCAGCACCCAGGCGGCCAGGTCGTACTGCGGGTTCGGTTTGGCGCCGATGCCGATGCGGATACGGCTGAAATGGTCGGTGCCCAGGCTGGCAATGATGCTTTTCAGCCCGTTGTGCCCGCCGGCAGAGCCGTGGGGCCGGATGCGCAGATGTCCCGGCTCCTGGGTGATGTCATCGCACAGCACAATGATGTGGTCTGCCGGGATCTTGTAAAAGTTGGCAGCGGGGGCAATGCTCTGGCCGCTCAGATTCATGTAGGTCAGCGGCTTGAGCAGCACGACCTTGTGGCCGTTCACCTGTGCCGTGCCGTACAGGCCCTGCCATTTGGCTTTGGCAATGTCGCACTGCCACTGCGCGGCCAGATAGTCCAGCGCCTCAAAACCGGCGTTGTGGCGGGTGCCGTCATATTTCGGTTCGGGGTTGCCCAGTCCGGCAATCAGCCAGTCCGCCCCGGAGGTCATTTCGAACATAGATATATCCTTTGAAAAATCGTGAAGTACCGTAGGGGCCGGGCATGCCCGGCCCGGCAGCGTAAGATAAGCGGCTGCTTATGGGAAGGCTGCGGGGCGTCGAGGACGCCGCCCCCCTACAACGCTTTACTTCCCTTTCTTCTCCGCTTCCAGCTTCTGCTTCTTGGCGATATACTTCTCCAGCTTGCGCTCGCCCCAGCCGTCGATCTCGGCCTGCTTGGCGCGCTCGATGCCCAGCGCACCGGCGGGCACGTCATGGCCGATGGTGGAGCCGGCAGCCGTGAACGCATGGTCGCCGATGGTGACGGGTGCGACCAGGTTCGTGTTGCAGCCGATGAACGCATAGTCGCCGATGGTCGTGTGGAACTTGCCCTCGCCGTCGTAGTTGCAGGTGACGGTACCGCAGCCGAAGTTGCAGTACTTGCCCACCGTGGCATCACCGATGTAGGTCAGATGGCTGACCGTGTTGCCCTCGGCAAAGTCGGCGTTCTTCGTTTCGACATAAGCGCCCAGATGGCAGCCCTCGGCGGTTTTGGTGCCGACGCGCACATGGGTGAAGGGACCGATCTTGTTGTTGGGGCCGATGTGGCTCCCATAGCACTGGCTGGCATTGATCGTGGACCCGGCGTCAACGACGGTATCCTCCAGCAGGGTGTTGGGGCCGATGACGCAGTCCGGGCCGATGACCGTCTGGCCGCGCAGGATGCAGCCCGGCAGGATGGTCGCACCGGGGGCAATGACGACCTCCGGCTCAATGCAGACGTTATCACTGATAAAATTCACGCCGTTATCCAGATGGCGCTCAAACGTGGCGGCATAGCGCTGCTGTGCCAGCTCGAAATTCTCTCTTGCGGTAGACATATAGCGGTTCTTCCTTTATACACTCATTTCGTGCCCGCGGCGCACGGGGGCTGCCGACGGACCTTATACCTATGGCAATACTGCATAATTCTAAGTGCTGATACGCCGAAGCGGTGCTTACGCCGTAAGGCGGGAATTATGCGGTGCTGCCCTATATATTGTATAACATGCGGCGCATTTTAGCAAGCCGAAAAACGCCGTTCGCCGCAAAAATTTACCGTGGCACTCAAGAAGAAAAAAGTGACAGCTCAAAAAATATTTCGAACTTCCCACCCATTATAAAATACACGATTTTTGTGCAAATTGCAATACCTGAACCAAAAAAGTTTGGCTACTTTTCAGCGAAACTATTGAGCATTTTTTTAACAATCTACTGGAAATCTGTCTTTTGGTCTGTTATAATGGACTATGCAAACATGATTTATGTGATGCAAACACGTCACCAATTTGGGAGGTAACTATGAGCAAGAAATTCTTGTATCTGTTCAAAGAGGGCCATGACGCCTTCGGCGGCGACCAGACCACCATGAAGAACACTCTGGGTGGTAAGGGTGCCGGCCTGGCCGAGATGACCCACGCCGGCATGCCGGTTCCGCAGGGCTTCACCATCACCACCGAGGCCTGCACCCAGTACTATGCTGACAACCGTGAGATCAACGATGAGATCAAGGCAGACATCTTCAAATACATGGGCATCCTCGAGGAGCAGACCGGTAAGACCTTCGGCTCCATCGAGAACCCCCTGCTGGTTTCCGTCCGTTCCGGCGCACGTCAGTCCATGCCCGGCATGATGGACACCATCCTGAACCTCGGCCTGAACGATCAGGCTGTTGAGGGTCTGGCCAAAAAGACCAACAACCCCCGTTTTGCCTACGACTGCTACCGCCGCTTCATCCAGATGTACTCTGACGTCGTCATGGAGCTGGGCAAGAGCTTCTTCGAGGAGCGCATCGACGCTATGAAGGAGCGCAAGGGCGTCAAGCAGGACGTTGAGCTGGACGCCAACGACCTGAAGGAGCTCGTCAAGGAGTTCAAGCAGATCTACCTTGAGAAGCAGGGCGAGGAGTTCCCGCAGGATCCCAAGGAGCAGCTGATCGGTGCCGTCAAGGCCGTTTTCCGTTCCTGGGATAACCCCCGCGCCAACGTGTATCGTAAGATGAACGAGATCCCCTACGAGTGGGGCACTGCCGTCAACGTGCAGCAGATGGCCTTCGGTAACTCCGGTATGCGTTCCGGCACCGGCGTTGCCTTCACCCGTAACCCCGCCACCGGCGAGAAGAAGCTGATGGGCGAGTACCTGATCAACGCTCAGGGCGAGGACGTCGTCGCCGGTATCCGTACGCCTTCTCCCATCAGCAAGCTGCATGAGGAGATGCCCGAGGTCTACGATCAGTTCGTTGAGATCGCTACCCGCCTCGAGAACTACTACAAGGATATGCAGGACATGGAGTTCACCATCGAGGATGGCAAGCTCTTCATGCTGCAGACCCGTAACGGCAAGCGCACCGCCCAGGCTGCTCTGCAGATCGCCTGCGACCTGGTCGACGAGGGCGTTATCGACGAAAAGACCGCTGTTCTGCGCGTCGAGCCCAAGCAGCTGGACACCCTGCTGCACCCGCAGTTTGATGCTGCCGCTCTGAAGGCCGCCGAGGCAATCGGCAAGGGCCTGGCCGCTTCTCCGGGATCTGCCTGCGGCCGCGTCGTATTCTCTGCTGAGGAGGCCGAAGAGAAGGTCAAGGACGATGCTTGGAAGAAGGTCGTTCTGGTCCGTCTCGAGACCTCTCCCGAGGACATCGTCGGCATGCAGGTCTCTCAGGGCATCCTGACCGTCCGCGGCGGTATGACCAGCCACGCTGCTGTTGTCGCCCGCGGCATGGGCACCTGCTGCGTCTCCGGCTGCGGCAACGATAACAACGTCGCCATCGACTATGACGCCAAGGTCATCACCATCAACGGCCACACCTTCCACGAGGGTGACTGGATGAGCATCGACGGCTCCACCGGCAACATCTACGAGGGCCAGATCGCTACCGTCGCTTCCACCGAGAACGCCAACTTCAAGCGCTTCATGGGCTGGGCTGACGCAAACCGCCAGATGAAGGTCATGACCAACGCCGACAACCCGCGTGACGCGCAGAACGCCGTTGACATGGGTGCCGAGGGCATCGGTCTGTGCCGTACCGAGCACATGTTCTTCGCCGAGGACCGCATCAAGGCTGTCCGTGAGATGATCTGCGCACGCACCGTGGAAGAGCGCGAGGCTGCTCTGGCCAAGGTCGAGCCGTTCCAGCAGGGTGACTTCGAGGCGATGTACCGCATCATGGGTGAGCGCCCGATGACCATCCGTTATCTGGACCCGCCTCTGCACGAGTTCCTGCCCACCAAGGACGAGGACATCAAGGAGCTGGCCGCCGATATGGGTATGACCTTCGATGACCTGAAGAACGTCGTTGCTTCCCTGCACGAGTTCAACCCCATGATGGGCCACCGTGGCTGCCGTCTGGCTGTCACCTATCCGGAGATCGCAGCCATGCAGACCCGCGCTGTCATCAAGGCAGCTCTGAACGTCTCGGCTGAGACCGGTTTCGTGATCACCCCGCACATCATGATCCCGCTGGTCGGCGAGGTCAAGGAGCTGAAGT
>OGGK01000846.1_pt1 | contig 25231 bp, 15 predicted proteins | sample 1571171 | NCBI WGS metagenome assembly OGGK01 (sample SAMEA2581958, study PRJEB24529) | metagenome | biome: Human gut stool | place: China | collected 2011 | reverse complement strand
CGTTTCTTATACCCTGCCAAGGGCTACGGGGATATTTCGCTAAATTTCAATTTACCTGTCTTGTCCAATTATTCATGCTGCAAAGTTCTGACAACTTACAAAAAATGAAATAATTAACAATATTTACTTGTAATAGTAACATATATTTAGTAAAATACACGTAAGGGGTTAAAAATCCAATCCAACGGCTGGACAAAATACCCAAAATGCAGAATAAATGGAGGATGGGATATGAATATTTACACAACAGACAAGATCCGTAACGTAGTATTACTGGGCCATGGCGGCAGTGGCAAGACCAGTCTTGCAGAAGCCTTTGGTTATCTGTCCGGTATCACCTCCCGTATGGGCAAGGTAGATGATGGCAATACCCTCAGCGATTACAGTAAAGAAGAACAGAAACGTCATTTCTCTATCAGTACCTCCGTGATCCCCATTGAGTGGGAAGGATACAAGATCAATATTATTGATACACCGGGTTATTTTGATTTCGTGGGAGAAGTGGAAGAGGCAGTCAGTGCCGCAGGAGCAGCCATCATAGTAGTTAACGGCAAGTCCGGCATCGAAGTCGGCACCCAGAAGGCATGGGAGCTTTGCGAAAAATACAAGCTGCCCCGTTTTATCTATGTCTCCAACATGGACGTGGATAATGCCTCCTTCCGTCAGGTAGTGGAAGATATGACTAATCTGTACGGCAAGAAGATGGCACCGTTTCATCTGCCAATCCGTGAGAACGAGAAATTCGTAGGATACATCAATGTTATCACTGAGAGCGGTAACCGCTGGGAGGGTAAGGAAGTTGTTCCCTGTGAGGTACCGGATTACAGCCAGGCCAACCTGCAGATCTGCCGTGATACTCTGATGGAAGCCGTAGCCGAGACCAGTGAAGAATTCATGGAGCGGTATTTCGGCGGAGAGACCTTCTCAGAGGCAGAGATCCGTGCAGCACTCCGTACCAATGTCTGCGATGGCAGCATCGTTCCCATGACCATGGGTTCCAACATCCTGTGTCAGGGTATGTACACACTGTTAGATGATATTGTCAAATACATGCCCAGCCCCGAGAACAGAGAAGTGGCGGGCATCAATTTAAAGACCAATGAGATTTACCATGCGGATTACGATTTCGCCAAGGCAAAATCCGCCTATATCTGGAAGACCATAGTGGATCCTTTCATCGGAAAATACTCTCTGATCAAGGTAAACTCCGGTGTACTTAAGACCGACGACCTGCTGTACAACGTAGACCGTGACATTGAGGAAAAGATCGGCAAAATCTATGTACTGCAGGGCAATAAGCCCATTGAAGTCAGCGAACTGCATGCCGGAGATATCGGAGCACTGGCGAAACTGACTGCAGCGAGAACCGGCAACAGTCTCTCTACCAAGGCCACGACCATCAAATATGGCAAGTTCGATATTTCCACTCCTTATACCTATATGCGGTATAAGCCGAAGAATAAGGCGGACGTGGATAAGATCTCCCAGGCATTGCAGAAGATGACCCATGAGGATCTGACCATCAAAGTAGTAAATGATGCAGAAAACCGTCAGACCCTGCTCTATGGTATGGGCGACCAGCATCTGGATATCGTGGTAAGCAGACTGCTGAACGAATACAAAGTAGAGATTGAGCTGTCCAAGCCAAAGATCGCTTACAAAGAAACCATTAAGAAACAGTCCGATGTGGAATATAAGTACAAGAAACAGTCCGGCGGACACGGCCAGTACGGTCATGTCAAGATGCGTTTCTCACCTTCCGGCGATCTGACCAAACCCTATGAGTTTGCAACAGAAGTCGTAGGTGGCGCGGTACCGAAGAATTTCTTCCCTGCGGTGGAAAAAGGTATTCAGGAATCCGTAGGCAGAGGACCTCTGGCGGCCTACCCGGTAGTCGGTGTCAAAGCGGTACTGTATGATGGATCCTATCATCCGGTAGATTCTTCGGAAATGGCATTTAAGACCGCGGCTATCCAGGCTTTCAAGAAAGGTGTCATGGAAGCAGGCCCCGTTCTGTTGGAGCCCATCATGTCCTTAAAGGTTACCGTGCCGGATGCCTATACCGGAGACATCATGGGAGATCTGAACAAGAGAAGAGGCCGGGTGCTGGGCATGACACCCATGAGCGGCGGCAAGCAGATCATCGAAGCGGATATTCCCATGAGCGGATTATTCGGTTATTGCACAGATCTGCGTTCCATGACCGGAGGCAGAGGGGATTATTCCTATGAATTTGCCCGCTACGAGCAGGCACCTTCCGACGTACAGGAGAAGGAAGTAGCGGCCAGAGCAGCAAAGGTTGCGGAGAACAATGCAGAAGACTAACGAGTAATTACATAACATACACAGCAAAAAGAGACCGGTTGGCTTTCCGGTCTCTTTTTCGGTATTGTGCAGTAAATATCATCGATATCGCTGCATCAGATTGATCAGTAATGTGATCCATGCAAACATGATTCATCACCTCTCGTATACAGCATATGCCCCGGCAGACGAAAATATGCAAAAAACCATGCGGATAGAGCCGCAGTCCTTGACAGTATCGGGAAAACACGATAAAATAATCGGTAGTTTTTTAACGACTTGAGAACAAAAAATTTAAATAGAAAGCTTCTCATAGTTTAGGAGGAAATAATTATGGCAGTACCTTACAATCACAGAGAGGTAGAGAAAAAATGGCAGACTGTCTGGGATGATGAAAAAGCATTCAAGACTTCCGACGATTTCTCCAAGCCCAAATATTACGCACTGGTAGAGTTCCCTTATCCTTCAGGACAGGGATTACATGTAGGTCATCCGAGACCTTATACTGCACTGGATATCGTAGCACGTAAGCGCAGAATGCAGGGCTATAATGTGCTGTATCCCATGGGATGGGATGCATTCGGTCTCCCTACCGAGAACTACGCGATCAAGAATCATATCCATCCCAAGATCGTAACCAAGAACAACGTGGCAAGATTCAAGAATCAGCTGCATTCCTTAGGTTATTCTTTCGACTGGGACAGAGAGATCAACACCACAGATCCCGAGTATTATCACTGGACCCAGTGGATCTTCTTAAAGCTGTTCAAGGCAGGACTGGCTTACAAAACGGAGATGCCTATCAACTGGTGTACCTCCTGTAAGGTAGGTCTGGCAAATGAGGAAGTAGTGAACGGCGTCTGCGAACGTTGCGGTTCCGAAGTCATCCGTAAGGTCAAGAGCCAGTGGATGTTAAAGATCACCGAATATGCTGACAAGCTGATCCAGGGACTGGATACCGTAGATTATATCGAGCGTGTCAAAGTCTCCCAGAAGAACTGGATCGGAAAGTCCCAGGGTGCGGAAGTAGACTTTACCCTCACCGGCAAGGACGAGAAGCTGCGCATTTACACCACCAGACCGGATACTTTGTTCGGTGTTACCTACATGGTAGTATCTCCGGAGCATCCTGTACTGGATAAATACAAGGACGAGATCAAGAACTGGGATGATATCGTGGCATATCGCGAGATGGCTGCGAAGAAGTCCGATTTTGAACGTACCGAACTGGCAAAGGATAAGACCGGTGTCTGCATTCAGGGTCTGACCGCTACCAACCCCGTGAATGGCAAGGAAATCCCTGTTTGGGTATCCGATTATGTACTGATGACTTACGGTACCGGCGCTATCATGGCAGTTCCTGCCCACGATGAGAGAGACTGGGAGTTCGCGAAGAAATTCGGTATGCCTATCATTGAAGTTGTTGCAGGGAGCCCTGTCAGCGTAGAAGAAGCTGTATATACCGATGTTGCTGATGGTACATTGGTCAATTCCGATTTCCTGAACGGCCTGTCTGTGGCAGAAGCCAAAGAGAAGATCATGAACTATCTGGAAGAGAAGGGCATCGGTAACCGCAAGACCAATTATAAATTAAGAGACTGGGTATTCTCCAGACAGCGTTACTGGGGTGAGCCGATCCCTATCGTACATTGCGATAAGTGCGGATATGTTCCCATTGATGAGAGCGAGCTTCCTCTGCAGTTACCCGATGTAGAGAGCTACATGCCTACCGATACCGGAGAATCTCCTTTGGCTGCCATGACTGACTGGGTAAATACCACCTGTCCCTGCTGTGGCGGTCCGGCAAAGAGAGAGACCGATACCATGCCTCAGTGGGCAGGTTCTTCCTGGTATTACCTGCGTTATACCGATCCTCACAATGACAAGGCACTGGCAAGTCCTGAAGCATTGAAGTACTGGCTGCCGGTTGACTGGTACAACGGCGGTATGGAACATACCACACTGCATCTTTTGTACTCCCGTTTCTGGCACAAGTTCCTGTATGATCAGGGCGTAGTACCTACTCCAGAACCTTACCAGAAGAGAACCAGCCACGGTATGATCCTTGGCTCCAACGGCGAGAAGATGTCCAAGTCCCGTGGCAATGTGGTAAATCCGGACGATATCGTACAGGATTACGGTGCAGATACTCTGCGTACCTATGAGATGTTCATCGGTGCCTTTGATCTGAGTGCTTCCTGGAGTGAGGAAGGCGTAAAGGGCTGCCGCAGATTCCTGGAGAGAGTATGGAAGTTACAGGATATATTGACATCCGAGGAAGGCTACAGCGCAGATCTGGAGACCAAGATGCACCAGACCATCAAGAAGGTCAGCAGCGATTTCGAGAACCTGAAGTACAACACCGCCATCGCGGCTATGATGTCCCTGATCAATGAGTTCTACAAGAAGAACTCTATTACCAGAGGCGAATACAAGACACTGCTTACTCTGCTGAACCCCGTGGCTCCTCATATCACCGAGGAACTGTGGCAGACTGCCGGATTCGAGGGCAGACTGTATCAGGCAGCATGGCCTGAGTACGAGGAAGACAAGACCGTAGAGAGCGTAGTGGAGATCGGTGTTCAGGTCAACGGCAAGATGCGTGTGACTATCAATGTTTCCAAGGATGAGACTAAGGAAAATGTCATCAACATGGCAAAAGAAGCTCTGGGTGACAAGCTGACCGGCAACATTGTAAAAGAAATCTATGTTCCCGGTAGAATCGTCAACATCGTAGCAAAATAGTTCAGCCATGGACAAATAAGTGAAATAAAATCATGCTTGCATGATTTTATGATCGAATATGTCCATGAGGTAAACGCCGTCTTATGAACAAAGGTAGTCACGTAGTGATGGAAAGCGTGATAACGCGACTTTGCGAATGGCGTTGGCTGAACGTTGAATAAAATAACTCTTGACAGACATTAAGCCTGCCGAGAGTTATTTTTTTGTGATCGGCTTTTCTCCAGAATATTTTCAATCTGACGAAGCTCCGATTCCGTACTGTATTTTTTGATAGCGGTGATGGCAGCCTGCATTTCCTGCGGGGTAAAAGTCAGGTGCTCCTGTTTCGCTTTACGCATGGCGGGCATGAGAAGTGCCATCATTTCTTTTTGACTTTTACCGTGCCCCTGGGCAAAAAGTTTCGAGAGAAAATCCAGTTTTTCTCTGGGGATGTCCTTCACGAGATCATCCTGCATCCAGAGGGGTGTCTTGGAATAGTCCATTTTTCTGACCTCCTGTGTCTGATTTTGCAGTGGAAAAAAGACCGGACAACATAGACGGATCCATGCCGGAGAGATCGGAGAAGCCCTCCGGGAACAATTCCTGCATGGTCTGCACCATTTCCATCATTTCCTGGAAATTATGAATATTGTCCATCATTTGTGTGATTTGTCGAAGAGCTGATTTCTGAGTCTCGTCGCACAAGGGCATGAGATCATTACACAGTTCAGTGGCAGTTTCTTCGTTTGCAGAAGAGGGAGCAATGCACAGAGAAGTCTCCGGATGCCTGCGAAAAAGTGTCAGCGTGTATTGCAACTCCGACATTTTTATGTAAACAGCAAGTCCTTTCAGCAGCCGGGGATCCATATAATAAGCCAGTATTTTCAGAATCTGAATGCGGTTGGAAGTGAATAATGTGTCAAAGGCCGCCGCCTTGTCGATTCTCTTATCATTCATGTACCGATACCTTCCTGCAAAAGAGTTACTAGTATTTTATGAGAGCGGCAGCATGCTTATGCCGATCAATCCTTCGGGGTACAGAAAAGTCCGTACCCCGGAGTGATCGTGCCTACAAAGCTCCGGGAGATCCCGGAAAGCAGTATCAGAGATTAGCAACCGCAACCGTTGTTGTTACCGCAGCCACCGCCGCAGAAGCAGGACAGAAGCAGGATCCAGATCAGCCATTCACAGCAGTCATTGCCGCCGCAGCCATTGTTGTTGCCCAGCAGTCCGCAGCCGTTGTTGTTACCGCAGCCACCGCCGCAGAACAGCAGCAGGATGATCCAGATGCAGCTGTTGCCGAAGATACCGTTACCACAGTTGTTATTGCCGCAGGAATTATTGCAGCCGCAATTTGTAGCAGTTAAGTCACTCATTTTTAGTGCCTCCACATTTTATTTATGCTCTATTGTATGCGGGGGAGCCTGTCAATGTTTCCGGAAAAGACTTGCAATAATTTCCGGATATAGTAAAATATAGATATCTATATAGACATGCATAGATTATGAAAAGACAGATTATAAATTAAGGATAGATAGATGGCACAGAAGATATATGTGGTAGAGGGGCGAAAGTTCCGCACGGAGGCGGATTATCAGAATGCCCTGAAGGATCAGCAGGTGATCGAGAATCTTCGGGTACAGACGAAGAAGATGAGCCTGGCAGATCAGAAGAAACTGCTGGAAGTGATCCGCAGCGGCAGGTGTAGATTCCATAGTATTCTGGGACAGGATTACATGGAAGAGCTGTCGGAGGACATTCAAAGACAGGAAGGAAAAGTACCGGAAACATCTCCAGCGAAAGGACATTTTCTTCAGAAAGAAAATACAAAAACAATCGGGAAGGCCCAAACTCCCAAAAATAAAAAAGAAGCATCAAAGAAAAAAGAAACTGTAAAAAAAGAAAGTCCTGATAAAAAAGTTCCCAAAAAGAGTCCGACAACAAAAAAGAAGACTTCTGTGAAGAAGAAAGCAGAACCGCAGTTTGACGAGGCAGAGATTGACAAAATCGTTCAGGAAGAATTGAAAAAACAGGAGAAACGAAGGAAACTTCTTGTGGTCTGTTGCAGTGTGATCGCAGTGGTATGCCTTGGCTATTTCGGAATTTATAACTGGTATAACATCCGTACTGCCGATAATTACAAGCAATTAAGTGAATTGAAGGATAAAGAGCCGGCAACCGGTCAGAATCAGGATCCTGTGATCCATTACACCGCGGATGAAACGCAGAGTACGCCCCCTCCGGTACTGGATGAATATAAAAATTTATTAAATAAGAACAAAAGACTAATCGGATGGGTAAAAATTGACGATACTAATATAGATTACCCTGTAATGCAGACAACGGATAATGAATATTATCTGGATCATAATCTGAATCAGGAGTATGATAAGAACGGATCCATTTTTATGGACAAGGACTGTGATGTACTCAAGCCCAGTACAAACTTCATTCTATATGGACATCATATGAAGAGCGGGCAGATGTTCGGAAGCTTATCTTCATATAGCGACCAGAGCTATTGTGAGAAACATCCCTACATACAGTTTGACACCATCTATGAAAAAGGCCTGTATGAGATCATGTATGTATTCAGATCCCGGGTCTATAGTGAAGATGAAATCGTATTTAAATACTATCAGTTTATAGACGCCCAGAGCGAGCAGGAATTTGACTCCTATATGAATGATATGGCAGAGATGTCATTATATGACACAGGAGTCACAGCTTCGTTCGGTGACCAGCTTTTAACACTGTCCACCTGTGATTACCAGGAGAAAAACGGCAGATTTGTAGTGGTTGCCAAAAAGGTGACGACAAAGGAGTAAAGGATGACTAAGGGTAAAAAGAAGACTAACAGAAGATTAAAAAAGACAGTAAGGAAAACCCTGGGAACATTGTTCTTGGTCTCGGCGATCGTAGTAGCAGCGATTCCTACGGAAGGGCTGCGTGCTGAAGAAGAGATTGCAACGCAGGCAGCGGATCATACCCATGCGGATACGCATAGCGGTGCAAAATATAAGGTATCCATTCGCAGAAATGCTCCAGAAAAGCAGAGTGATCTGCTGACGGGAAGCAATATACCAACAATGGATAATCTGATCCCGGAGGTTGCGGAAGGAACGACTATTTATACGACCGGTACCAACGAAACGGACGGCAGTAACTACCAGTTCGCTTATATCCAGAACGGAGGTGACTGGTCTGCAATCCTGTTAGGATATAACAAGGACAATACCTTGCCCAATAATACATTGACCATTCCGAACACGGTTAATGCTTACATACAGCCTACCGGTAACCTGGGTACCGGTAACGGTTACGTGGCTGCCAACAGATTGGGAAATCCTCTGTATTATGAAGCAGTTACGCCACATATCAGAATGGTAGACGATACGTCGCAGCCAATTCTGGGGGATGATGGAGTCACTCAGGCAAAAGACCCTATTACAGGCAAACTGTTATATGTACAGGTGGAAGAAACCTATTATACCGGTGAGATCAAGCCCTGCTATGCAACAGATAATGCATGGAAAAACATGGATGTTCTGACACAGTTCTTCTATTATAAAGAAGGCGCTACCGGCAAAACTGTATTTAATGCTGAGGATGAGAGCGGTGATCCGGCAACTTATGCGAACTATGCCAATGCACTGGACAGTGATCATCAGTGGATTAAGGATGGTAAGGTAAGATATATCGGTAACCAGTATCTGGATTCTACACTGGATCCGGATTCCAATACATATAAATGGAGTATTCCTTCCGGTGGCGGTTATATCACCGAGGCTAACGCATCCAAGGGTATTTTTGCTCAGGCAGGTAACATCGGAACTCTGATCATTGGAGAAGATCTGATCGGTATCGGTAACTGTGCTTTTTATGAATGTACCGGTCTGGATTCCATTTCTTTCGGTAATGGTATCAAAGTAATCGGTAACTATGCTTTCGCCGGTTGCGGAAGCTTAAGAGATGTTGCAATCCCTGATTTATGTAGTCTGGGACAGATTGGAGATCATGCTTTTTACAGTTGTACGAACCTGACGAAGTTTACTTTGCCCATCAATGTCAGCTATGTCGGAGACTATGCTTTTGCGGAGTGCCGTTTCTTAAGCGACTTTGTAATGTGTAATTATGGCGATGCCAATGACAGAAGCAATCTGACAGAACTGGGTTGGAATGTGTTTGAAAACTGTGAGACCCTTTCTTCTCTGACCTTCCCGGCAAACTACAATGAAGCAGTGGATATTTCCCTGGTCAAGGGATGCAAGAACTTAAGATATATCACTGCCCGCAGCAAGAAAATGACATTTACGGAGAAGGAAGACGGGGATGTTTATTGCTTTGACTGCTTTAAGGAAATGCTGTCAGGTGATCCGGTAAACGGAACTTTCTACTTCGAGGGAAGAGACGATTCCACGATCCATAGCTTTACCAGAGAGAACTGTTTTGCATTTAGTTATATTGACTATAATTCCGAGACTACACAATATGAGAAACTGGACAAATATGAACTTACGGTTCAGGATCCTAATGTGACCGGGAAGACAGGTAGATCTACTTATGTGGTAAATTCCAACAATGAATTGATATCCAGTACGGTAGGAGAAAATGTATCGACACTGGAGATTCCGGATCCTATCGGACCTTACCATATTTATAATATTGGAGCCAACATTTTTGCCAACAACTGTAATCTGACCATGGTATCCTTACCCGCCAGTGTTGTATCTGTAGGAGCCAATGCGTTTAAGGGTTGTCATAATCTGGCAACAGTGATCTTCAATAACAGTTCTGTTGCAATAGGAACAGATGCTTTTAAGACACAGGATTATACAGGTGCGGCTCATAGAGGAAGCTGTACCGGTGTGAAAAATGACAGTGACAATTCACCCAGTGTAAAACTTACCTTTGTAGGAGAGGTTTCGCCGACCTCCACTCCTTACCTGTATGCCATGAGTGAGGATGGAAGATATAATAACGGCAGTCAGCTGAAGACTTATGTCAGATATTGCAGTGGTTGGCCGACCAATCTGGTGGTACAGTACAATGAGGAAAAGGGTGTCAGTGAACTGATTGATTTCCCTGCTTTCTCGCAGCTGAGCGGATATACAAATGAAACAAACTATCCTTATCTGACAGATGCTCAGAGAAAAGCTGCAGGGACAGCATTGGATAAATATACGCACAACCAGACTCTGACAGAAGACCAGAAGCAGTTTATCGACTCTGCACTGAATGTTGTAATACCTGAGGGTATTCAGGCAATTAAAGACGGACTGTTCGTTGAGAAAGAGAATGCGGATGTAGCTGCAGCCAGCCTTAAGGAAGATAAGACCGTTACCATATATGGTCTGGACACCATTGAAGCAAACGACTTCAGAAGCGAGGATGGTACGGATGCTGCCCAACATCTGAAGGCAGTTAATATACTTGGTAATACGGCATCCATTGCAGCAAATGCTTTTGAAGGCTGTGCAGCATTGGAAACAGTCAATATCACCGGAAATATGAGTTCCATCGGGGACTACGTCTTTAAGGATTGTCCTGCCCTGAATGATGTGACATTGTCCGGAACGATCAACAGTCTGGGACTGATTCCGTTTACCGGATGCAATCAGCTGAGCAATGTGGCATTCCTGGGAAATGACTATTTCAGCTGTGATGAGTCCATTATTTATGGAATGAGCGGTGGTGCCAAGGCAAGGATTATTGAGTGCCTGGAAGGCAGAACCAGTAAATATGTAAAGCCTTCTGAACTGGCAGGAGTTACTTCCATTGCACCCAGAGCATTCCAGGGATGTGATGCCCTGAGAGAAATCGATCTTACGGAAAGTAAGATTACAACGGTGCCTGAATATGCCTTTGCAGATACAGCGGAAATGCGTACGATTAAGCTGCCCACTACCTGTACCACTATTGAAGATTATGCGTTCAAGAACAGTGGTATGGAGCGGTTGGAGGCGAGTCAGTATCTGAACCTTATCGGCCAGCATGCATTTGATGATCTGCTCAAGGCAAATCCGGATCCAAAGGATGTGGTGATCTGCAGTCCGGAAAACAGTTACTTGTATAATTACGCAAAGTTAAAGGGTTTTACAGTAGATACTACTCCATTGGTAGAGTATTTTACCGTTAACTTCAGAGACTGGAATGAAGAATTAGGCAGCTATGCTCTGGTACCTGATGCAGAGCAGAGAGTTAAGGGCGGTGAAGCTGCAACGCCTCCAACTCCGGCAGGTAAGAGTGGAGAGGTGTTCCAGTATTGGGATCCGGATCCCAGTGAAATCACAAGAGATGTTACAATTACTGCTATGTACAGCAAGGAAGATCCCGATGCCAACAAGCTGACGGTAACCTTTGAAGACTGGGATGGTACTTTCATTAAGGAAATCAAAGTGTCCTCCGGCGGCAGCATCGCAGATGCAGAACTGCCCAATACCTCCAATCTGGTGAGAGACGGTTATGTCTTCACCGGATGGGACAGAGAACTGACCAATATTACAGAGTCCTTTACCACCAGAGCAGTATACAAAGCTCTGAGTGAAGACGATATTGTCATCCGTTATATTAATAGCGTGACCAAGGAAGTATTCTATCAGACCACGATAAAGAAGGGATCTGTTGCACCCAGCATTCAGACTCCTACGGTCAGCGGATATACTTTCAAGGAATGGTTACCGGATATTGCAACGGCACTTACCGAAGATACAGATTTCTATGCGGTATATGAGACCAGTAGTTCCAATAACGGTGGAACGACCAGCCCGGGAACCGGTACCAGTCCGAATCCCGGCACCAGCACCAGCCCGGGAACCAGTACCAGCCCCGGAACGAACGGTACGACAGCTAAGATGTATACCCTGACTGTTAAGAACGGATCCGGATCCGGAAGCTACATAGCAGGTTCCCAGCCGATCATCGTGGCAAATGACCCTGCGGCGAACCAACAGTTCAGTAGTTGGTCAATAGATCCGGCCAATACGAAGATTGCCAGCAAGGTATTGTCTGCAACGGTCATCACTATGCCGGAAGCTAATGTAACGGTAACTGCAAATTATACTGCAAAATCCGGTTCAGGTAATAAAACAAATAAATCTACAGGAAGCGGTAATTCCACGAATTCCAATTCCAACAGAAGACCGAACAGTACTACAACAGGAAATGTCTCCGGCGGCAGAACCACCGTTGTCATTGACAAGAACGGTCTGTCCAATACCGGCGTGGTATCTGCTACGGTAAACGGATCTTCCGATAACTTTGTGATCAAGATCACTGAGAGCGCATCTGCTTCCGAGGAAGTAGTAAAGGCGCTGATGGCAGAGTATGGCAACGATATTAGTGCCATCAAGTATTTCCCGATGGATATCAGTCTCTATGATTCCACCGGCAATAACAAGATCACGGATACTACAGGTTTGTCCATCAGCATTACCCTGCCGATCCCGGATTCTCTGATCACCTATGCAGGTAACAACAAGGTGGCAGGAGTTGTTAACAGTAAGCTGGACAAGCTGACACCGAAGTTCTCCACGATTTCCGGAGTATCCTGCATTACCTTTACGGCGGAGCATTTCTCACCGTATGTGATCTATGTGGATACGAACAACCTGACAGCCGGAACAATCGCAGACAGCACTCCTAAGACCGGAGATGCCATTCATCCGAAGTGGTTCCTGTCTCTGGGTCTTGCATGTCTGTCCATAGTATTCTTCATGAAGAAGGATAAGAAGACTCTGCGCAAGGCAAGAGCCTAGTGAAAATAAAGGATGGGAAGGTTTATGAATCATAAAAAGTTGGTAGTTGCATTGGCATTGATAGCTACCGCATTGATCCTGACACATCTTCCTGTGTCGGAGGCAGATGCGGCAGCGTCTGCCTCCGATTTTCTGATCGAAGGCAGTACATTGACAAAATACAGAGGCACTGATGAGCGTGTCACGATCCCGGATACGGTGGAGGTCGTGGGTGAGAGTGCTTTTGAAAATAACCAGAAGGTACAGCTTGTTGTGGTTCCCAAGTCGGTGAAGCGCATGGATGCCTATGTCTTCTGGGGCTGTAATAATCTGGAAGAGGTTGTACTTGGTAAAGGTCTTACCTCAGTGGATGAATATGCTTTTTCAGGATGCACCGGACTGAAACAGATCACGATCCCTGAGAATGTACAGAGTATTGATGCACAGGCATTTGCCGGATGTACGAACCTTACGGATATTTATATTCCGGACACGGTGACAAGCATCGCAGACGATGCATTCTTAAATTGTGATAACGTAACGATTCATGCGGACGAAGGCAGCGTGGCTGAAAAGTTTGCACAGAAGCTGGCAGAGCAGAAAAGTCAGAGTCCTCTGGTAACGGCAGTGCCGACGGCGACACCGGCGGCAGACGGAACTTCGGATTCACAGGCAACAACAGAGCCTGCCCCCACTGAAACGCCGACCCCTGCACCGACACCGGTGCCCGGAAATGTGATCGGCAGTACCTTTGTCGTAGGAAATCATGCGATGGTTATGATGCTGCCTGAAGAAGAAACTGTGCAACAGGGCTATACGGAACCGGTAGCAGGACAGGAGACCGGAGGAGAAACGCAGGATATCACTGCGGAGGCAGAAGACGGTACGATTCCGGAGTGGAAATATTATCGTGACCAGTCGATCAAAGCAGTGAGTATACCAGAAGGAACCACGGAGATCGGACGCTTTGCTTTTTCCAGAAGCTCGGCAGAAAGTGTGACGTTCCCGGAAGGTGTGACCACTATTGATTATGCAGCATTTTATCACTGTGATGATCTGAATAGTGTGATATTGCCGGATACGGTGACCCGGGTGGAAGCCAAGGCATTTACGCATACCGGATGGATGGATGATTTTGAAGAAAACAGCATGGATGATTACCTGATCAGCGGGGACATTCTGGTGGCTTACAAGGGGGACCTTCCCGAAGTGACCATACCGGATGGTGTTCGTGTGATTGCTGATGAAGCATTCCGCAGTCATACCGAACTGAAAAAGGTGCATCTGCCTGCAAGTGTCACAAATATCGGTGACAGCGCATTCCCGGAGGGAATCGAAATTATAAATGAATAAGGGTCAGATTTTACCGACACCAGGATAAGAAACCGGCATAAGATAGAATAAGTCTTATGCCGGTTTTGTCTTATTTTACGGGGAAGGAACAAGATGCAGCGGGTAAGGGAACAGGTACAGGTGCCGGAACAATTGCATAGTGGGGCAGGACGTGTGAAGTCTGTGACTGTTGCTGTGCTGGATACCGGAATTGCTTATCATCCGGATCTGGTAGGACGGCTGCTTGCTTTTTCCGACTTTGTAGAAGGCCGTTCCTTTCCGTATGACGATAATGGACACGGGACACATGTCTGCGGGATTGTATGCGGAAGCGGAGAACTGTCCGGAGGAAGATTTCGCGGAATGGCACCGGAGGCAAAGCTTGTGGTGGGAAAAGTGCTGGACAGACAGGGGGAGGGCTCCTGTGATTCCATGCAGGAAGCTCTGGAATGGGTACTGCGGGTGAAAAACAGGTATGGAATCCGTGTTCTGAATATCTCTGTGGGGATCGGAGACCTGAAGGAACGTTACAAGGAGCAGATGTTGCGAAAATCTCTGGAATTTTTGTGGGATCATAATATTCTCGTGGTCTGCGCTGCAGGTAATACCGGTCCGGAGGACGGTAGTATTTCGGAGATGGCCAGTAGCAGAAAGGTTTTGACGGTGGGTTGTCATGACGGAAGATATTGTAAAAATGATCCCGGAAGGTGTGAGACGTACTCCGGCAGGGGCAGAAGATATGATGTGACCCGTAAACCGGATATTGTGGCTCCGGGGACAAGGATTCTGTCCTGTAATGCTTTCTGGCAGAACCGGAACGGCAGAATCTACAGACCCTATGTAGCAAAAAGCGGCACATCCATGGCAACACCCATTGTATCCGGGGCGGCAGCCCTTGCTATGGAAAAATATCCAGGAATTACCAATGAAGAATTTGTTCGTCTGCTGTCCCTTACAGCTACCGATCTGGGAGAGCCGTGGAACAAGCAGGGCTTCGGCATGCTTAATGTACGGAGATTATTAGAAAACAAGTAAAAGGATAAAATCACTGGGAAAAATAAAAAATATGATTAAAATAAGTCAATAAAATAAATACCAAAGATATTGACACAAATGGTATGATTGTATACAATGATACGAGAACTGCAAAATGTATTTTTACTGCGCAGAGTAAAAATTATAAAATCTTGCAGATATCGAATGTCAGGGAAGAGAGGTATACCAATGAGAGAAAGTGATGCATTTCAGAATCGTCCGGTCTCCATGAATCCGAAGAACAACCTTTTGGAGATTGAAGAGCATATGTACATACTGGATGATGTGGAGAAGCCGAACGTGTTCCGTAACATGTTCCCTTATTCCGAAATCCCAAAAATACCTTTTAATGATCGTATCGTGCCTCATAACATGCCAAAGGATATCTGGATCACAGATACTACCTTCAGAGACGGACAGCAGTCCAGAGCACCTTATACCACAGAGCAGATCGTAAAGATCTATGACTATCTGCATGAACTGGGTGGCCCCAACGGAATGATCCGTGCCAGTGAATTTTTCCTGTACAGCAAGAAGGACAGAGACGCTGTTTATAAATGTATGGAAAGGGGATACAAGTTCCCCGAAGTTACCAGCTGGATCCGTGCCAGCAAGGAGGACTTTAAGCTGGTAAAAGAGATCGGAATGAAGGAGACTGGCATTCTGGTCAGCTGTTCCGATTATCATATTTTCCTGAAATTAAAAATGACCAGAAGACAGGCCATGGATCACTATTTAAGCGTTATCCGTGACTGCCTGGAGGAGGGTATCAGCCCCAGATGTCATCTGGAGGATATCACCAGAGCGGATATCTACGGTTATGTGGTTCCGTTCTGCCTGGAACTGATGAAACTGATGAAGGAGTATCAGATCCCCATCAAGGTCCGGGCCTGCGATACCATGGGATACGGTGTCAACTATCCCGGTGCCGTTATTCCCCGTAGTGTACAGGGTATCATTTACGCAATCCATACCCACGCAGGTGTGCCGCATGAGCTGATCGAATGGCATGGTCACAATGACTTTTACAAGGCGGTGTCCAATTCCACCACAGCATGGTTGTACGGTTGTTCCGGTGTAAATACCTCACTGTTTGGTATCGGTGAGCGTACCGGTAATACACCGCTGGAGGCAATGGTATTCGAATATGCACAGTTGAAGGGTGATCTGAACGGTATGAATACCCGTGTCATCACGGAGCTGGCAGAGTACTATGAGAAGGAGATCGGTTATCAGATCCCGCCCAGAACCCCGTTTGTCGGCAAGAATTTCAACGTGACCAGAGCCGGTATCCATGCGGACGGTCTGCTTAAGAACGAAGAGATCTACAACATTTTCGATACCGAGAAATTCCTGAATCGTCCGGTATTGTGCGCTATTTCCAACACCTCCGGTCTGGCAGGTATCGCACACTGGCTGAACACCTATTATAAGTTAAAGGGAGACAAGCAGGTACAGAAGACTTCCGAACTGGTAGCGGAGATCAAAAAGTGGGTAGACGAGGAGTACGCCGGTGGACGTGTCACCGTGCTTACGGATGAAGAGATTGTGGCCTGCGTCAACCGTATCTGCCTGGAGAAGAACCTGAAGATCGGTGAGTAAGAAAATATGGCGGCATTTTTTGCTGCCCGGAAATGAGGATTATAGTGAGTAAGTATGATGTAAAGCAGGAAGTAACGGATAAGTTCTCCCTGCGGGGACGGGTATTTCATAAGCTGAGAGAAGACATCTTAAGCGGAAAATATCAGGAACATGAAGAATTGAAGGAAGTGGCTATCGGCGAGGAGATGGGAGTCAGCAGAACCCCCGTCAGGGAGGCGTTCCGTCAGCTGGAGCTGGAGGGACTGATTCAGATCATCCCCAACAAGGGAGCCTATGTCACCGGTATTACCCAGAAGGATGTGAAGGATATTTACATGATCCGTTCCCTGCTGGAAGGTCTGTGTGCCCGTTGGGCTACGGAACATATCACCAAGGAGCAGATGGAAGAGATGGAAGAGAATGTCTATCTGTCCAAGTTCCATGCCCAGAAGGGGCATCTGGAGCAGCTGGCGGAGTTAGATAATCGTTTCCATGATATTCTGTATGAGGCATGTGACAGCAAGATGCTGGAGCATCAGCTGAAGGACTTCCATCAGTATGTCCTGCGTGTCCGCAAGAAAACATTGGCCAGTGCCAACCGCGGTCCCAAATCCAATGAAGAGCATGAGCAGATCATGGAGGCCATCAAGGCAGGCAATGCCGATCTGGCAGAGCAGCTGGCACACCAGCACATGATCAACGCCTATGACAACATGGTGAAAAACGGTCTGAACGAGGCCTATGCACAGCAGGATAAGCCGCAGGAATAGGTTGCCTGTCTGTGAAAATTACTGTAGAATGTAATTATTCAGAGCCAATGGGCGAAGTAACCACATGAGCAAATAACATGCAGGCATGTTATTCGGCGAAGCCTTGCAGAAGCGATTTTGCCAATGTGGTTCTGGATAGCTATTGCAAAGTAAAAGAATAAATACCGGAAAGGAAATCATTATGGAAAAGATCAAAATGACAACCCCTCTCGTAGAGATGGACGGAGACGAAATGACCAGAATCCTCTGGCAGATGATCAAGGATGAACTGTTATTGCCTTACATCGATCTGAAGACAGAGTACTATGATCTTGGACTGGAGCATCGTAATGAGACCGATGATCAGGTAACCGTGGATTCTGCCAATGCCACATTGAAGTACGGCGTTGCTGTAAAATGTGCGACCATTACCCCCAACGCTGCCAGAATGACAGAGTATAATCTGAAGGAAATGTGGAAGAGTCCCAACGGAACCATCCGTGCGATCTTAGACGGTACTGTATTCCGTGCACCGATTCTGGTAAAGGGTATCGTTCCTTATGTCAAGAACTGGACCAAGCCCATTACCATTGCCCGTCATGCTTACGGCGATGTGTATAAAAATACTGAGATCAAGGTACCCGGCCCCGGTAAGGCAGAACTGGTATTTACTGCAGCAGACGGCACCGAGACCCGTGAACTGATCCATAATTTTGATGGAGCAGGTATCATTCAGGGTATCCACAATACGAATAAGTCTATCGAGAGCTTTGCAAGAGCATGCTTTAGCTATGCCGTAGATACGAAGCAGGATCTGTGGTTCTCCACCAAGGACACCATTTCCAAAAAATACGATCATACCTTCAAGGATATTTTCCAGGAGATCTATGATAACGAGTACAAGGCAAAATTCGAGGAACTGGGCATTACATATTTCTATACCCTGATCGATGATGCCGTAGCCCGTGTCATCCGTTCTGAGGGCGGATTCATCTGGGCCTGCAAGAACTATGATGGTGATGTAATGTCCGATATGGTAGCTACCGCTTACGGCGATCTGTCCATGATGACTTCCGTACTGGTATCTCCCAGCGGCGTCTATGAGTATGAGGCTGCTCACGGAACTGTACAGCGTCATTACTACAAGCACTTAAAGGGCGAAGAGACCTCCACCAACTCCATCGCTACCATTTACGCATGGACCGGAGCTCTCAGAAAGCGCGGTGAACTGGATCAGATCCCCGAGCTGTGCAACTTCGCAGACAAGCTGGAGCAGGCATGCATCAAGACCATCGAGGACGGCAAGATGACCAAGAGCCTGTCCCTGATCTCCACTTGTGAGCATCCTGTGATCCTCAACAGCCTGGATTTCATCAAGGCCATCAGAGAGACACTGGACAGCCTGCTGTAAAAATAAAATGGAAGAAATGGATGCTTCCCTGTAGGAATGGGGGCATCCGTTTTTGGTGTACACCCAAAGATCTTACCGGAGGATTACAGAAGTGAAGGATGAAAAAGAAGCTGTGTGTTCCGGAAGAACATTGACACCATTGCTACTTGGAGTGTTTTTCTGGTTCATCGGAGTGGGAGTTTTTTTAATATTGATTTCAAGCACTTCAAAGGAAGTGAAAGGCGCAGGTATTATCTTTTTTCTATTATGCGGAATGGAAGGAAGCTATTTCCTCCTGTTTTGGCGCAACAAAAGAATTACTATGACGCGGGATGATATTACTTATCGTTCCATTTGGGGAAAAGAGAAAAAATACTCATGGGAAGACGTGAGATCGGTGCGTTATAAGTCGGCTGGAAGAGGGGCGTATAGAATTCTGATCCAGACAGACCGAAAGATATCTATCGAAACCGGAATGATGGAAAACAGTGAAGAGGCTGAAAAACTGATAAAGGGAAAAGGGTATTTAGGTCTCCATTAACCTTCGGTAATCAATCCGTAAAGAGATGAACATTAACGAGTGGGAAGCTTAGGCTTCCCATATTTTTTGCTCAAAATACAAAGGAGTAGTACCATGTTTACGCTGGAAGCAGAGATGATTTTAATATCGTCTCTGCTTTTTTCGTGGATTTTTTATTAATTATCTTGGAAGAATTTGGGACATTTTGGCGAAGAATAGTTGCGGGGGATCGGGGATACAGGTACAATAGAAGGAAAGGAATCGGCAAACGATCTGTGACAGATCCGAAGGGATATGTCTATAACTACGGCTATGATAAGGATGACCGTCTGACGTTAACGACCGATCCTCTGGAGCAGACCACCGGCTATACCTACGATGCGGTGAACCGCGTTACTGCATACCGGGACAAGATGGGATTAACAGAAAGCTATCTGTATGATGCCCATGGCAATGTGCTGGAAAAGACCGCAACAGACGGCCTGGTCACCGCATATACCTATGATGCCAGGAACCGGCTGACCTCTGTCACCGACCCGATGGGAAGTGTGGCATATTATACCTACGATGTGATGGACCGCGTGACGGGCGTGACCGACTATCTGGGAAGAGGCACTGTATTTACTTACGACCGTGAGGGAAATCTTACCTCCGTGACCGATGCCGCAGGCAGAAAGGAAGTATGCACCTACGATATCGCAGGCCGCATCACTTCCTATACCTCCAACGGCGGAAACCGGATCAGCTATGATTATGACAAGCTGGATGATCTGGTAGAAAAAAGCTACAGCGACAGTACCGGGGAGCAGAGTACAGAAGGTGTTACCTATGCCTACAATGCTTTGGGAGAGCGGGTAGCCATGCAGGATACCACAGGGGACACGGAGTACACCTATGACGGACTCCGCCGGATCACTTCCGTGACCACTTACCGTGCACCGGGAGAGGACGGCTTCTCCCACGAGGAGGCAAAGGGTGACACCATAGGCTATGCCTATGACGAAGCGGATCATCTCGCTGCCATTACCTATGCGGATGGCACAAAAGTAAGCTATGAGTATGACAAGAACGACAATCTCATCAAAGTGACCGACAGGGAGGGAAAAGTTACCACCTATACTTATGATGCCATCAACCGGGTGACCCAGATCCACCGCCCGAACGGCATCAGCACCTATAACACTTACAATGCAAGGAATCAGATCGTGGAGCTTAAGAATGTCTGCGATACCTGTGAGTGGGTGGTAAGTGACTATCTCTATACTTATGACGACAGGGGATTCATCGCAGGGGAGACCGCCATCGAATCTCTGGCAGGTTATGCCTACGATGACAAGCATAACGGACGGCATGAGGACGGCAGACATGACGACCTCTATCCTCATGGCAACCGCCATAACGGCAAGCATGACAAGGACGCCACTTTCGCGTACCAGATCGTGGAGACCGACCGGACATTTACCTATGATGCAGCTGGAAAGCTTCTGACCGCTACGGAGACCGAGGACAATTATGGCACCTACGTCTACACGTTCGAGTATGACCTTATGGGTAACCGTACTTATATGGAGAAAACCCTGAACGGAACGGTTGTGGAGTGGCACAGATATGAGTATAATGAGAGTAACCAGCTGATCTCTGAAAAGCTCTACAATGGCAAGAAGACCACCAGCCTTGCCTATACCTATGATGCGGATGGCAACCGGATCAGTGAGACCGGGCGGATCGGCACGGACAAGGTGAACAAGACCTATGAATACTCCGTAGAGAATCGTCTGGCGGCAGTCCGTGACGGGGATGAACTGCTCCTTGCTGCGGCTTATGACGGTGACGGCAACCGGGTATTCTTATTGAACTATAATCTCCATACCGATGATGACTGGAAGGGTAATTCCGGCAACGGCAACGGGAACAACAAGGACAATTCCGGCAGCGGAAACAACGGAAAAGGAAATTCCGGCAATAACGGCAATGGAAACGGCAACGGTAAGGGGAAGGGCAACAATAAGAAGAACAGCAAGTCCGGGGGCACGGATGATGCAGGCTACGGCAATGCAACCAATGCGGAGGAGAACAACAGCCAGAACCAGTGCGGCATCCTCTTCCCGGTACAGGAGGAAGTAAGTGCTGTTGAAGCAGACCTGATCTCCCGGATCAAGACCACCGGCAAGGAAAAGAATTACGAACTGATCGAGTACTTAAACGATGTCAACCGTGAGCATGCTGAAGTACTGGTCGAGCAGAACATCAATGGCAAGACGGATACCTCATATATCTACGGAGCAGAAATAAACGATGGATTCGACCGAATCTCCCTTGACCGCTTCGATGGCAGCACCGGCTACTACCTCTACGATGCCAGGGGAAGCGTCTCCGGCATCACCAATGAAGAGGGACAGGTCTACCAGTCCTACCGTTACAGCGTCACCGGAGAGATCGCCTTCGGTGCTCCGCAGTATGAGAACGAATATGCCTATAACGGAGAGTCCTACAATCCGAATATCGAGAGCCAGTATCTGAGAGCAAGGTACTACTGCGTGGTAACGGCGACCTTCCTCACCGAAGACAGCTACCTCGGCAACCAGACAGAACCGCTGACGCTTAACCGGTATAATTACTGCGTGAGCAGCTATCTGAATTATACGGATCCGAGCGGACATTGGGTGTATGAAAATGAAATGAATGATTTATATATTCAGTATTCAAAAATGCCATTAAAGGAAAAATACCAAAAGAAAATTAGTCTATATATTGCAGAAAAATTTTTAAGTGCTTTACATGAGTTACAGTTACCACAAGCGTCTATAGACTATGTATTAGCGTATAATTATGAACAAAATATGTCCTATGTGCAGCGTATTATGGCAACAGCATACAAGCAAAATAAAAATTTGGCATGCGAGATTTTTCATGTCACAATAGAACAGTTAGAAGAGTTTGGTTGGCGAGCATTTAATGGTAAAAAGGAAGATTATATTGTTAAATTTAATCGTACTTTAAATGAGTATGGTATAACAAATAAAGCAAGTATAACAATGTTTATGGCTACAATGGCGCATGAAAGTAATTTTGGAATAGATAACATTGAGGGAATGAGAAATGGAAAAGAAACGCTTAGCGCAGACAATTGGAGTTCATATATTAAAAGAGTTAGTTCAGGTTCCACAATGAAATTTGACGAACGAGGAGCAGGGTATATACAATTATCATGGAAAGATACGCAAGATACGTTTTTGAAAGAGATAGGCGCATATGATAATATGTTAAGTGATGAAGTTGACAGAGTTCACTATATTGCGGCTAATTACAGCTTAGAGGCATCGGCATGGTTTTGGGGAACTACGAATGTGAAAAAAACAGGTGTAGGGAGCTTAAATGATTATGCTTCAACTTACGGAAATACGGAAGGAATTTTTTTGATTACTCAGTATTTTGTAAATGGTTTTACGGCAAACAGTGATGATTTGGAGATCATAAGAAATGGAGGAGAGTATGAGATAAAGGAAGGTAGGTTAATAGTGGGTAATCACAGTAACCCGTTGCCTAAGAACTGGGAGGACAGGAGTGAAAAGTATAAGAAAGCATACGATGTATTTGGGAAATAGAATATTTGGAATAGTTTATGTATATTTGATAGGTATGCTATTTTTGAGTGCATGTGCTGAAGGCGAGAGATATATTAACAACGAGGAAGAAAGTATAGTTGCTTTAGAGGAAGTGCCAAACAGTGAAACTATATATCAAGAAAATATTGCAGAAACAAGAACTGTTGAAAATGTTACTTCTGAACTGACATCCTATTCTTATGAAGTAGAGAAAGATGTTTTTTCTTTCTCTACTTCAGAGGATAAAACATATTATGTACCATATGTAAAAATTAGTGGATGTTCGAATGAAAAATTGCAGTGGAATATCTTTCTGGCCCCTCACCATTGCTCATGGTCGTTCTTTAATGAATCAGACAATAAGGAAGAAATCAAACCGTCAGCAGAAGCAATACTTAATAAACAGATTGGCAATTTTGCACATATTGTAGCCTCTTCAGATGAGATTAAGGATGATGGTAAGAATCCTCCTTGCTACGAGGCCAAACAACAATATATAAAAAAGCTAAAGGCTGGTTCTTCTCATTTTCTTAATACTGCCTCGCATAGTAAAGTGGGAAGTATACCACAGCCTATTATTTTTAAAATTAATGAGAACGGAAAGACGCTTGTAGAAAATGCTACAGTGGCCGGAACGCAATCTATTTCAAACCCTGCACCACGCGCTGGCAAATGACAGAGTATAACTATAAAATAATTTGTGGCTCTCCAATTCGAGGTGAACATCTGAAACTAGCGAGAGCAAAGGCGATTTATAAGGCCGCCATGGGACACCCATACGTAAAAGATATACAATGCAATGTAAATGGCAAAGGCGATTCTATTATCAAAATGTGTTTGACTCATCTTGAAATTCCGGATGAACCTGTTTACGAGATATATGATACAGAGGAAATAGCAGTCATTTGTCATCCGGATGACATTAATATGCCAGAGGTATATGCATTAAGAGAAGATTTTCCAACAGAGTTACCTCATTCAAATGCCAAACCGTTTGCAAGGCCTGTTTCTTTGTGCATATCTGATGTAGCATTTATAGATATTAGACCACAATTTAATGCACATGATTTTATAGATTACATAAGGCGTTGGTTTGCATTAAATAGTATAAATAAGCTGCATGAGGAGAATCGTCCTTTGGAGGTGTTTTTCGGATTTCATGAAATTTGTTGTATTTTGAATGAACGTTCAAATGCCAATCCATACGTAAAGTATTCAAAAAAAACAACGAATTCTTCTACATTAGAATTTGTGGAAAAAGGTAAAGCTACTCATTATTTGGTCGGTATTCCTACTAAAAAAATATATGCAAGTAATTTTGTACGGATACCTCAAAAAATGGGAGATTTAGAGACAATCCAGTCAACAGATCAATTATCTCTGACGGATAACTTATTAAGGACTCTAACAGGTTCAGTAGCAGGTAAGGCAACATTGCCAGTAATTTTATTAATCTTTATTACTCAAACAAGTGAAGATAATAAAAAGACTTCACAAAATCTATTTCTTATTAAAACGAACTATTCTCCAAAAGAAATAGTACAAAAATACAGAAGGCTTAGCCATGAAATTTTTGAGCAATGGTTTTATGAGTTGCCTATAGAGGTTATACTATTAGGATTAATGACTTCGCGTGAAGAAAATGCCATCAATAATGGAATCAAGGATTGGTTTAAGAAAGTATGTGTTATTGGAACTGGTGCACTTGGTTCTGCAGTAATAGATCATTTTGTGAGACAAGGATGTTCTGAAGTAGTTAATATAGTTGATTGTGATATATTGTTACCGCATAATCTTAGCCGTCATACGCTTTCTACTGATAAGGTAATGACATCAAAAGTTCGTTCCATCAAAGATAGCTATCATGGTATTTTATTGAAAAAAATAAATGCTATTGAAAGAAACTTTCTTACATTAAAACAGAATGAAGAGGAACAACTATTTAAGGATACTGATTTAGTAATGGATTTTAGTACTTCCATAGCTGTTGAAAGAAAACTTGCGACTGCAAGTCAAGTTTATCGTAGGTGCACATCCTTCTTGAATCCTAAAGGTGATGAAATTGTTCTCCTGATGGAAGATAAAAATAGAAATTTTAGACTTGACTTGTTGGAGATGGATTATTACCGTAATCTGATAGTAGATAAGAGGTTTGTTCAACATTTAGGGGAGGTTGAAACTGTGCAAACTAATAGTTTTAGTTGTAGGTCAGAGTCAATGATTCTTAATTACGAGAATGTTCGTATATTGGGAGC